>ERZ1026884.535-NODE-535-length-24499-cov-98.789396_pt1 | contig 24499 bp, 15 predicted proteins | sample MGYA00380172_ERZ1026884 | MGnify/ENA primary metagenome ERZ1026884 (study PRJEB33269, sample SAMEA4719808) | human gut metagenome | biome: human-associated habitat; feature: organic feature; material: feces | place: Cameroon | collected 2013-10 ... | reverse complement strand
CACGATGGCAGTTTCATCAACACCAGCCTTCTCCACCTCAGCCTTGCGCTCCTCCTTCATAGCCTTCACCTCATCAGGAGTCATCACGCTGTTGCGGATAGCATTCCAGTTCTTGAAACGAGCATCAAGATCAGCAATCTGCTCATTAACCAGAGCCAAGTCGTTCTCCACCTTCTGAGCCTTTTCCGGGTCAAGATCGGCATTGGTATCAAGCCAGTTCTGATATTCAGCAGCAGCCTTCTTCTTGTTGTAAAGTTGCGTTTTGATGTCGTCACGGCTTCCATTAACCAGATTCAGGAGTTTGCCATGGTCTTCACCATACTGCTCCTGCAGATATTCTGCAGCCACCTTTGGCTCTGTGTCCTTAGAAGAATAATCAGGCTGTCCCATGCCCAAACCTACGATACCATCATTATAACGTTGCTTCTTCTCAGCCTCAGCCTTGGCTGCATCATCATTGGCACGCTGTGCGTCCTCGGCATCCAACTCGGCACCAATAGAGGCATCGAGCGCATTCTGTCGCCAGGCATTAAACTCGTCCTTGGTCAGGGCGATATTGTCCTTGCCATCAGAAAGCACAATCTTGCCATCCTCGCTATATCCGGCAAAGGTCATTTGCATTGGTTCGTCACCTGATTCCATGGCAACCTCCACGATGTCGCTAGGCTTCAATCCACTGCCATCATACTGGGCAAAGAACTGCTTATATCTAGCATCCACCTGCTCAGCAAACTTCTGATTGATATAATCATCCATAGGAATAGGTGTACCCACTTCCTTCATGTCGGCACTAGAAACCTGCTTGATGGTAGGCTGTCCCTGCTCATCAGGCACAACAACAAAGCCTCCACCATATTCATTGGCTTTCTTCAAGAATACCTGCTGACCAGTAGTAAGGGTAGCTGGCACGATGTTTCCGTCTTCCGTCTGATATGGCCAAAGCTGTTCCTTCAACGCCTCGCCATAGCCATCATCGGCATGTTGCAAAGCATCATAAACACCATTCTTGGCATCCTGAGCCTCCACATACTTACGAACTGCATCCTGCTGCGCTGGAGTCAAAGAATTGGCACGCTGAGCCACAAACTGCTCCATGTCCTTGCCATCCTCGTATGCCTTCACCACAACATTCATCTGTGCCTCATCACCGCCAAAAGCACGCTTCAATCGAGCTTTCGAAACATCATCGTTATGATCAATCGCCTTCAAGCCCTCAGCATCCCCCTTCTGGTAAGCATTCTGTCCCATCACATAGGCATCAGACTTGCTTTCATTGGAAGGTGTTTCACCCTCAACAGGTGGCGTTGGTGGCTCTGTAGGTGGAACCTCAGCAGCAGACTCCTTACCACCAGCAGAACCATCTACCGGAGCTGCAACCTCAACAGGTGCAGCTGGCTTCTCTCCCTCAACACCGCTCTGTTCAATGCGCTTCTGCTCATTGCCATGGGCTGTATTATAGAGATCATCCACCGTCTGCTTCATTTCACGTTTCAGTTCGATAGAGTTGTAAAGCTCCTTAAGATAAGACTCCACCAGTGGCGCATACTTCTTATCTTTCGACTCCAAAGCCTTTCGCAGTGTACCGCGCGCCACACCATTAGAATCCTCAAACGTGTTGACAAACTCCCTCATCACGGAACTGTTCTCCAGAGCACTGTCATAATAATGACGGTAGGCGTTAACCTGCTTCTGCTCCTCATCAGTAAGGATAATACCCTTCTGCTGCTTATCTATAATCTCCTTGATGGCACCAGCATTCTGATGAAGATAAACCGCTGCCTTATCCTCATCCGTCAATTTCTCACCCATATTATATTTCTGGGCTGCCTGATTATACAAGCCATCAAGGTGCTCCTGGGTAAACTCATTATGGAACTCACCTTCCAGCACAGAAGCCAAACCCAGAGTCTTCTCATACTCCAGTTTCTTATCAGCCTTCTGAGCCTCATCAAGCGAAGAATACTCCTTTCTCTCAATGATACCGCCATCCTTATTCAAGGTTTCGAGATACGCCTTTCCACCATTATCCATAGGCTGCACGATGACGGAATCTACTACAGGCGAGAAAGAAGAAGGTCGCTTGCCTTCCACCACTGCCATCATCTTAGCCTTTAACACCTCCGGAACACTCTTGTCGTTCATCAGGTTCATATACTTCTGGGTAAGCTGTCCATCAAGTCGCTGGGCGTTCTCACCCTCCACGGCATACTCCCCGATGCCCACCTTCTCAAAGGCATCACGAAGACCATCATAGCCGAATCTCTTCAACTCGGCAATATCCTGATCTGTGAAGTCAAACTTCTTATTAAACTCCCTCGCATCCTTGAATCGGGCATACTTGCCCACAAAACCAGGGAAACCAATAGACAAAAGATTAGCACCACTCTCCAAGAAAGTTTCAGCAGCATCCTTGCCAGTAGGCTTGAAATTCGGGTCGTGCGCCATACGCTCCAACAACTGCTGACCGGTCATAATACCGGAATCCGCAACCTTACCACCAACATCAGCCAGAATATTAGCAGCCAAGCCTCTGCCCTTACTTACCATGTTAGCGATGGTTCCACCCTGCATGATAGCACCTACGGCACTCTGTTTAGTCACTTCGCCCAAAGTGTTGGCAATAACCTTACCCACGGAAGGATTGTAAATCTTGCCATTCTCGTCAAACTGACCAGTGCGATAAACCTCATCAATAGGCTTTGAAATAGCAGACTGACCGCCAAAGGTAACAGCACCATGCACGGCTCCACTCTTCAAAGCCTCGGTCTTGCTCTTGCCGATAAGCAGTTTAGCGGCACGTGTAGCCATCCTGCTCTCCATACCCTTAGCCATCAGGTCACCTGCCAGTCTGCCCTCAGCCTTAGCCAACATGCTCTTAGTCAACTTGCCACCTGCGGCTCCCGGCAACCAATAACTCCAGGCATCACCAGCAAAAGTAAGCGCACCACTAGCCACGTTCTCCCAGAAGCCCGGCTGATACTGCTGATTAGCCATATCCTCAAGCCAGTTCTGATAGTCCGTCTGAACAGCCTTGCGAATAATCTTACCCACAATAGTGTTACCCAAACCAGTCTTCATGATGTACTCAGCACTACCCTTAGGCATCATACCCTTAATCTCCAGCTGGTCCAATTCATTCTTAAGTACAGAATTGATCATCGGCTTGAACTGCTTAGGATCACTACTCAGAGTGCCATTCATGCCATATCGCTGCATCACCTTAAATGCGGCATTGCTCATATCGTTCAGGAACTCCGGATTTCGGTAGAGTTTGCCAAACTTCTTTTGCAAACCAGAAAGCACCTTTGCAGGATCCTTGGCCTCGTTTGCCTCATACTGAGCACCAAGTGCTGTACCCAAACGAAGATTAGCCGGAATAAACTGGCTTCCTTCCATTCCCTCCGCAAACGCCTTACTGCCTGCCTCCTGAGCCTTGTTGTACTCATCCACTACAGATGGATTCACATACTTACTGATAACGCTAGAAAGAGCATCATTGATGTCCTGATTCATCAGTCTGTCCTGCACATGCTCATCGTGAGCATAGAGACGAGTAGCGATGCCCTCAGCTATGTTGCGGTAGTTCGGACCATATTTGTTCACCAGACTCTGCACCATAGCAGGCTTCAAAAACTGTCCCACATAGTCATCATAGCTGATACCCATGTTATCCGCCTCCTGCTTCAACTTATCCTGCACACCATGGCTATACCATTGTGTTTCGATACTCTTCTCTGCATCCTGCACCGTATCATCAGGCAAAGAAGATACTACCTGGTTGGTAACGTCCATAGCCGAACGGTTGGCATATCTGCCCAGAGCAGACTTCACCATCTTCACTGCCTCCTCATTGCTATTGGCAGTACCATCAGCCAACAAGTCGGCAACCATATTTTCAAAGTAATCGCCCTCCTTATCCGGTCTCTGCTTCCAGTTCTCCAGATAGTTGGCAAGTTTGGCATCCAGCAACCCCTCATTATTCACCACACCGGTTGGAGTCGTAACAGGAGCCGCCTCTTTAGATTCAGGAGAAGCCGCATTAGCAGATGAAGAAGGAGAAGCTTCTTCCTTCACTGGCTTTTCCTCACCTTTTACAACCGGCTGAGAAATCGCTGGCGATGGCTGATATGTTCCGTTGCTCGTCTGAACACCAGTAGGAATCATACCCAAGGCTTTTGCAATAAGCCCAGGCTCCTTGTCTGCAGTTTCCGGCTTCTCTTCCTCAGGCAAAGAACCAGTCATCCATTTAGTAAACCATGATCTGTTATCTTCCTTCGGCTTTTCTGCAGCTGGTTTCGCTGCTGGTTGAGCCACCTGCGGCTTAGTCTCTGTAGAAGCATTCTGCCCTACACTCTGAGTAGAAGCAGCTACCTCCTGAGCACCACCAGAAGTAGATGGAGCTAGCTCCAGCACCATCTTGTCAAAGTCTTCCAGTGTTCCCACATCATAGCCCATGTTCTTTGCCTCATTGTAGTACCAGTCACGATCTTCCTTGTTGTTCAAGTCCTTTTTGAAGTCATCATAGCTACCTACCTCATAGCCATTGTTCTTGAACTCATTATAAAAATATTGTCTGTCTTGCTCGTCAAACATACTTTATGTGATTTATTATTAATATTCCGTTATTTTCTTCTTGATGGTGGAACCTTGCTACCGCCACCCCTTCTAGAAGGAGGAACCTTGCTGCCACCATTACCCCTTCGGGAAGGAGGAGTCCTGTCAAACTTCATCTGAGCCTTAGCCCATCTGGAAGCCTGCTGGCGATTCTTGTCATTAGCCCAAGTGCCACCGCGACCATCATTGCCACCAATAGCCATACCATTGTTCTCAGCCCACCTATTTACAAGTTTCCTAAACTTAGGGTCGTTCACATACCTAGTGTTGAAATCATCCGCTTCCTTCTGGTTAGCATTCTTCTGTTTCTGTCCCTCTGTTTGCGAATTGATATGCCTAACTTGCGCTCCCTTCACCACTACACTGGCGTTATGATCAGCAGCTCCGGCATTGGCATTGTTTGTTTGGGCATCAAGCAATTTTCCCTTCTTGCCTCTCAAAGCATCCTCAGTCTCCTTCTTTGAAACATTCAAGTCTGCACCAGTAGAATGCTGTCTTGCTGATTGAGTCACTTCTTCAACCTTTACAGGAGTGAGGGCATCCGTCTGATTCTTCTGTGATGCACGATATTCAGCAAGCGCCTCGTTAGCCTTGGCTGCAGCCTCAGCTTGCATCTGTGCTTGCTTATTCTGTCTGTCCTTCCAGATGTTCACCATCATCTGGTCATATCCTTTCTGACGAAGGGCATCAGTGCCTTCCCTCAGCTTGCGTTGGCGTTCGGTAAGCTCTTGTGCTGATTCTATCTTCTGCGATGGAGCACCTTGTGTTGTACCGAAGAAATTGCCAAGATGCATAAAGAAATTACTCCATTGCTCCATTTTTGCCTGCCTTTCCGCTTTCTTCCTCATGGCTTCATTGGCAGCTACGGTTTTATCTGCATCAAATTGACTAAGCCAAGGCATGAAGGCAGCCCAGTTACCATCACCATTCTTCTGGTAATCTCTCATGATGTCATAAGGCTTCATCTGCTGCAAGATAGGATTCTGCTCTATCTCGCTATAAGGTCTACTCCAGTCAATCTTGATACCCTGGTTAGGCTCTACCTTGGTAACATCTTCGGTTGGCTGCTGTACAAAAGAATCCTTGCCATCATTACCTGTAATACCAGTCGTATCAATGGGAGTATTCTGAGCAGTTGCAACTTCCGGCTTCTCCGCATTACCACCATCAGAAGGAAAATTAGTAACAGGAACAACAGCTGTTGCCGGACGCTTAGGAGTTAAATCGTCACTTATAAATCCCATAATTCCCTCCTTCCTTAAATTGGCAGTTGACTAGCTGCGCCAGCCAATCCACTTGTAGCATCCGTGATACCCTGGGCAGTAGAAAGAGCCTTCTCCTTCTTGGCTGTAGCGATGTAGTTAGTCATTTGGTCTATCTGCGAATCACCAGTATTCCATACGTTTTCCTTGGTCTGAGCGCCTTGTACGGCAGCTTGCTGCATCATCTTGCCCACTTGCTCCTGAGCAGCCTGTTTGCTCAACGCCACCGCTTCATCAGAGCCACCACTAACAATATTCGTGTTCTTAGCTTTTTGCGTGGCATCATCCAATACCTTCTGGGCATTGGTTACGGCAACCTGATTCTCAGCTGTCTGCGTAGGGTCCTGGTAATACAAATTGTCCCGATGATCCTTCACCTGCTGCAATCGGTCTTGATAAGTTTGGATATACTGATCATATCCCTTGTTTCTAGCTTTTGCAGCCAGCAGTCCACCAGCTGCAGTGGCAGCACCACCTAAAAGACCGCCTACAGAGCCTTTTAGACTACCTGCAATTTTTCCTATAAGTCCCATAAAATTCGAATTTAATGTTTAAACTGTGCTAAAGTAATGCGTTTTTCTTGCCTAGCGGTGATAAGTTCCGCAACTTGCACACCAACTTTCGGTATTTTTCACTATATTTGCACTCGAAAACTATCAGTAATCAATTAAAATCTTAGAATATGGCAACAAAAAAAGATAATAGCAATGAGCCGAAACCAAAGCGAAAGAAGACTGGTGGACGCAAGGCTGGCACGGCTAACAAGATAACGAAAACAGTACGTGAAAGCCTTAGCGATGCCATCACTGGCTATTTTAACGGCATCAATGAAATGGGCTACTCTCTAGCCAGTGACCTCATGCAGATAAAAGAACCAGCCGGACGCTTGGCAATAGTAGCCAAATTTCTCCCATACGTTGCTCCAAAACTTCAATCCATATCATTCAACAATGATGAGCATCGAAGTCTGTCAGTGGAAGAGTCCTTCATGGAGCTGGAGGAGAAATTTGAGAAACAGGAGACCACCATTAACATCAAGAATCTCAAAATTGTTAATAATGGCTAAATACAAAAAAAAGGTAGCCTTCTCTAAAATTTCTGCTACTTTAGAGAAGACTACCCTATGGTATGAAATTGACTGAATCTGTCAAATATTAAGTTTTATTGGCACAATTTTAAGATATATTAGCTACTTTTTATCCCTCATGCGCTCAAAATACTTCGTCTGGTCTTTGGTGATATTCTTCACCTTAATCTGTATAGTACAGTTCTTAGGCACTGTATCATTGATATTATCCATCAGTTGCCGGATAATGTCATCCGTGTTCCGGTAGCCTTTGCCTTCTACATGACCAACCACCTCACCCATATAGTAGGCATCAGCACTGAGTTCAAACGTTTCCTCCACCTTCTCAAATACAGGAGCATGATACTCCTGTATTCGTCTGCTTGGATCATTGGTAAAGAAAATCTTCTCCACCACCTTCTCATTCAGTTCCCAGGCTCTGGAGAAGTCAGGCTTCACATATCCCATGGTAATCTTGTGAGTACTGACGTGATTCATTGCAAAGCCGATCTCTTCATAGTTGGCACCAATATCATTTTGCGCTATAGTTGCCCAGGTGTGGCGAAAAGTGTAAGGAGTTATCTTCAATTCACTATCCTTCAATGTATTGACACAGAATTTCTTTAGAAAGAGGCACAAATTACCATCCATCGACCTGCTACACCCATAGCTTTTATGGAAATTAAACAGATATGGGTCATCTTTATCTGCGAAATACTTCGTCATTGTAGGTAAAAGCATATCAGGAACTCTCATTTCTATATATGCTTCATCAGCTCTAGCCGATTTCGTCTTCTGGCGCTTGTAATGCAAGATACCATCATAATAATCAACCTTCTTCATTACATAAAGGTCAGCCACATTGATCCCGGCAAGACACAATACCATCTTGCAAACATCCACTGCCAGGCATTCTGTCTTAGAAGAAGGAATCACAGAAAATATCCTTCTGCAATCCTCCATCAGGATAGCACGCTTTTTGGGCACTATATGCCTAGAAAACTCCACCTTAGTCCAAGGATTCACCTTAATCCTTACGATGTCGTTGTCATAATCATTATATTTAGCCACACCTGCCTTGAACATTTTCTTAAGAAACTGTGGATAGAACGACTTCTTAGATTTAGAATCCTTCATACTATCTATCCATCCTTGCACAAGTGTGGTATTCAATTCGCTAAACATAACTTTCTCAGAACCACAATATCTTTCTATACTATGCAATGTATTGTGATAATTGACAAGAGACTGAGGTTTCAATGTTTCAGACAATTCACCAATATATTCTCTAGCGAAGTCTGAGAAACACACATCTTCATCATTCTGCTCCAGATAGTCCCTAACCTGTTCAGCACTCCAGGAACGGATGTCTAGCTTATTTAGCTTGAACATCCATTCTTCAATAATTTGGTTCAGAGAATTAAGCACAAAAGAATCCTTCACATCATGAGAACCCTTCACGATGCCTTTTTGCCCCACCATCTTGCTCGTCTTGATATAAAGCGACCTACGATTATGAGTCATTCGGATATAAACTTGGTAAAAGCCATCCGATCTCTGATGTTGAACAACAATTTTAAATGTAGCCATAGTAATTTTCTTTTCAAAGCAATTTCGAAACAAACGCTCTAATTTGGCACGATGAACGTGACAAACGTTTTCAAAACACTACACTTCTGACTATCTAGAAACCAAGCACTTACATTAACTTATTTAATATCAACAAATTACAAAAACGAACTCTTTTATTTCCACACTAAATTCATTTTTGAATTGCTAAATGTTGAATGTTAAGTGTTAAATGTTAAATGTTGAATTACAACTTAAATGTATGCTCGTAAGGCAAGTCCATGTGCTTGCCGATACTGGTAACGATGACTCCCGCCCCCTGCTCCTTGGCTTCCGCCATCATGATTTCTGCCATGATACGGGAGTTGTTGTCGTCGAGGTGACTGATAGGCTCATCGGCAAGTATGAAGTCGAAAGGCTGGCAGAGTGCTCGCATCATCGCCACACGCTGCTGCTGTCCGAACGACATTCTTCCAATCTTGGCATCCACCTTGTCGGCGATACCGAGCATATCAAACCATTTCAAGATCTGCTCACGGCTCTTGAATCCGGTAATCTTGTTCTTGATTTCTACATTCTCCAGAGCGGTAAGCTCCGGGAAGAGACGAAGTTCCTGAAAGAGGTGGCTGATATGGCGCTTTCGTATCTCCACCCAATCCTTTACCTTATAATTAGCGGTAACATCCTTGTCGAACATCACGCTTCCGCTGTAGTCGTGACGATAGCCGAGCACATAGCTGCAGAAAGTACTCTTTCCGCTGCCGCTCTCTGCCTCGATAAGATAAAGATGCCCTTTCTCGAAGGTGACATCCTGCTTCCATATCTCCGAATCCAGGTCATTGCGCTGGGCGAAGACCTGTGGGAGAACGGAATGAAGCTGAATCTTTTCCACTTTTTTTTATTTTTTTATGTTTAGGGCTAATGCTGAATTGCGGGGAGCAACCTAGCATTCAAACCCTTTTTACTTTTTTTCCTTTTTGCCTTTAAAATTAGGACTCGGGGGACCTAGCGATGGAATCGCTAGGAACGGGGGCTCAGGGGGGATAAGTTTTTTTTTACCCTTTTACTTTTTTACCCTTTTACTTTTAAAGTATAGACTACGGAAGTAAGGTTGCCGAATACTGGAGACAGCAGACCGGTGACGGTAGAGATGGCATCGTCCTTGCCTGAACCGTTGCCACCGGAACTCTTGGCGAGATTGATGACCATTGCCAGTTTCTGTCCCACGATGAGTTTCTGGATCTTGGCATCTATCGGATGATTGCTTGGCTTCATGGCATACTGGGCAGTGAGTTCATCGCTTCCGCTGTAGAACTGCTTGTCATCGGTTACGCCGAAATAGAAGGAAGTCTTGCCGTCGGTATAGAAGTAAGCATTCTTAGCCCAGTTGGCAATTTTGGCACCTGGAGGACATGATTTCTTCCAGTAATCTACATCGTCCAACCACTTGCTGTGAGCCAGCTTAGCCGCCATCATCATCTTCATGTCGGCATCGCCCAAGGTAGGCATCACGAAAGCCATATCTCCATCCACGCTTCGGATGATGTTGTCCATATCCACCGCCTGGTTGATACCCATGAGGAGGGTCTGCAAACCACTGTTACTCTGCATCATAGGCAGGAACTGTTCGCCCTTTACATTCATGAAGATACCTGCCAGGGCATCGCCCGGCATCGACTTGACGTAGTCGCCCTTAATAGGACGATAGTTAGCAATTGCCTTCTGCAAGGCAGCATCGATGGTTTTATTGAAAGAGAATGTTTCGCCATGAATCTGCAGGATACCGTCCTTGACATTCATCTCGGCAGCAATCACCACCTGAGAAGGATCGGTATCCTTCGGAGCACCGAGGGTAAACGGAGCGATGAATTTCTCAGGCAATGCCTGTGCCTGAGCCACCATTGCCATCGGAGAAGTGATGGTCTGCAAGCGTTCGAACAATGGCGAAGCGGTAATGCCTTCCTCTTCATCAGCCTTGAGATATCTTACCATCTGCTGCTGGAGCTGAGCCTGTGCATCTGCCACTACCGGTCCCATGACGAGGAGCGCCTTGTCAGAGAAGCCTACGAGCCATGAATCCTTCAAGACTGCAAAATGGAAGCCCTTGCGTTCCTTAACTTCGGATGCGATATGCTGCTTGGCAAGCGAAGCAAGCCAGTCCTCTACATCCCCCTCGCTGCTGACCTTGGCACAGAGACCGAGATTTCCGTCAGCACTTTCGAAAAGGTACATCTTTTCGGAAATGTCGATTCCACACTTGTCTACATCATCCACATGAAGGAGTGATTTGAGCATGCCAGCCTTGTCTTCCGCATGAACATCGGAAGCCATCTGCTGCATATCCACCGAAATAATAGCAGTACTTTTCTTAGGAATGGCATTGAGATAGTCGCTGCCAGAACATGATGCGAGTATCCCGACAAGGCATGCCAAGCACATCATAACCAAATTCTTATACAATCTTTTCATCTCATTTAGATAAATATTTTAAAGCTTTTGCCCTTACAGGGCGCATTGCTGTTGCTTAATTAACCCCAGGGCGTTGCCCTGGGCTAGGAGCTTCTGCCCTTTACCTTTCCCTTCGGCCGGTGACCGTTGGTTCAGGGCGTATTGGATCAAACTGGCTATAATCTCCTTGCGATATGCGCCATGTGAACCGCTACAAGGCCGGCGGTTTCAGTACGGAGGCGGCTGGTGCCCAGGGATACGCTCTCGTAGCCGTTCTCCAGGGCAAGACGAACCTCATCGATGGAGAAATCGCCCTCCGGACCTACCAATACAGTAATATCAGCATCGGAAGCAACGGGAGCAACGGGAGCATCTGCATTCTGGATACTGGAAATCTCAGTAAAGAAGTCTTTCTTCTCTACCTCTTCGTAGCAATGGCAGATAAACTTTCTGCCGGGACGAGGAATCTGGATAAACTCCTTGAAGCTGACCAGCTCGTTCACCACCGGCTTCCACGCCTTATGACTCTGCTTGACGGCAGAAATCACAATCTTGTCAATTCTTGGCGTCTTCACCACCTTGCGCTCAGAAAACTGGCAGTTGAGGAACGAGAGTTCATCAAAACCGATTTCCGTAGCTTTCTCAGCCATCCATTCGATGCGCTCCATCATCTTGGTTGGCGCAATCGCCAGATGGATATGTCCCTTCCAGGCACGCTGCTGCGGCATCTCTTCCTTGATTTCATAGAGACAGCGCTTGCTGGATGCAGCAGTAACCTCAGCACGGAAAAAGGAGCCTTCACCATCCATGAGGAAGATCTCGTCCCCACCCTTCAGTCGCAGAACGCGCAGGGCATGGGTAGCTTCCTCGGCAGGCAGTTCTACCTGATTAGCCGCATCCGGCACATAGAAATATCTAACTTCCTTCATTATTTGTTCGCATTTTTCGCCTTTTCCTCACGGCGCTTGATTTCATCACGGATATAAGAAGCATCTTCATACTTCTCATCATCTACTGCTCTCTGCAAAGCCAGTTCCAGCAGTCGGTCTGGCAGGGTAAGGATAGGAATAGCCACACGCTGCATCCCTCCCTCGTAAGGAGTGGAGAAGTTCTTGATTACCTCCTCAGATGTCAGGATTTCATACCCGTTCATTAAGGAAAGCAGGATGGCATCTTCTATCTGGAGCAGGTAAGACTGGTCGGTGTCAACATTCACCAGCTTCGTCTTCAGTCCCACTCCCTTGATGCCCAAGACCTCAATCTCATAACGAGCAGCCTCATCTTCCTTGAGAACCTTCGCCAGCACGTCAACAGCACCTATTCTCTCTTCATCCTTGTGCTGCTCATACTCCTTGATTTTCATCGCCACCTCCGGAATGGTGAGAATGGTAAGCACGCGGGTTTCTTCCTCATTGGTGAGGGCAATGACCCCGGCATCTACCGACTCAGCTATTGCAAAAGATCCTTTATAAACTAACTTTACCATTTATTTTGTCTCCTTCTTAGGTCTGAACAAGATGGCGAAGGCAACTCCGACCAAAAGAGCATAACCTGCGAAGATAAACCAGCAGGTCTGCCAATCGCCCATTAAATACCCATTTTCCCAATGACAGTAATGATTGATTACCTGTCCGGCAAGAATGGTACCGATAGAGGCACCCAAACCATTCGTCATCAGCATAAACAATCCCTGTGCCGAAGCTCTCACCTTAGGTTCGCACTTCTGGTCTACGAACAGACCACCCGACACATTGAAGAAATCGAAAGCCACACCGTATACGAGGCATGAGAGAATGAAGAGGACAACGCCAGGGAACGCCGGATTGCCCATTCCGAAGAAGCCGAAACGGAACACCCATGCAAACATGGCGATGAGCATCACGATCTTGATGCCATAACGCTTGAGGAAGTATGGAATCAGGAGGATGCAGAGCGCCTCAGCAATCTGAGAGATGGATACCAGAAGCGTAGCATTATTGGCAGCAAAGGTATCCAGCATGGCAGGATCGCCCTTGAAGCTGGTGATGAACGGTGTAGCATAACCGTTGGTCACCTGCAGGCTCATACCGAGCAGACATGAGAAGATAAAGAACAGCGCCATCTCGCGGCTCTTGAAGAGCTTGAAGGCATCGAAGCCCCATGTCTCCACCCAGCTGCGCGCCTGCTTCTTCACCAGCTGGCACTGTGGCAAGCCGAAGCAGTAGAGGAAGAGTACGATACTCAGGATTCCCGATACGAGGAACTGGAGATGGGTATACTGGAACTTGTTGGCATTCTCTGAGAAGAGGAACAGGAAGGTTCCGTTATCCCAGGTGGCACAGTTGACAATCCACATGGTGACGATGAAACCTACGGTTCCAAAAACGCGGATAGGCGGGAAGTCCTTGATGGTATCCCGTCCATGGTTCTTCAGAATGGTGAAAGCTGCGGTATTGGAAAGCGCCAGCGTAGGCATATAGAACGCCACGCTGAAGGTATAGACAGCCATGAAGAGCGCCTCATCAGGAGTGGCACTCGCCTGTCCCATCAGGAAAAGTCCTATCATCGACAGACCTGCCAGCAGATGACAGTATCCCAGAAGGCGTTGTGGCTGGATATACTTATCCGCTACAATACCCATCAATGTAGGCATAAAGATGGAGACTATACCCTGAATGGTATAGAACCAGGAGATTTCTGCACCCATTCCGGCCTTTCCGAGATAGTTGCCCATAGATGTGAGATAGGCTCCCCAAACAGCGAACTCCAAGAAGTTCATTATTGATAATCGTACTTTCAGATTCATATTCTTTTTTCTAATTTCTATTGGTATTAAGATTCTACTTGAACTGCTCAGAATACAACCGTTTTTGGAATTGTTTCCCGCAGTTTATAGTTTGCAAAGATACATATTTTATCGAAAAGAGCGTAATTTTTTGCAGATTATCCGCCGGAAAGCTAGTTTATTTAACAAATAATGTGTAATTTTGCAGTCAAAATCATAGAATCAAGAGATTATGTTAGTAAAGTTTTTCCTTACGTGTAACAAGATTGGCGCCTTCACGCTGGGTGGAGGCTACGCCATGATTCCTATCATGGAGAGAGAATTCGTGGATAAGAACGGATGGATGAACAAGGAGGAATTCATGGACATCATGGTGGTGGCTCAGGCTACTCCGGGTATCTTTGCCATTGATATGGCGAGTCATATCGGCTATAAGCTGAAGGGCGTATGGGGCGGCATCGTGGGTGCCATCGGTATTGCGCTGCCTTCCATCATCGCCATTCTCATCATCGCCATGTTCTTCCAGCAGTTCAAGGACAATTATTGGGTGGCGAAGTTCTTTGCGGGTGTTCGTCCGGCTGTGGTAGCGCTGATTGCAGCTCCCTGCTTCAAGATGGCTAAGACGGCCAGCATCAACCGCTACAACATCTGGATTCCCTTCGTCTGCTGTGCGCTGATTGCTGTTTTCGGCATCTCGCCTATCTATATCATCATTGCTGCCGGCGTGCTTGGCTGGCTTTATGGAAAGGTAAAAAAGTAAAAAGGGTTCTGGCTGGGGAGTGAATCCTTTTCTGGGGAGGGAATCCTTTTCTGGGGAGGGAATCCGATGGAATCGGATTCAACGGAGGCTCAGAGGGGACATCATTCCAAGGTTCAACGCTCAAAGTTCAAAGTTTAAAGTTCAAAGTTCAAAGTTATGTTGTTTCTGAAATTATTTCTTATATTTACCAAGATTGGTACATTTAATTTTGGTGGTGGATATGCGATGCTTTCGCTCATCCACAACGAGACGGTGGTGAAGAACCACTGGCTCTCTAATGCTGAGTTTACGGATATTGTGGCTATCAGCCAGTCTACTCCGGGTCCTATCGGCATCAACTGCGCCACCTACGTGGGTTATACCGCCTGTCTTCACGATGGTTACCCGGTCTGGGCAGCGTGGTTGGGCTCTGTCCTGGCTTCGCTATCCATCATGTGGCTTCCCTTCATCATCATGATTCTCATCAGCCGCTATCTGATAACGCATAAGGATTCCAAGATAGTGAAGGATGTCTTTGCGGGGCTTCGTCCTGCCATCATCGGTCTGATAGCAGCTGCAGCCGTCCTGCTGATGAACAAGGAGAATTTCGGTTCACCACACGACAACCCATTTGCTTTTGGAGTAAGTGTAGCGCTGTTCATCGGTGCTTTCTACTTTACAAAGGTAAAGAAGACCAACCCGATATTGCTGCTTTTCATCTGTGGTATCATCGGATTATTCATCTTCTAAAGCCTTGCGGTCCTTATGGGCAAAAAGCCTATCCCATAGGCACAAAAAAAAATTGATTGTCTCACGACAACCAATCTTTTATTAACCTTAATAATCTAATACCATGAAAAACACGTTGCAAAATTACTAATTTTATTGCAACAATAGGTATAAGATATGGAAAAACTTTCTGTTTTTAACTCTCCTTAAAAGATTTCCCGCTCCAATTAAATTTTCTTTGCAATTTAATTGCGTTCACGAGTTTCTTGTCTTCTGTAGAGAGAAGCGGCAAAGACAAGCGAACCACCACTGCATTTTCATGCTGCAGCAGCAAGGCGCTCACCATTCTCGGTTCAATCATCGCCTTCAACTCCTCAAAGCGTGATTCGCTCATCGTATCCGGTTTCTGAACCAGACTACCTGCCAGTTCCCCGATGCTCTTGCCATCGAAAAGACGACTTGCATCCAGGGCTTTCCAATCCTGGGTGAAAAGATGCAGTTCGCTCTCCTTCTCCGGTCCGGCGAAGGTCTTGACCACGCAGAGCACAGAGTCGCCCTGCTCCATCGGCAATTTCTTCATCTGAAGAGTAGAAGCCGAGCTCAAACGTATCTGCACGAAATCCTGGGCAAGCGTATCCATCACGCTCGCCTCCCCCAGCAGGTTCTTCACCTCTGCCTTCACGCCCATCTCCTGCAGCTCTGCAAATTCCAGTCGCAGGTTGCTGTTGAGAGCTGGCGTCATCGAATCCGGCATTGAAACCAGCAAGTCCTTCATCGACTTGGCTTCCATGCCCAAGCTTGCCATCATCAGGCAAGCGCATAATATATATTTTATCTTCTTCATCACTACAATTCCTTAGACCACTTCTTTCCCCAAGGGGTAAAGAGCCAAATCAAAAATGCCGTAGCCGGAACTAAGCATATTGCGAAAGTTAAAGCCAATGTATTCATAAATTTAACGTTTAGAGGATGAACCCATACGCCCTATTCAGAGGATTGCCCAATACGCCGGGAACATATGGGGCCAGCAATATCAACCATTAGAGATTCTCCAAGAATTTCTTACCCCATTTTGTATGAAGCCAAAGTGCCATAGCACCAGCAACGACTGTAATAGTCGCATAAATCATTACCAATCCTTCCATATTCTCTATTTTCCGACAAAATTACGGAAAATAAATGTAATCTGCAAATGATTTAATACTTTTCTTCTGATTTTTAACCTAAAAGAAACGAAAAAGGAGGAAAGTGCTTCCTCTTGAAACACTTCCCTCCAAATTATCTAATCTATTAATCGTACTTATCTTCTTCAGAAAAGATTTACTCTTCAACAGCAGCCTGCGCCGCAGCCAAACGTGCGATAGGCACGCGGAATGGAGAGCATGAAGCGTAGTTCATGCCAACCTTAGCGCAGAACTTAACTGATGATGGCTCACCACCGTGCTCACCGCAGATACCTGTGCGGAGGTTAGGACGGGTAGCACGACCATTCTCAACAGCCATCTTGATGAGCTGACCAACACCCTCCTGGTCGAGAACCTGGAATGGGTCAACCTTCAAGATCTTCTTCTCCATGTATGCAGGGAGGAATGAAGCGATGTCGTCACGAGAGTAACCGAAGGTCATCTGTGTCAAGTCGTTAGTACCGAATGAGAAGTACTGAGCCTCCTCTGCAATCTGACCTGCAGTAAGGGCAGCACGAGGAATCTCAATCATTGTACCAATCTCGAACTCAACCTCTACGCCGTACTCGATGAATACCTCCTTAGAAGTAGCGAGGATGATAGCCTTCTGCTGCTTGAGCTCCTGAACAGTACCGATAAGAGGAACCATGATTTCTGGGCATGGGTTGAAACCTTCCTTCTTCAACTCGCAAGCTGCACCGAGAATGGCACGAGTCTGCATAGCTGTAATCTCAGGGAATGTAATACCGAGACGGCAACCACGATGACCGAGCATTGGGTTGTTCTCTGCCAGAGAGTTCACACGCTTCTTGATTTCCTCTACGCTTACGCCCATTTCCTTAGCCATAGTCTCCTGACCAGCCAAATCGTGAGGTACGAACTCGTGGAGAGGTGGGTCGAGCAAGCGGATGTTCACGTGGCAGCCATCCATAGCCTTCAAGATTCCGTAGAAGTCAGCCTTCTGATATGGGAGGAGCTTGGCAAGAGCCTTCTCACGACCCTCAACAGAGTCAGCCAGAATCATCTCACGCATGGCAACAATCTTCTGATCATCGAAGAACATGTGCTCTGTACGTGTCAAACCGATACCCTTGGCACCGAATGCACGAGCTACCTCAGCATCGTGTGGAGTATCTGCGTTGGTACGGATCTCCATCTTTGTATACTTGTCGCAGAGATCCATCAGCTCCTTGAAGTCGCCTGAAAGTTCTGCAGCCTTTGTCTCAATCTGTCCTGCATAAACCTGACCTGTAGTACCGTTCAGAGAGATGTAATCACCCTCCTTGTAAACTACGCCATCAATCTCAACAGTCTTAGTCTTGTAGTCAACGTTGATAGAGCCGGCACCTGATACACAGCACTTACCCATACCACGAGCTACAACGGCAGCGTGAGAAGTCATACCACCACGAGCGGTAAGGATACCCTCAGCAGCCGACATACCAGCGAGGTCCTCAGGAGATGTTTCGATACGAACCATGATGACCTTCTTGCCATCCTCGTGCCACTCCTGAGCATCGTCAGCGTGGAATACGATCTGACCGCAAGCAGCACCTGGAGAAGCAGGGAGACCCTGAGTGATGACCTTAGCTCTAGAGAGCGCCAGCTTATCGAATACTGGGTGCAAAAGCTCATCGAGCTTCTGTGGCTCACAACGGAGGATAGCAGTCTTCTCGTCGATCATACCCTCGTGGAGGAGGTCCATGGCAATCTTCACCATAGCGGTACCTGTACGCTTACCGTTACGTGTCTGGAGGAACCAGAGTTTGCCTTCCTGTACGGTAAACTCCATATCCTGCATATCGTGATAGTGGTGCTCCAGCTTATCCTGGAGAGCGTCGAGCTCCTTGTAGAGTTCAGGCATAGCCTCTTCCATAGAAGGATACTTGGCAGCGCGCTCCTCCTCAGAAATACCGGCACGCTCAGCCCAGCGCTGAGAACCGATCTTAGTAATCTGCTGTGGAGTACGGATACCAGCTACTACGTCCTCACCCTGTGCATTGATGAGATACTCACCGTTGAAGAGGTTCTCACCGTTACCTGCGTCACGAGAGAAGCAAACACCAGTAGCAGAAGTCTCGCCCATGTTACCGAATACCATCGCCATGACAGAAACAGCAGTACCCCACTCGTCAGGAATACCTTCCATCTTACGGTAGAGGATAGCGCGCTCGTTCATCCAAGAACGGAACACAGCGCAGATAGCGCCCCAGAGCTGATCGATAGGATTGGTTGGGAAATCCTGACCAGTCTGCTCCTTGATAGCAGCCTTGAAGAGTTCAACGAGCTTCTTGAGCGACTCTACAGAGAGGTCCTTGTCTAAAGTAACGTCCTGCTCTTCCTTCACCTTTTCGATGATAGCCTCGAATGGGTCAATATCTTCCTTGTTAACAGGCTTCAATCCCATAACAACGTCACCGTACATCTGTACGAAACGGCGATATGAATCGTATACGAAATGAGGATTACCGGTCTTCTTGACCAATCCCTCAGCAACTTCGTCATTCAAACCGAGGTTGAGGATAGTATCCATCATACCTGGCATAGAAGCGCGTGCACCAGAACGCACGGAAACGAGGAGAGGGTTCTCAACAGAACCGAACTTGCTGTTCATCAAAGCCTCTGTATGAGCCACAGCAGCCATTACTTCATCCTGAAGAAGTTCCTTGATTTTTTCCTCACCTACCTCATAGTATTCATTACATGTATCTGTTGTGATAGTGAAACCTGGAGGAACAGGTACACCAATAAGGTTCATCTCGGCGAGGTTAGCACCCTTACCGCCAAGCACTTCACGCATCTTCGCATTTCCTTCGGCCTTTCCATTACCGAATGTATAAACTCTTTTTTCGTTCATATTTTATAGGTTCAAAAATATTATATTATTCTAGCTATTATCAATTCTTTGTTGATGATGCAAATATACGACATTATTTTGAAACCACCAAACTTTTATACTCTTTTTTGCTATCCCGAGATTACATTTTAAACTGTTGTCGCACACATGGGGATATTTTTAACAATCCACTACAAGGAAGCGGAAAAAGTAACAAAAATGTAAGATGGAAAAGTGATGCGAGGAGGATAAGAAAGCGATACGAGGGGGATGAGAAAGCGTGGCGAGGGGGATGAAAATGCGTGACGATGCAGGGATGGCTACGTCGGGACGCAGAAGAGATTACGTCGCCACGCAGTTGGCGCTACGTCGGGACGCAGTTTTAAAGGAAAAAGTAAAAGAATTATGAGACGATAACATAAGTTACAAAAGTAACAGGTAACTTCTGATATAAAAATGTGAATGTGAATGTGAATTTGAAATGTAAGCGAATAAAAAAGGGAATCATGTAATGATATAAAAATAAGATATTCCCTATATAATTAAGGTACGCGCGAACATAAAACAAATAAATATATTATAAATAAATATATACTATCCACTCATTTTCTTCACTTACATTTCAAATTCACATTCACATTCACATTTTCCCCCCTTTACAACCACAAAATATTACCTGTTACTTTTGTTACCACCCCACAATCTTATTTACTTTTTTACCTTTTTACTTTTTACCTTTAAACGCCTTTTACTTTTAAACGCAAATAATTCGGGACAACTCTTGCATTTCTCATAAAATTGCCGTATCTTTGCACCCATAAAAAAAACAAATTAGAATTATGGCAAGAAAACGTAAACCATTACCTCTTCTGGAGAACATCACCATCGAGGCTGTTGCAGCCGAGGGTAAGTGCATCACACGAGTAGACGACCAGGTCATCTTCGTTCCGTTCTGTGTGCCAGGTGATGTGGTAGATTTGCAGGTAGTCAAGAAGAAACATAAGTACTGCGAGGCGAAGGTGGTTCGCTTCATCAAAAAAAGCGACATCCGTCAGGAGCCTATGTGCGAGCACTTCGGCATCTGCGGCGGTTGCAAATGGCAGAACCTGCCTTACGAGGAGCAGATTAAGGCGAAGCAGAAGCAGGTGGAAGACCAGCTTACCCGCATCGGCAAGATTGAACTCCCTGAATTCCGCCCTATCATGGGCAGCGTGAAGACCCAGGAGTATCGCAACAAGATTGAGTTCGGATGCAGCAACAAGCGCTGGTTCACCGCTGAGGAACTTGCACAACTCCCTCAGAAAGAGGACGATACCGTATCATCACTCAAGGAGCGCCACGCCCAGAACGCCATCGGTTTCCATATCACCGGAGCCTTCGACAAGATTTATCCTATCAGGAAGTGCTGGCTGATGGACGACCTCTGTAACGAAATCCGCAACTTCGTCTTCGAATACGCTGATTCTCATGACTATACCTTCTACGATCTCCGTGAGCAGCACGGTTTGCTCCGCAACATGATGATCCGTAATTCGAACACCGGCGAGTGGATGCTCGTATTCCAGTTCCACTACGATGAGGAGGGCGATGAGCAGAAGGCATTGGAGCTGATGCAGCAGGTGGCTGATAAGTTCCCTCAGATTTCATCGCTCATGTACGTGGACAACCAGAAGGGCAACGATACCATCAACGACCTGGAACTCAGCCTCTTCAAGGGAAACGACCACATCTTCGAACTGATGGAGGACCTGAAGTTCAAGGTAGGTCCGAAGAGTTTCTACCAGACCAATACCGAGCAGGCTTACCACCTCTACTGCGTGGCTCGCGAGTTTGCTAACCTTACCGGAGATGAGCTGGTTTACGACCTTTATACCGGCACCGGAACCATCGCCAACTTCGTGGCTCACAAGGCAAAGAAGGTCATAGGTATCGAGTACGTGCCAGAAGCTATCGAGGATGCCAAGGTGAATTCCCAGGTGAACAACATCGAGAACACCCTCTTCTATGCTGGCGACATGAAGGACATCCTGACCAATGATTTCATCGCCCAGCACGGTCGCCCGGACGTCATCATCACCGACCCACCACGTGCCGGAATGCACCCAGACGTAATAAACGTCATCCTGAACGCAGCGCCAAAGCGCATCGTATACGTAAGCTGCAATCCAGCTACCCAGGCACGCGACCTGCAGCTGATGGACGACCACTACAAAGTGGCTGCAGTCCAGCCAGTTGACATGTTCCCTCATACTCCTCACGTAGAGAACGTTGTATTGCTCGAGAAGCGCAGCGATGCTGAAATCAAGCAGAAGAAGAAGGAGCGCAAGGAGCGTGAGAAGGCGATAGCAGAAGCCAAGGCTGCCAAGGAGGCAGAGAAGCTCGCTGCCCAGGCTGCCCAGGCAGAAGACCTGACAGAAGAGGAACTCGCTGCAAAGAATTAAACCTAGAAACAAAATAGAAACAAGATGAAAAAGAGTATCATCCTGGCGCTCATGGCTTTGACTGCGGTCTCTGCCAGCGCCCAAAAGAAGCAGACCATTGAATTGCCTTCATGGTTGAGCAACGTGAAATTGTCGGGTTATGGAATGACCCAGTATCAGTACAGCGGACAGAAAGATGCTGAATCCAACTCATTCAACATCCGTATGGCTCGTATCGCTCTCGAAGGTCGCATCGCTGGCGACTTCTACTGGAAGACTCAGATTCAGTTCAACGGCAACACCTCTACCCTCGGTTCAAGCCCGAGAATGGTGGATCTGTTTGCTGAATGGCAGAAGTATGAGTACTTCAAGGTGAAGATTGGTCAGTTCAAGAACCCATTCACTTTCGAGAATCCGATGCACCCTATCGACCAGGGCTTCATGGGATATTCCCAGAACGTGAGCAAGCTGGCAGGTTTCAGTGACCGTGCCGGAGAGCATGCATCCAACGGTCGTGACATCGGTTTGCAGCTTCAGGGTGATTTCCTCAAGAATGCCAACGGCAGAAACCTGCTACACTATCAGATTGGTGTATTCAACGGACAGGGAACCAATACCAAGGACGTTGACCAGCAGAAGAATGTGATTGGTGGCGTATGGTTGATGCCAGTAAGCGGCATGCGAATCGGTGCCTTCGGATGGACCGGTTCTTATGCAAGAAAGGGTAACTGGACAGAATTCGTAGCCTACCCAACATCTAGCGTAACCCCAGGTGCTACCAAAGATCCAGAACATAAAAACGAGGTTCGCAAGCTTGCCCAGAACCGCTACGCCTTCTCTTTCGAATATAAGAAAGATGGTTGGACCGTCCGTTCAGAGTATATCCACTCTACCGGCAAGGCATTTGCCAAGAGCATCACCAACTTCAACGATGCCAATGCCAAGGATTGCAGCCTGAACGAGAAGATTGGCGACAAGGCACAGGGTGTTTACGGATTGGTTATCGCTCCATTGGCTCAGCTGCCAAAGAACAGCCGTATCGACGTAAAGGCACGTTACGACATGTATCAGCCTAACGGCAAGAACAACATGCAGAGAACCCAGTATGAGGCAGGTTTGAACTTCCACATCGGCAAGCGAATCACTATCCTCACCGAGTATGCATTGGTGAACGACAAGACCCTTGCCAAGCACAATTATTCCATGGCAGATGCTGAGTTCTGCTTCAGATTCTAAACAGACACAACCAAATACAATAAAGGCTCGCTTCCTACATGGAAACGAGCCTTCATTATATCTATTTATTCCAAGCTATACACTTGAATTCTTCACTCTTCACTTATAAATTGCCTAGAACGAATAAGAGAAGCCGATAGACATGAATTCCTTGAACTGCCAGTAGCTCTGATCGTCCTTGCGCTTGGCTCCATCATCAAATCTCGGATAGAGGAAGATGTTGGTGGAGATGTAACGGTTGAACTGGAAGGTAATCGTATTCTCCCACTCTATTTCCGCACGCTTGTAGGTGGTATATCCCCACAATCGGGTCTTCCACTTGATGTTCTGCGCTATCTGCCAGGACAGGTCAAACGTACATTCCGAACCGTAGTCCACCAAACTGTGCTTGCCTTCGTCCAAACCATATCTTGTAGCCAACGACTCACGACCCACATACTTCCAGTTGACCGCCAGAGGAGCCAGATGGGCACTACCCTTCAGCCTGTGCTTGAACCAATCAACCGAATAATCCATACCGACAGAGAGGTTCAGATTGAATGGAGAGAAGAAATCTGAATAAACCATCTTGTCATTACTCTTCAATCCATGGGCAAACTGCGTCTGAGCCACCATCTGCAAGGTATAATACCATCGCTTGGTAGCCTGAAGACCCAACTTGCTGGTATATCGTATCAAGTCGTCGGAAGTCTTGAGAGAACGCAGGGAGTCGCCCTTGGAAGTCTGATAACCCAGTCGCAGCTCCAGCTTGTTGTCCCACTTCACCTTCTGCTTGTTGTTGTAATTTGCCTGCATGGTGATGCGTCCCAGCATCGAATAGTTGCTCTCACCACCCTTGTACCAGTTGCTCGAAACATAATTCTGCAGGAACTGGAGGTAATAATCACCGTTGATGGTCCAGAAGTTAGGACGGGTGATGACTAGATCCATCGGAGCCGACTCTATCTCTATCGCCTTCGGAGCCACCTGCTCAACGAGGTCAGGATGGTTTTTCTTCGGTTTGGAAGGCGCATCGAGCGGTGCCCCCACCTTTCTGAGTCGGGATTCCGTAGCCCTTACCAGGTCGGGACGTCTGAGATAGATATCCATCAGGGCAGCATCCAGCTCCGTCTCGAGCGAATCCCCCACTTCACCCTTTGGCGAGATGCGCAGCAGATGATTGGCAGGAGAATGATAGAAAGTGAGCGGAGTAAAGAGCAGGCCGAAACGGCTGTCATCGGCTTTCAACCTGACCGAATCCAGCCGACTGCCATATACTGAGAGAGAATCAGCATAGTCTTTCAACAGCCGATTATCCTTAGCTTCAAGAGTCTCCTTAGGTGCATTTTTCCTGTGCGAACGCTGCGCATCGGCAGGCGCCAGACAAGCCACCCAAGCTAAAACGAGTAATCCAAATTTTATTTTCATACCTTGATATAATATAATTTGGGCACAAAGGTAACAAAATAATTCTAAATTCAGAGCCATTCTTTACAAATATTTTGGCTAATTCATAATTTTATAGTAACTTTGCACCCAAAATTATTCTAATTTAAATTATAAATATCGTGGCTGAAACAAAGTACATCTTCGTAACTGGTGGTGTGGTTTCTTCTTTGGGTAAAGGAATCATATCTTCATCCATCGGTAAAC
>ERZ1026884.532-NODE-532-length-24680-cov-12.163533_pt1 | contig 24680 bp, 23 predicted proteins | sample MGYA00380172_ERZ1026884 | MGnify/ENA primary metagenome ERZ1026884 (study PRJEB33269, sample SAMEA4719808) | human gut metagenome | biome: human-associated habitat; feature: organic feature; material: feces | place: Cameroon | collected 2013-10 ... | reverse complement strand
CCAAGTATGTCATGGAAATCTTAAGTGAAAGATTAGCTTTGAAAAAGGATAAAGTAGCTATGGAATAAACAATAAAAATTGTAGAATGAGAATAAACAAATGAAACAGATTAAATTAGCTTTTGTACTTTTAACAATAATGATAGTTCTTGGTAATTGTACCTTTGAAAACCGTACAACTACCACTAAGATGTGTCTCGAAGATTTGGACATGAATGTTCAAGACACACTAAGAAATCTGCCTGTTGATTCTTTTGGCTGTCATCCTGATTTGATAGACTTAACAGGACATTATAAATTGATAATAAAAGAATTTGGTCCGTGGTGTTATGCGCAAAAACTAACAAACATAGAAACCGGAAAATATTATTGGTTCGATTATAGTACTCCACGACCTATTCTTGTTACAGCCAAAGAAATAATATTTCCTACACAATATAATTTAATAAATGGAAGTAGAAGGGTGGAATTAACAGACACGTTTAACATCATAGATAATCAATTAGAGCCATAACCGTAATGCACCTGCTTGGAATTTAGCTCTTTTAGTTTCCTTGTTTCTTGTTACTATTAATTCAAGTAATTATGAACATAGGTACACATTTTAGCGGACAACCGATGTATGGGCAGCTAATAGATTTGCTCAGCAAGAGATACTCCATTCGGGATGTGGCGAAGCTGAGTGGTAAGAGTGTGAGTACGGTGCAACGAGTTAAGCAATTACTAACAGTACAATCATCGCAATAATACTATTGATTTTACGTTCTTTTCAAAGACAGGGGGGTGCAATAGTGGCTTAAAGGCTAAAAGTACTACCTTTGCATACAATAATAAGTAACAACACGTTTAAGGTCACAATTTGTGATCTCAAAAATAAAGATAGAAATATGGCAGATAATATAGAACATCAAGATAAAGGAGAACTGGTCGCAAATTGTGACCAGTTACAAAATGATGAAGTCGTAGTTACCACTCCTGTAGAAAGTCGAATAATGTCTATTCGTGGAAAGCAGATTATGATAGACAGAGACATGGCTGAACTTTATGGAGTGGAAACCAGGGTGTTCGGTTTTCCTCAAACTTCACAATCTAGCCACAAGTTAAACTTGTTAGCGTCCTCTCATTTTGACCTATAGTTTACAATTATCTTACTTCTGTAAGTCGTTGATAAACAACGAAAAAGAGAGTTCTTTACGCGATGTAATGAACTCTCTTGTAATAATACTTTCGTGATTCCGTTAGAGTCACCAAGTGACCTCGTTGGGATTCAAACCCAAGACCTTCAGAACCGGAATCTGACGCTCTATTCAGCTAAGCTACGAGGCCTAAGCAGATGCAAAGTTAAAGTTTTTTTTTAGATTAGAGGTGTGGATGAAAGGAAAATACTAACTTTGCTCAGAATAACATGCCAATATTGATATGAAATTTTTGATAAAGCGATATACTGCTGCAGACTTTGATGTTTGGAATAGTGCCGTTGAAAATATCGTAAGACAACAGTCGTTTCTTTTTAATCGTGCCTACATGGAATATCATAGCGATCGTTTTAAAGATGCTTCGTTAATGATTACTGATGTGCAGGGAAAAGTGTTAGCCTTGTTTCCAGCGAATGTATGTAGAACGGATGAATATCGTGTGGAGTCGCATGGTGGACTTACTTATGGTGGACTGTTAATGTCACCGCATCTTACAGCCCAACTTACGGGTGAGGTGTTTGATGCGTTGCTTGCTTTTTATCGTGAACATGGTTTTGATTCGATAGTTTATAAGCCTATTCCCTACATTTATTGTAGTTATCCCTGCCAGGAGGATTTGTATTGGCTTTTTAGGAAAAATGCAACTTTATTGAGTCGCCAAATATCGTCTGTAATAGACCTTGCACAGCCTTATCCTTTAAGTACGTTGCGCAAGCGTAAGGTGAAGAAGGCTGAGAAATTAGCTTGTTTGCGTATGGAATTTGGCAAACAACACTTAAAGGCTTATTGGCAAATTTTAAATACGGTATTACAGTCGCGTCATGATACGCTTCCTGTGCATACACTCGAAGAGATGGAGTTGCTTATGCAGCGTTTCCCTCGTAATATTCAGTTGGCGGTGTGTGTCGATCATGTCAATAACGAAGTGTTGGCAGGTTGTTTGCTTTACATCACGCAGCATGTGGTTCATGCACAATATATAGCTTGTAATGATAGAGGTTGCGAATTAGGAGCGCTCGATTTGCTTTTCCGTAATATTATAACAGCCTCTCCTGTATTGTATAAAGGTGTGCGTTATTTTGATTTCGGTACTTGCAACGAAGAAGGTGGTTGGTATTTAAACGAGGGACTCATTTTTCAGAAAGAAGGCTTCGGTGGACGTGCGGTATGCTATGACAGTTATTTGATAAACTGTTAGAAGTTTATTTTTGGGGGCAAAAATGCTCTTTTATGCACAATATCATCATTTCTAATGAAAAATAGTACAGCTTTTCTCTTTACATTTGCAAAATAATTTTTAACAATAAACAAATTATCACTATGAGAAAGCTGTTATTCGTTTGTTCGTTAGTTTTGGGTTTTGCAGCAGTGCAACCAGCCAACGCACAGTTTTTAAAGAAAATGGGTAAGGCTCTTGGTTCTGCCCTTTCAGCGTCAAGCACTTCAAGTTCGTCTTCAAGTTCGTCTTCAAGCGCAATTCCTCATACCAAGTTTGTAGTAACCGCGTGTGAGTATTGGGGAGAAAACGTGCTGATACGTTTTGTGGTAACCAATACCTCATCGGAAAATATTGATTTCGAAATAGGTGAGGTTGAAGCTATTGATGACAAGGGTAGATCACACGAAGTGAATGTTGAAGTACCTAATCCTAAGTTTTGTAGAGATTGTACGGCTTTGCCTCCAGGCGTACCTGTAAAATGCTATTTCGTGATAAAGAATGTGTCTAACACCTGTAAATCTATTTCAAGAGTTAGTTTCTCGGGAGATGTAAGTGAAGGAGTAGGTCCTAAAATTTTGCCTTACAAAGACTATGTGATTAGTTCACGCGACATTCTTTATGCCCAAAATACGAATGCAAGCAATATCTTTTGTTCGCACCCTCTTTTACAATACAACCTTAACAGTGTAGTGCGTGAGGGAAATGATGTGCTTGTGAATGCCACGGTGAAGAATGTCTGTGATGAAGTTCTTAATATCTCATCTTGCCATGATTCCTCTATGGTATTTGATGATGAAGGAAATTCATATAAAATGGAGGCTACACTTGCTGGTAATGACTTTTATTGGGGCAAAGAAGTTCCGTCGAATGTGCCTTTAAAGTTACAACTCGTAATTAAAAATGTTCCGGCAAGAATCAAGAACTTTAGTCTTATAAAGTATATTTTTTCAAGCCAATCATACAATTATCCTATAGAAATTAAGAATCAGGCTATTCAGTAAAACCATGATACGACTTGTCTTGGTTTAAGTCCATAAAAAAGCAACACGTTTTGAAGTCCCTTGTTGAACATCAAAACGTGTTGCTTTTAATCTTTTGCTAGCTTTATATTTCGAAGAACTTTATCATTCGATTTAGAATTGCTTTTTCAAAAATTATCCCCAAATTTCTTTAGCAATGCTTTGTACCAAAGCAATCTTTGCCCATTGTTCTTTTTCAGTGAGTTTGTTGCCAATTTCACATGAGGCAAAGCCACATTGTGGACTAAGGCAGAGTTGTTCTAAGGGCAGATATTTGGTGGCTTCGTGAATACGTTGTATAATGGTTTGACGATCTTCTAGCTGAGGATTCTTCGTCGTGATAAGTCCTAATACCACCTTCTTGTTAGCTGGTATATGTTTCAGAGGTTCAAAACCCCCAGAACGCTCGTCATCATATTCAAGGTAAAAAGCATTGACGTTCTCGTTTTCGAACAATATGGGTGCTACTGTGTCGTAAGGACCTTGTGAAGCCCAGGTTGAATGGTAGTTGCCACGACAAACGTGTGTGTTGATAACCAAATCGGCAGGAAGGTATTCAAGTGCCTTGTTGTTTACTTCAAGATAGATGTGCATCAAATCCTCAACCTTGTAACCACACCCCGTCATGGTCTCCCAAAAACTTTTATCGCAGACCATACCCCAAGTACAGTCATCAAATTGGATGTTGCGACAACCTGCAGCATAGAGTTCTGCAATTACTGTGCGATAAGCTGCAGCAATGTCTTCAATGAGCTCTTGCTGGTTGGGATAAATGCGGCGTGTGTTAGATGTATTACTTTCGCCACGAAATAATTCAGCATAAAATTGTGCAGGTGCAGGAATTGTTTGGCGTGCCACAATGCCTTCGTCTTCGAATTGCTTTACGAACTTAAAGTGTTCAACAAAGGGGTGATTCTCGCCACTGATTTTTCCTGTCAGTGCACATGAACCTTTTGTTGTTTCTTCGTCATGGAACAGGTAACCATGGTCTAGTTCGATGTGTTCTACACCATTCAAGCCCCACATAAAGTCGAGGTGCCAATAGCTGCGACGATATTCTCCATCAGTAATAACCTTAAGTCCTACCTCCTTCTGTTTGGCAATAAGGGCGGTGATACACTTATCTTCAACGGACTTAAGATCGTTGGCTGTGATATCGCCATTGTTAAATGCAGCTCTTGCTACTTTAATTTCTTGAGGACGTAGAAAACTTCCTACGATATCTGCACGAAAAGGTGAATTGTCTGCATAGTTTGTGTTGTGTGCCATATTCTTTTTTGTGTTTGTTGTTTATTAAAAGTTTTACGGATGCAAAGTTATGGCATTTTCTATTGCAGAACAATAGTATTGCGTAATACGGGAAAATATGCTATATTTGCACAGATAAAACTTAAAATACAGAATATCATCCTTTATAATTAAATATATTCGGAATGGAAGGTTTAGATAAAACAGACAAGGCGATACTTAGAGCTTTACAAGAAAATGCAAAGCTAACCACTAAGGAGTTGGCAGATAAGGTGCATCTTTCCTCTTCGCCAACCTTTGATCGTCAAAAACGTTTGGAGCGTGAGGGATACATAAAGAAGTATGTAGCTTTAGTAGATTCGCGTAAGGTGGGTAACAATATTATTATTTGGTGTAATATTCGGCTTAAACAACATACGCACGATTACATCAAGGAGTTTATGGATGCCGTACAGGATATTGAGGAAATAACAGATTGCTATAATACGAGTGGTGATTTTGACTTCCTCATCAAGGTGCATACTCGCGATATGGAAGCTTATCAAGATTTTATGTTGAACACTTTAGGTAAAATGCATTGTTTGGGAAGTCTGAATAGTGTTTTTGTTATTGGCAATGTGAAATCTACTACGCAGGTGCCCATTAAAGAATAAACTCGTTCGTAATAAAAAAGCAACACGTTTTGAAGTCCCTTAAGAACATCAAAGCGTGTTGCTTTTATTTTTTTGTAGTATGCAGTTTATCTGAACGAATCGGTAAGCAGTTTAATTTCAATGCTGGGCGAAATGCGTTCGTAGAGAATGTTATAGACTGCATCAAGAATAGGCATATTTACATGATAATAGCGGTTAATGCCCTTCATACATTTGGTGCCATAATAACCTTCGGCAATCATTTCCATTTCTATTTGTGCAGACTTAACGCTATATCCTTTACCAATCATGGTGCCAAACACACGGTTGCGCGAGAAGTTTGAATAACCTGTTACAAGCAAGTCGCCTAAATACACACTATCATACACACTGCGGTCGATGGGATATACAGCTTGTAGGAAACGGTTCATTTCTTGCACGGCGTTCGACATGAGCACACTCTGAAAGTTATCGCCATATTTCAAGCCGTTACAAATACCAGCAGCAATGGCATACACGTTTTTCAGCACAGAAGCATATTCAATGCCAATTACGTCGCACGATGTTTTTGTTTTAACGTAGCTCGAAGCCATAGTCTCAGCAAAGGCACGTGCTTTTTCATTGTCAGAGCATCCCACAGTGAGGTAGGTAAGACGTCCAAGTGCTACTTCTTCAGCATGACTCGGTCCGCCAAGCACACCTAAATTCTCATCAGGCACATTGTATACTTGTCGAAAAAATTCAGAGCACACCAAATTTTCGTCGGGTACAATACCCTTGATAGCGGTGATGATGAATTTATCGTGTAGCTTTACCTTAAGTTTTTTCAAGTGGTTTTTAAGGTAAGGCGAAGGTGTTACAAACACCAATGTGCGACAGTTGCGCACAATTTCGTTGATGTCTGTAGAGAAAGTAATGCGCGAGGTGTCAAAGTGTACGCTTGTGAGATACGATGGGTTGTGTTCAGTGCGTACAAAGTCGTCGATGGCATCTTGTCTTCGAATATACCAATGCAGATGCTCCACTTTTTCGAGTAGCATCTTGGCTATGGCGGTGGCCCACGAGCCGCTGCCCATCACAGCTATGTTTCCTAAGTCGTACACGGTGTTAATATGCTAATGAGCGAATATGCTAATGAGCGAATATGCGAAAGTAGTGATAAGCTAATGTGTTTATGTGGTAATGTGTTTGCTTTTAACTAATAGTTTGTTAGCAAATTCACACAAACACAACACATTCACACATTAGCCTCAGTCATTACACGTTCCAGGCTTCAATATCCTGCACGCTAGGTTTGGCGATATCGAGCTTAAACTTCTTGATAACTTCGCCAATTTGCTGCTGAATCTTTTGAGCCTTTACGTCTTTGAGGTCGCTAACCAAGTAGTAACCCACCTTTTGGAGCACAGGAACAAGTTCTTCGGCAATGCCTGCAGCTACATACTTGTCGGCTTTATCGCGTGGAGCCTTCTTTTCAGGACGCATTTGCGGGAAGAAGAGAACCTCCTGAATTTGAGTCTGACCAGTCATCAACATCACCAAACGGTCGATGCCAATGCCAATACCTGAAGTAGGAGGCATACCATATTGCAGAGCGCGGAGGAAGTCTTGGTCAATGAACATAGCTTCGTCGTCACCCTTTTCAGAGAGGCGGAGCTGATCTTGGAAACGTTCTTCCTGATCGATGGGGTCGTTAAGCTCAGAGTAAGCGTTAGCCAACTCCTTACCATTTACCATTAACTCAAAGCGTTCGGTGAGTGTAGGATTATCGCGGTGCTTCTTGGTGAGCGGCGACATTTCGATGGGGTAGTCAGTGATGAATGTAGGCTGGATGTAAGTGCCTTCGCAGAATTCGCCAAAAATCTCATCAATAAGTTTACCCTTACCCATGGTGTCATCAATCTCCATGTTGAGTTTCTTGCAGATTTCGCGAATCTCGTCTTCACTCTTACCATCGAGGTCGTAGCCAGTTTTTTCTTTGATAGCTTCGAGAATGGGCAAGCGACGGAAGGGAGCTTTAAAGCTAATAGTCTTACCATCGATTACACTTTCGGGCTTACCATTAACAGCTACACAGATGCGTTCAAGGAGTTTTTCAGTGAATGACATCATCCAGTTATAGTCCTTGTATTGCACGTAGAGCTCCATACAAGTAAACTCAGGATTATGGTTACGGTCCATACCCTCGTTACGGAAGTTCTTGCCAATTTCGTAAACACCCTCAAAACCACCTACGATAAGGCGCTTCAAGTAGAGCTCAGTGGCAATACGCAAGTAAAGGTCTACGTCGAGAGAGTTGTGGTGAGTGATAAACGGACGAGCGCTTGCACCACCAGCAATAGGTTGCAAAATAGGTGTTTCAACCTCTGTGTAGCCTGCTTCGTCAAAATATTCGCGCATGGTCTTAATAACCTGCGTACGTTTCATAAAGATATCCTTTACGCCAGGGTTTACCAAGAGGTCAACATAGCGTTGGCGATAACGAAGTTCAGGATCGTTAAAGGCATCGTAGGTCACACCGTCTTTCTCCTTTACTACGGGCAGAGGTTTCAAACTCTTAGAAAGGAGAACAATTTCTTGTGCGTGAACAGAGATTTCGCCTGTTTGAGTGCGGAACACAAAACCCTTTACACCGATAAAGTCGCCCAAGTCGAGCAATTTTTTAAACACGGTGTTATAGAAAGTCTTGTCTTCGCCTGGGCAGATGTCGTCGCGAGTAACATATACCTGTATACGTCCCTTAGAGTCCATCAATTCGGCAAAACTTGCTTTACCCATCACACGACGTCCCATAAGACGACCCGCGATGCATACTTCACGTTTTTCTTCTTCGTTGAAGTTATCTTTAATATCATCGCTATAAGCCGTTACATTATATTCGGCTGCGGGATAGGGATTGATACCCAAGTTGCGCAATTCTTCAAGAGAATTACGGCGCTGTATTTCTTGTTCGCTGAGTTCTAAAACGTTCATTGCTAATTTTTTTTGAATTTGGTGCAAAGTTAGTGCAAATTGAGCGCAATTCAAAATGAAAGCCAAAGTTTTCATTTTGAATTGCCGAAATGCCGCCTAAATTCTAAAAAGTTAGTGCAAAATGAGCGCAATTCAAACGAAAAATAAAATTAAAAAAAGTGCAGAAAAAGTGCTTTTTTCATAGAAAATCTCTCATTTATTGACTTGAAATCCTCTTTGCGATGTTAGTTTAAGCGTATTTACATCAGCCGAAAAAAATCCCAACTGAAAAACTCAGTTGGAAAATAAGTTCTACTCCTTATAATTTAGGAAAAATGCGATGCGTAGTGTCGAGCAAGGTTTGTTCCACTTGCTCTATGGGCAAATCGTAAATCTCGGCTAATTTGGCAATAACCAATGGAATGTGGCAAGGCTCGTTGCGTTGACCTCGATAAGGGTGCGGTGTGAGATAGGGAGCATCCGTCTCAACCACAATGCGATGAAGCGGCACTGTGGCATGAAGCACAGCAGGTAGTTTCGACTTTTTAAAAGTCAACACACCGCCAATGCCCAATACAAATCCCGGAAAAGTGTTTAGCAACTCTTCAGCCTCCTCGGCAGTGCCACCAAAACAGTGAAACACCCCCGTAAGCTCGTCCTTTAATGGCAAGAGCGTATCCACCAATTCGCGATGGGCAGAGCGTGTGTGAACCATGAGAGGTAAACCATAGTGCACAGCCCATTGAGCTTGTTGGCGAAACACCCCAATCTGTTCGTCGCGTCGAGTTTGGTCCCAATATAGGTCTACGCCCACCTCGCCCACAGCCACAAAGGGATGGTTAGGCTGGCTGAGCATCTGTTCCATGCGATAAAGTAGTGGGGCAGGGTCAGCAGGTAGTTCAGTGGGATGAAGTCCCATCATGGGGCGACAGAGTGCAGGATAGCGTTGGCAAAGTTGCATCATGGCATCAATCGAAGCCTCGTCTATATTGGGCAAGAGCAACATTTGCGCACCAGCCTTTATGGCACGTTCTACCACCTCTGCACGGTCATTGTCAAATTCCTCGCTATAAATGTGCGTATGGGTATCAATAAACTGCATATGTGGCACATTTATTTTTTACGTCCGAGCAACGACTGAGCATAATCCCACAATGGTTGCCATTGTGCAGGCGTGAGCGAGAGTTTTTGCAATTCGCTATGTGCCTCGTCATAATAGTGATTGATGGCATTGAGCGTAAGTGTAGGGATGTCGAGTTGGTTATAAAGTGCAGTAACCTCGGCAATTTTTTGTTCGGCAGGCATATTACCGTCAGCCAAGAGTTGCAGCAAACGTGCCTTTTGTGCATCGTCGGCACGTTGGAAGGCATTGATAAGCAAGAAAGTTTTTTTGCCACAAAGAATGTCGCCGCCAATGTTCTTACCAAATACGGCAGGATCGCCATACACATCCAGATAGTCATCTTGCAACTGGAAGGCAAGACCAATGCGTTCGGCAAACCTATAGAGCACCTCACAGTCGGCAGCAGGGGCATCGGCTATCATAGCACCCATTTTGGTGGCACAAGCCAAGAGCACTGACGTTTTAAGGCGAATCATCTCGATGTATTCAGCCTCAGTCACATCGGTGCGTGTTTCAAAATTCACGTCATATTGCTGTCCCTCACAAATTTCGCGAGCTGTGCGAGCAAAGAGGTCGAGCACTTCAGCCAGTTGGTTACATGGGCACTGCATGATATGCTGAAAAGCCATAATAAGCATAGTGTCGCCCGATAGTACTGCCGTATTGTCGTTCCACTTCTTGTGCACGGTAGGCATGCCACGTCGCATGTCGGCATTGTCCATCAGGTCGTCGTGCAGCAAGGTGTGGTTGTGATAGGTTTCAAGTCCTATGGCTGCAGGCATTGCTTCGGCAGCATTATCTTTATATAAAGAATAAGCTGTGAGCAATAGGGTGGGGCGCAGACGCTTTCCGCCCATTGAGAGCACATAGCTAATAGGTTCGTAAAGTCCTTCGGGTTGTGCAGGATAAGGCACACCTTCAAGGGCATGTTCAATGGCTACAGTCCACGAGGTGTGACGTGCAAACTGCATCATGAGCCATTCTTTTTGTTGTGCAATAGTAAGGTTCGAGTTATCGAGCAAAAGGGCATCGTCTGCCTGACGCAAGGGGGCTACTTCGCGGTGCGAGTCGATGTAGTCGCGTTCTTGCACATTTTTAAGAATGTCGTCATAGCTTGCCTCTTGCCCTTTAGCTTTAAGTTCATCATAGCGACGTTGGGCACGCACTTCAGCCGATGCAGTAACAAAAATTTTAAGTTCAGCATCCGGAAAAACCACAGTGCCTATGTCGCGACCATCCATAACGATGCCTTTGTCGCGTCCCATGCGCTGTTGTTGTGCCGTCATGGCTTGGCGCACAAAGGGGAGTGCGGCAATAGGGCTAACGTGTGAACTCACCTCCATGCCGCGAATTTGCTTTTCTACGCATTCACCATTAAGGTGCACCAAGGGGAGTTTTGTTTCAGGGTCGAGTTTAAAGTCCACCACCACGTCTTTCATCATGCCTTCTAATTCGTCAGCCTTCACACTACCATCAGCGTTGAAAAGCTTGTGTTGCAAGGCAAAAAGTGTTACGGCACGATACATGGCACCCGTGTCTACATAAATATAACCCACTTCGCGGGCAAGGTCCTTAGCCATTGTGCTTTTTCCGCACGACGAATGTCCATCAATGGCCACGATTATCTTTTTCATAAAATATATTGTTCAAGTTTAAGGGTTGCTCTCATAAAAAAGGATACCTCTTAAAAATTATAGGGTATAGGCTGCACTTGCCATAATAGAGTTTCCTGCCTGATGATATTTGGCGTATGAAATTCCAAACTGAAAACGCTTGATGTTAAGCCCAGCACCTACCGAAAAGCCTGCAAGGTGCGACGAGCCCGAAGCCTTTAGCTCGTAGGCACGGCGAAAGTTATAGGCTGCAGCAATATAAAGGTAGTCTGTGGGCAACACGTCAACCCCCACAATAAAGTGGTTGAGTGCCTTTTTGCCAAAGCTCACCTTCTGCTTGTCTTCGTTATCTTTATTTTCGGGCAATACGTAGTAGCTCGACTTCCATCGGGTTACATCTGTCATCGTCACGTGAAAGCGCACGGGCAGATGTGCCATACCTTTGGTAAAACCCACTGAAAGGGCAAAGGGCAGATGGGTATGAATGCCGTTTTCGTAAGCCTTAACTTGGGTACCCACATTTTGTAGCGAGGTAGAAACCGAAAGATCGTTATCCTCGTCATAATAATTTAATCCCACGTCTACCGATAGCGCCATAGCCGAGTATCCAGCTAAGTTCGATACCAAGAATTTAGCATTCGCACCGCCCGACCATCTGTCAGAAAGCAGATAACTATATCCTGCTCCAATCACAAAGTCTTTTGCATTGATCGAGCCTGTGGTGGTACCTGTTTCATCGGTTTCGTCCATCGAACCAAAGTTCATGTATTGTGCTCCTACGGCTAAGGTATGTCGTTCGCCAAAGGCTTTCGTAAAGTGTGCTCCCATCCATTGGCTACCCACGGCATAAGTCATAAAGTTAAGCGCCAAACTCTTGTCGGCAGCGTTGGCATAGAGTGCAGGGTTTGCCCATCCAGCGGTTGGCGCATCCTCAATGAGCGACACATTTTGTCCGCCCAATGCCGCCACATGAACCGATGCAGGAAGTCTCAGCGTGTTAAACGCCGAGGAATATTCTTGGGCAGATGCTGTAGCCCAGGGCAATAAGCTAAGGGCCAGCAATGTAAACTTTGTGTGCATTGCGGATGTGATGTTATTTGTTTGGCTGCGAAGTTACTTATTTTTTACCACGTAGCGCCTTGTATGTTCAAAAATATGTTTTTAGCTCGCAGTGGCAAGCTATTTTTAAAGTCGAGTTTTCAAAAAACTTTTACCTTCACTAAAAAACGGAAAAAACTAAATTTTATTTTGTTTTCCGCGTGGTTTGCCGTACCTTTGTTTTAAAAATAAAAAGAAAGTGCATACGTCAGATATATTTTCAAAAGAATGGTGCGACATCGTTTTCGAAGGTCGCAACAAAGAATATGGTGCCTACAAGCTGCGTGAGCAGACGGGGGCACGCTACCGACGTGTGCTTGTAATTATGTTAGGCACCTTGTCTGTGATGCTATTGCTCAAGGGGTCGATTATGCTCTATACGCGCATTGTGGATGCCAAAAGCATGAAAGAGGCAGCCGATGCTTTTGCCAAGAAACCCACTGAGTTAAAAGAGGGTTACAAGGTAAAATTCATCTCAACCGCCCGACAAGCTCCCCCCATGCGTATGGCACCAGGCGCAAAATCGGCAATCCCCAAGATTGTAGAAGGCAACCCCGCGACCGAGACAATAGGCATGGATGGTCCTATCGACTTCGACCCTGAGAAAAACGTAATTACCACACCCATTGTCGATACTACAGGCATTCGCGACGAAAGTTTACCCGTGGTAAAGCAAAAAATAGTGCCCACAGAGCACGTTTCGCAAATGCCCGAGTTTCCTGGTGGACTTCGTGCTTTTATGCGTTGGCTCGATAAACACCTTGTTTATCCTACCAATTGCATCGACAATAATCAGCAAGGCTCTGTGACACTGACTTTTATTGTGGGCACCGATGGATATGCCACAGATGTAGAGGTAAAAAATGCCTTCAACCCCGAAATTTATCGCGCAGCAGTCAACACGCTAAAAAGCATGCCCAAATGGAAACCCGGTACCGACGAACAGGGACATCCTACCCCCGTTCGCATCACCATTCCTGTAGACTTTAAGCTGAATTGACTTGTATAAAAAGAACATTGCTTAGTCATATTCTTTTTGCAAGCAACTATATTCTTTCGCAAAATACTTTTTAAAAATCGTCACCACAAACCCTATTTATGCATATTGAAATTGACGCATCGTCGGGCTTTTGCTTCGGCGTGACCACAGCCATACGCAAGGCCGAGGAGGAACTTTCACAGTCCTCCTCGCTTTGTTGCTTGGGCGATATCGTGCACAATGGCAGCGAGTGTGAGCGTTTACACGAGATGGGCCTCGACACCATCAATCACGAGGCTCTGCACCATTTGCCGCAAGGCACAAAGGTGTTATTGCGTGCACATGGCGAACCCCCTGCCACCTACGAATTGGCACAGCAACGTGGTATTTGTTTAATAGATGCCACCTGTCCTGTAGTGTTGCAACTGCAACGTCGCATCAAAAAAGTATATTCTGAAGAGCACCATCCGCAAATCGTGATTTATGGCAAGCGTGGCCATGCCGAGGTATTAGGGTTGGTAGGACAGACTAACGGCGAAGCCATCGTGATAGAAGGTGTTGAAGAGGCTGCCAAGTTAAATTATGCACAAAATATAGCCCTATTCTCGCAAACCACCAAACCGCTCGAAGGCTTCCGCCAAATAGTAGATTATATCACACAACACATTCAGTCGCCTGCCGAATTTCGCTATTTCGACACCATCTGCCGCCAAGTAGCCAACCGCTTACCCAACATTCGTGCTTTTGCCTCGCGCCACGATGTGGTGGTATTTGTGTGCGGCTTAAAGAGTTCGAACGGACGTGTATTATACGAAGCCTGTCGACAAGAAAATCCACACTCCTATCTCGTCGACAATCCCGATGCCATTCGCAGCGAGTGGTTTGCACAAGCTAAGAGCGTGGGCATTTGTGGCGCAACCTCTACCCCCAAATGGTTGATGGAAAACTGTGCCGAACGCATCCACGAAATTTGTGGCGAAGACTGATTCTTTTATGGCAAAATCATCTGATTTCCCTAAATTTCAAAAATACCCCCAAAACTTGCCTACCCTCATCTTTAAAAATGCAGACACCCCAATATCCCCGCACCCTGCACGTGTTCAATCCCTCACACGATGAGGCTTTAGCAGCAGGCACCCCCTATTATTACCCCTCGGTGATAGCGCGTAAGTTAGCTTCGGCGTGGGCATTGCTCCCTGCGCTATGGGCTAAAGCGGGCGATGTGGTGTGGGTGCCCAATGATGTGCCTACCACCCCCGTGCCCGATTGGGCAAGCCATGTAACCCTTCTCCACCAAAGCGATTTTAAAGAAGCGCTTTGGCAAACCATAGGCAACATCTCTCCTTGGGGATGGGATGCACTTATACACCAACAACTCAGCAAGGCAGGAGCCCCCTCCACACTTTTACCCAGTGCCGATGCCATAGCCCATGTGCGCCAACTTAGCAGCCGTCACACCACGTCGCGCGTGCTCCCCTTGTTGCACCAGCTGCTTTGTAACCAAGGAATCGACACCGTGGGTGCATCGCATATAGCCACATCGTGGACGGACGTAACACACTTCATAAGTCAGCACCCCCATGCCATGGCAAAGGCATTGTGGTCGTGTAGCGGACGTGGCGTGTTTCGTGTGTCAAATCCCATGTCCGAGTCGTGCATGGGGCGCGTCAAACGCCTGCTTCGTGAGCAAGGAGGCATCGAGTTAGAACCCCTATATCACAGTGTAATGGACTTTGCCTTAGAGTTCGAAGCACACCCCGACGGACGTGTCACATACGTAGGCATATCCTTGTTCCACACCACGCCCAATGGGGGCTATTCGGGCAATATCATTGCGCCACAAGCCACCCTGCAACAACAGTTGCCATTTAGTGTTGCCACCCTTCACACATTAGCTGAGGCTTGTTGCACCGCATTGTCACAAGCCATTGATGGGAAATATGTAGGCTGTTTAGGCATCGACATGATGTGGGCTACCGATGCCACACACCCCGAGCCCTGCTTGCATCCTTGCATCGAGGTCAATGTGCGTCGCACAATGGGACAAGTAGCTATTGATGTCGAAAAACATTGTGCCACAAGCATTCCTACGTGCTTTTCACAACTTTTTCATGTGCAAACCCCGATGTAAGTAGGTGTTCAAAATTAGTATGAAAACTGGAAAAAATAGGGCGTTGATAGTATAAAATAATTTTGAATACCTACTAATAACAAATAAATGTGTACATTCGCCCTTTCATTTGATCATTTAAAAAGATACAACCCTATGAAAAAAGTTATTTTACTGATGCTCCTTTTGGTGAGCACACTCACAGCCAATGCCCAGTTTGCCCAGGGCACCAAGTATGTCAGCACCTCGCTTTCGGGAATAGGTCTTTCATACAGCGATAACCAAAAGTTCCGTTTAGGCGTGGATGCCACAGCGGGCTATTTCATGGCAGACTGCTTAATGCTTCGCGGTTCTGTGAGCTATAACCACACCCCCGAAATCGACGATGTAGCCATTGGTGCAGGTCTCCGTTACTACTTCGACCAATGTGGCGTGTTTATGGGTGCAGGAGCCGACTACGTGCACTACACCCCCAATAGCAACGATGTGCAAATACCGGTCGAAATCGGCTATTCGTTTTTTGTAAATCGTTTCATCACCATCGAACCTTCTGTATATTATAAAATGTCGCTCGACTCATTCTCAAAAAAGAGTACAGTGGGCATTCGCATAGGTTTAGGATTCTATTTCTGATAATAAATTAATATATGACCGAAATATCTACACTCGGCGAGTTTGGTTTGATAGATCGCCTCACAGCCGATATGAAGATGCAAAACGCGTCGACCCTTCTCGGTGTGGGCGACGACTGTGCCGTACTAAAATATAGTGCCGACCCTGCCGACACCCGTCGTGTGCTCATCACCACCGACATGTTGATGGAGGGCATCCATTTCGACCTCACCTACACCCCACTCAAGCACCTGGGTTATAAGGCAGCCATGGTCAATCTCTCCGACGTATACGCCATGAACGGCACACCGCGCCAACTCTTGGTAAGCATTGCCGTGGGACGTCGTTTCAAGGTGGAACACCTCGACGAACTTTATGCAGGCATCCGTTTAGCTTGCGAGCGCCACAACGTCGACATCGTGGGAGGCGACACCACATCGTCGCTCACAGGACTCGCCATTAGCATCACCTGTGTGGGCGAAGCCCAAGCCGATGACATCGTATACCGTTCGGGAGCCCAAAACACCGACCTACTCTGTGTCAGTGGCAATTTAGGGGCTGCCTATATGGGCTTGCAACTTATGGAACGCGAAAAACGTATTTTCGAATCGCAAAAGGGGAATCCCGAAACTGCTGCACAACCCGATTTTTCAGGACGTGAATATCTCATAGAGCGTTTCCTCAAGCCCGAGGCACGTCGCGACATCATCAGTCGTTTGCGCGAAGCTGGCATACGTCCCACCTCTATGATGGACATTAGCGACGGACTTTCGAGCGAGGCCATGCACATTTGCAAACAGAGCCAGGTGGGATGCCGCATTTACGAAGAGCGCATCCCCATCGACTATCAAACCGCAGTTACTGCCGAGGAGTTCAACTTCAATGTATACACAGCTGCGCTCAACGGCGGTGAGGATTATGAACTCCTCTTCACCGTGCCTCTTACCGACCACGAACGTGTGAGCCAAATCGACGATGTAAAAGTTATAGGCCACATCACCGAAGCCACATTGGGCAGCAAACTCATCACGCGCGATGACAACGAATTCGACCTACGCGCACAAGGCTGGAATCCCTTGGCAGAAACGTCCCAAAAGGACTGAAAATCACATAAAACGTCGGCAAAATAGCCACATTTGTCTATAAAAGCGCTAAAACAGCTTATGTTTTGCGCTTTTTTTGTACTTTTGCACCGAATAAGTTTACAGGATAAAACAAAAAAGCAATAATAATGAAGAAGATAACAACATCGTTAGCAATTATGGCTGGCGCAATGTTATTTGCAAGCTGTGGCACCACAGGTGGCAGCGTAGCACAAGGCGTAGGTCAAGACATACTCAACAATGCCATCAATGGCAATGGCACAACCAACTCAAACAGCAGTTCAGATGCAACCAACACAGGCACCACAATCTTGGGTAGCTTGCTTGGCAACCTCTTAGGCACCAGCAGCACCCTCTCGCAAAAGAGCATCGAAGGCACATGGAACTACTCAGGTGCTAACTGCGTGTTCGAAAGCGAAAATCTTCTTGCCAAAGCCGGTGGTGCAGTAGCTGCAAACAAAATTGAAAACGAAATCAACACCCAACTCGCCAAGGTGGGCATAAAGAACGGTGCATGCTCGTTCACATTCAATAGCGACAACACCTACACCGCAAACATTGGCGGACGCACCATTAGCGGAAACTACACCCTCGATACAAAAAACAAAAAAATGAAGTTGACTTATCTCGCAGGTCTTGCACAGATGACTCCTCACGTAGCCATGCAAAACGGTCAACTCTGTTTGTTAATGGAGGGCGACAAAATGCTTAAACTCCTTAAGGGCGTTTCTGCCTTGAGCAAGAGCAGCAGCATGGGCGCAGTGTCGTCTATCCTTAGCAATTATAGCGGCATGTATATAGGCATGAAGCTTAGCAAGTAAAGAGCGTGGCTAAAACACACCACCTCTATGCTTAAAAAACTTTTCTTAAAACGTATTGAACAATCTCGCCGCCCTTGTGTGATAGGACAGCATTGTTCAATACGCTTTTTATAGCTTACTAAAAATGAAACTTAAAAAAATAATGCTCGTCGCGGCTGCCGCAGGTCTGTTTACCGCTTGCTCTAACACCGACGACCTTAACCACACAGACTTTGCGCAGAACAACGCGCCCAGCACAGAAGTGTATATGGGTGTAAATGCACTCAACAATCTTGAAAAAATCAATACAACCACACGTGCTACCGAAAATCCACTTTCACCCGTAGTCAACGTGGCATACTTTAACGTGAAGGTCGACCCACGCTTGGGTTACGTCACACCAGCCAATTCTTATTTAAGTGCGGTGAGAAATGGCAAGGCATACACCGATTGCCCCTACATCACCATCAACAAGGGCAACGACTATACCTACCTCCTGAGCACAGACGGTTCAGCCATGCACACTCTTATTGCAGCAGGCGACACTGCTACCGCCCGCATTCAAAAAATGGTGGCAAAATACTATCAAAGAACCAACCCCATCTCTCCCACCGTCAACGAAAACAACATTCACGTAATTTGGTACCTTGCCAAAGACATGAACAATGGTTTCCACATCGACGGTTTGCTCACCGACAAGGCTGATATCAAAGAGGCTTGCGACGCTTGCAAAGACGAGGGTTATAGAGAAATCACCTTCGGCGAAAATGGCGCACAGCTCACCTACGGTCAGCTCATGGACTACTTCCCTGTGAACCACAATATTAAGCCATTCAGCAAGGCTTTAGGCGTAGACATCCATCAGCAAGAGCACCAAAATTGGGGCGAAATAAAAACCTCTATACATCTTAAAGAGGCTAAGGACGTAAAAATATTTATCCCTGTGAGCAGTGCCTACACTGTCGAGAATGTCGACACGAACGAGGTTGTAAGATATTTCGAAAAATATTTCGAAGTGCAAGATTACGACCGAGCCATAGGAGCCCAAGTCGATGTAAAGGTAACGCGTCAAGACAATGGCGTAACCATTTACGTCACAGGTGTAACTACCGAGTTGCTGAAAGCCCTTGAGCGTAGATATAACGATGGTTTTACCGTCGAGGTTCACACATTCTACACGCTCACCGAAGCTACCAAACCAACAGTTTGGCAAGCCATTAAAAAGGCACAAATAAACTACGATGGCAACATCAGTGGACAAATCACTTCTGCCTATTACGCGGACGATAGCATCACCTTTTAATGGCGCTTATTTAAAGTTGATCTGTTCGCATTTATAGCAAATAGATTTTTAGAGCGAAATTATATTTTGAGGGAACAACAGATTTCTAAATCATTGTTGTTCCCTTATTTTTTTTGTCAGAACTTCACCCCCCTCCATCACCCCTCCATCACGCAGAAAATCAACCCATAAACACAGGGCAAATTGCAGTAAACTTAGGGTGAATGCAAAAATGACAAATGACAAATGACCACTAATGTATTGATAATCAATACATTGGCGGTCATTTGGTCATTTGAAATTTTTCTTAATTCTGAGTTAATAGGTGTAAATACCGATATAAGAGGTAAGAAATAAGATTTCAGCAAGCCATATTTTCCCTGTAAAGCTGCATTTTGCGCGTTTTTTTACCCCAAAGCATAGGGTGTTCAAAATCTATAATATTTTTAGGGCGTCAATCGTTAAATTTGTGGGAAGTGTCACTTTTGCCCAAAGTGACACTTGGTAATCTGCACACTTTTGCGACACACAAAAAATATTTTTTCCTCGTAAACACTGGGGTGGTGAGCCGATTTTAACATTTTGAAACGCCACAAATTTGCGGAAAATTTGGATTCCACTTTTTCGCGTTGTAACTTTGCACTCGCAAGCTTGATAAAAAACGCTCCATTTTGGCGGACAACGATTCCGAAGGAATTCCGATATCATTCCGAAGGAACACAGAACGCATTTTGGAGCCATTCACTAACCAAAAAAATCTACTATCATGGCAAAAATTACTCCCATCGACATCATCAAGGGTGTCTCAGGTAAGTTTGGTGGCGCTAAGTCGAAAAATTATGGATTTAGCCCTCTACTTAAAGCAAATTAATCATCCTTTTCAGAAGCATCCTTTAATATCTTTTCTTGAATGAAATCGAGAATTTCGGCACGACGGTTCACTAAGATAAAGTGGTTTTCGTCTTCCATAAAGAAAATGTTTGTGTCAACGCCATTTTGCTTCAGTGCGCGATATTGACCAGGCATGAGTTTGGCTGAGTTATCTGCTCCCCCTCCGATAAGGTTTACTTGGCAGGGCACACGGCGTATATTGCTAAGGTTGCACGAGATGGTGGTAAGGCTCTTAAATTCTTTGGCAAGTGCCGAATTCATGGCAGCATGGATGGCTGTTCCGCCATTCGATAAACCCATGAGGTGAATTTGTTGGGGGGCGATGTGGTAGCCCATACGTTTAAGCGTAGGGAGGTAGTATGTAAAAATCTGATCGATGTCGTTTACAGAGAATATGCCATCCAGTCCTCGGGTGCCAATGCTCAAGACGAGGCAGTTGTTTAACGACTTCCAGATGCCTTGATAGAGTTGCCAGTTGCCTAAATAACCATGGCAGAACACAACGAGTGGATAGCTTTTGTCTTCATCGTAGTGTTTGGGCTCGATGATATAAACCGTGCGACTATCTGTGCCCAATGTGGCATTAAAAAGTTGTGGGTATACGCCCGAAATAGGGTTGTCGAGTCCTAAATTGTGATAAGGCTCTAAAAAGTTTTTGCGTCTGCCTTTGTCGAAGTCGTCTTGTGCTTGGTTCATCATGCCGTTTCCGATGCCCATATATTGTGCAATAGGTTTCATAAACTTTAAGCCCTTTGTGGTAAAGTTCACGATTTCGGCTTCGGGCAGTAGGGTGTTGAGGACATAGTGAGTTAGGGGAGGGTGTTTGGCGTTGCCTTCGTTGTCGAGATAGACCAGTTTTACGCGGTCGTTGTTGTGGATTCGGTAGCGAGGCATACCCACCCAAAGACAGATGATGAGTCCTGCCCATATAATTTTTGCCGAGCACTTGCGTACGGGCATGGGTATGTGTATGTGTGTCACGATGTAGCTTTTCCAAATGGCAAACAATATCATCAGTACGATGGTCTTGTAGAACAAAGTTGCAAAGAATAGCCACACTAAGATGAGTGGAATTGAGAAAAAGATTTTTGTTTTCATAATGTGTTATTATTTATTTCGAGGCAAAAGTACGGCTTAAAAAATGGGTATGCAAAACACGGTGTGCGTCTTGTATGTATTACTCGGTTTATTGTATAAGTTGTTGGTGGAATATTGTTATAATGGATAAACCATCATATTTTTGGTTCTGCAAAACCATGCCGAGAAAAATCATAGATTTTGAACACCCTACCTAACGGGGTAATCCTTAATAATATATCCTTTACATTCGTTAACCACGATTTAAGAAAAATTTCAAATGACCAAATGACCGCTAATGCGCTGATTATCAACATATTAGCTGTCATTTGTCATTTGTCATTTTCGCTTTCATCCTATATTTATGTTGTAAGTCTATTTTTTCAAAGAAGGGGAAGCAGGACTATGCACACTCGTTTTGTGGCGCCTTTACAAAAAAAATCGTACCTTTACACCCGAAAACATTTATTATCCATTAACAATAACCCTAAAGACTATGATTTCTTTGAAAAAGGTTTGTATGATGTTGCTTTGCGCATTGGCGTTGCATGTGACATCTTGGGCGCAGCAAGTGCAAATTTCGCCTGTGCCTCAGTCGGTAACTTGGGGCGAAAAGGCGTTTGCTTCGGCTGACGCAAAATATGCCTTGACGAAAGCCGAAACTACAGATGCTTATGCAGTAGAGTTGCTGCAAAATAAGCTCACGATTGCCGAAGGTGGCATAAATATCACTGTGGGCAAGAAAGGCGAGGCAGCAGTAAGCGCGGTTGAGGCTAACATCCCCGAAACGGCTGAAGGCTACTATCTTAAGGTGGCAGCCGATGGCATTGTTGTGGCGGGTGCAGATGATGCAGGTACGTACTATGGTGTGCAAACCCTTTTGCAGATTTTGGCTCAGCCCGAGGTGATGGCGGTTGAAATTAAGGACTATCCTGCTTGTGCACAGCGCGGTGTGATTGAGGGTTTTTATGGGAACCCTTGGAGCGATGCCGACCGTAAGAGTCAGTTCGACTTTTATGGTAAGAACAAGATGAACATTTATGTGTATGGTCCGAAGGATGACCCTTACCACCGCACGAAGTGGCGCGAGAATTATCCTGACGACAAGGCTGCGATTATTCGCGGTTTGGCAGAGGCTGCTAAAAAGAACCATGTGTCGTTTGTATGGTCTATCCACACGGGTGGTTCAATCTCGAATAGTGAGGCTGACTTTAAGGCGGTTGTAAATAAGTTGGAACACGTTTACTCATTGGGCGTGCGCAACTTCTCGATTTTCTTCGACGACTTTGGTGGTGCAGATGCCGACCTTCAGGTGGCTGAGTGCAACTATGTGTGGGATAACTTTATTATGAAGCACGACGACTTAGATCGTCTTTCTATGTGCCCCACTAAGTATAATGCGGCTTATGCTGGTTGGAACCAAAACGATGCTTACTTGCGCGGTTTGGGCAACGGATTGCGTAAAGGCATTGAGGTGATGTGGACCGGTGCTGGTGTGGCTGACATGATTAACCAAAGCGATTTGGACTTTTTCAAGACGGCTACCAATGGTATGGCTCCTTTTATTTGGCTCAACTACCCTGTAAACGACTATTGCATTGGTCACATGCTGATGGGTAAGTTTTATGGCAACGACCAAGGCGACAATGCTTTTGGTGGCAAAATGACTGCCTTCACAAGCAACCCTATGGAGTATGCTGAGGCTTCGAAGGTGGCACTTTATGGGGTGGCAGACTATGCGTGGAACATGAAGGATTATAACCCTGAGGCTAACTGGGAACGTGCAATTAAGTATTTGATGCCCAACAATGCTGAGGCTTATCACGTGTTCTGCGAACATAACGTAGACTTGGGTTGGACTGTGCACGGCATGCGTCGCGAAGGCGAGAGTCCTAACTTTAATGCCGATGGCACATTGGCTGAAAAGAAGGCACAGTTCGACTTAATGGTTTCGTCGGCTGATGCACTGCTTGCCGACACTTATAACCCTGCACTCATCACTGAAATCACACCGTGGTTGCAAAAGATGAAGTATATGGGTCAGCGCGGACAGAATATTGTGGAAATGTGGGGCTGCCTTGAAAGTGGCGACACGGCAAAGTTCCTTAAGGACTATCGCGAAATTCAAGCACTCTTGGCTAAGGAAGAAGCGCTCACCTCGCGCGACTTTGAGGGTACGATTAAGATGGCTAAGCCCGTTGTGGCAAGTCAGAAGATTGAGCCTTTCTTGAAGCAACAGGTGAACGAGTTGGTTATTGCCTACAAAGAGCGCTACACTGAGGGTTGGGAGAACTTCCCCGTACAGGTGCTTGAATCGGGTACTTACTACATTAAGTATAATGGCAAGTATCTTTACGACAAGGATGCCTCAGCCGATCGCACAGGCGACTTCCCCATTTGGGCTGACGAGGTGGACGATGCACAACCGCAGAAGTGTGAATGGAACATTAGCATTGATGCAGAAACAGGTCGTTACAAAATAACCAATGCACAGGATGGTCGTTATCTGAACGAAAATGGTCAGTTCTGGGCTAATAAGGTTACCAACGCTTATGATGGTGAATGGAATAGCTATAACATCTATCGTGTGAATGGTAAGTACGCTATCCAAGTTCCCTCAAAGGCTAAGAATTATTTCATGGGTGCCAACGACAATCGCATTGTGTTGAAAACAACACCGTTGAGCAAGGATAAGGCTAATACGCCTATTCTTCATGTGAACGATGCCATCTTCGAGATTGTGCCTGTGAAGGGTAACGACGCTACACATCCTGTGATTGAAAGTGGTAAGAGCTACTATATTAAGAATGCTAATAACGAATACTTCACCACAACTTCGGCACTCACTGCATGGTCGCGTCCTACTTTTAAGGCTAAGGGCGATGTGTTGAATGCACGTAAATTCCAGAAGTGGATTTTCACGATCGATGAAACTACAGGTCGTTGGAAGATTGCTTTCAACAATGATAAGTTTATCGACGAAGAGGGTCGCATTAACAAGAATGTGTATTCTGCTGTTTGGAACTCTGTGATTTTGTGTGAGGTAGGTGGTAAATGGGCTATTCAGAGTGTGACTCCTAATGCTACGGCTCGTACATGGGGTGTGACTGCTGATAACAACATTAACTATGCCGACACAGAATTGAAGGATAGCTACGTGTTTACTATCGCTGAAGTTGAAGCTGACGATTTGGCTACAAGTGTTAGCTCGGCAGTGGTAAATTCTACTGCGAAAGCCAGTGGTCTTTACGACCTCTCGGGTCGCAAGGTGAAGAAGGCGGTTAAGCACGGTGTGTATATCACAGGTGGCAAGAAGATTATTAAGTAATCATTCTTTTATCAATAAAAAAAATCCCAATCTCTTTTCGGAGGTTGGGATTTTTTGTTGTGATTGGTAGGGTGTTCAAAATTCATGATATTTCGGCAGAGGTTTGCATCCAATAATCGCCCTGAAAGGGCAACAGCACATAGCCCAGGGCAAGCGAAGCGACACCCTGGGTCAAAGCATGTTCGTTAGTGACGCCCTGTAAGGGCAGAAGTTTTATATATCTTTTCAAGATCAAATGCTTTTGCCCTTACAGGTAGGGTGTTCAAAATCTATAATATTTTTCCGCACGGTTTTGAGGGTGTTCTGACATTGTAAATAGTTGATATTCAATAAGAACAAACGCAAAAAAACGCCTCAATTCGTGTATTATTTTAATGGGTTACCCCGTTAGGGGTGAGA
>ERZ1026884.529-NODE-529-length-24942-cov-136.233294_pt1 | contig 24942 bp, 41 predicted proteins | sample MGYA00380172_ERZ1026884 | MGnify/ENA primary metagenome ERZ1026884 (study PRJEB33269, sample SAMEA4719808) | human gut metagenome | biome: human-associated habitat; feature: organic feature; material: feces | place: Cameroon | collected 2013-10 ... | reverse complement strand
TTACATGTGTGAATAAACAAAATGTACAACTTTTATTACTTTAGGAATTATGGCAGAAGAAGTAATTAAGACTACCTCTTGTTGCAACGATGCAATGATGGGTGGTTAGCTTGGAGCGATGGCAAATCGTGACAACAATCCTTTGGCAATGGCAGCTATGATGCGTAACCGTGACGATGACGATATGTGGAACAATCCGTTTGCCTACATGATGATGATGGGCATGATGCGCTATATGTATGGTGCAGACTGGAACAATCGTGACAATGGCGCAGACGTGCAGCGTGCAGAGATTCAGAGCCAAATCGAGAGCTTGCGCAACCAGATGGCAGACAACCAGAACAGCAACTTGCTGATGGGTGCCATCCAGGGTAATGGCAACGACCTTAAGATGTTGGCAAGCAATCTGAACTGTGACTTCAACGCCTTGCAGAACTCTATCTGTGGCATCCAGGCTGGCATCCAGCAGCTTGGTGGTCAGGTTGGATTCTCGGCAGAGCGAGTGATCAACGCTATCTCGCAGGGTAACTTGCAGATGACAATTGCGCTTAAGGATTGCTGCTGCCAGACTCAGCAGAACATCATCAAGATGGGTTACGATAACCAGCTTGGTCAGAAGGACATCGTTAACCAGATGCAGCAGGGCTTTAACTATACCAACACTGGTATAGAAAGAGCTGCTTCGAACCTCGGTTTCCAGATGCAGCAAGACAAGTGTGACATCATCCGTGCAGGTGAGAACAACACCCAGCGTATCATCGATACCTTGACAGGCCATTGGAGCCAGGAGCAAGCTAACGAGATTCAGGACTTGAAGTTTAAGAACTCTCAGTTGCAGCAGAACATCTACCTTGCCAATCTGATGAATGGCGGTTGCGGATGTGGCGCTGGTGTAGCAGGTGGCTATCAGTAAAAGAGTAAAGAATGAAACTGAAGCGTAGTGGTATGAACAAGATTTCTCCAGTGGGCTTGGCTACTACAGCATTGGTAGCCAACCAAGTTTCAGTCTTAGCTACTTACAATGAGAAGCTTTGCAGACCTTATTGCGTGAATGGCAATGTGCAGCCACAGGCAAGCATAACCTACAGTTATGAGCAGCCTATCCTGAACGGTACAACGGTGTTTGTGCCTATCGTGGCGACTATCTCCATCATTTCGCCTGTAACAGGCAACAGAAACATGATGAGAGCGCAGCCATTGATTTACACGGAAAAATGGGTAGCAGCCTTCCAAGGGCAGACAGCTCTGCCAACGGCTGTAACTATCGCCAGTGTAGGCAGAACGCAAAAGGCTAACGATGTGGTATGCGGAAAGGCTAGAGGCCTGAGCATATTTGACAGTCTAACCGTAGCATTGACTACTGCTTAGTATCATTATAGGGGGAAATGGTGGATGGTTTGCTAGCCATCGTTTCCCTCGCATTATCATCCATTTAAAACGATACGATTATGATATTTAAAGATTTAAAGGCAGGTTTCCCAGTCTTTTTGTTTGACCGGGCAACAAGAAAATTCAAGCAGGGTAAGGTGATGAATACTCCAAGCCCTGATATTAGTGGTAGCAAACCCAACATGATGCCACAGATGCCTGGCATGCCAAACTTTGGCACCATGAACGTGAAGGTGAATATTCAGACGGAAGACGGAAAGCAGTCAACCTATTCGGTAGTTGATACTGAGCAAACAGCATACAGCGACACCCTTGTAATATCCTGTAGCAAGGAGAGTATCATCAACGAGGTGAACGCATTGAAGAACCAAGCCAACGACATCATCAATAAGATGCCGGACTTCGAGCAGACCGTAAAGGACTGTGATCAACTTCTCTCAGAACTGGACACTTCGTTTCGTGACCAGCAGAGAACTAACCAGCGACTCGACAAGATGGAAAATAAGCTGGATGAGATTTTCAAATTCGTTAAATCACAAAAACAAGAATGATATGAACCTAGTAGAACTTATCACAAAATATCAGAGTGATGCAACACCGGAACAGATGGTGCAGGTAACCAAGATCATCGGCAAGTTTGTGGCGATGCATGCCGAGGAAGAAGATCTCCTGAAACTGTATAAGGAGATTTATGGGGTAGTGGGTAACGGCCACTTCAACGACTTCTTTGCTGAGGCTCAGATCAAGAAATTGGTGTTTGAGGACCACAATGATGTAGAACATCGTGCTCCTTACTATACAGCAGCCAAGACTCAGGAGATCTATGAGACGGTGAAGGACGAGATTCGACCATATAACCAATGGGATTTTGCCGTGGTGCTGAACATGATCTACTCGGACAACTATAATCTGATGAAGAAATGGTTCCCGGAGGACAGCGAGGAGCAGATGATGGACAGAATGGTGGATCTTGCCGTGAACTGGCTGAGGGATGATGATAACCCTTATGGCAAGTGCAAGGCGTGGGGTTACTTCAATCACTAATGTTTACTTTGTGGGAAATTCCATAATACCTAAGATATATAAAAGAAAACTATCAGAAGAAGAGAATGCAGGCTATATTAGGGGCTTGTGTTCTCTTTTTCGTATGAAGTTGCGGAACTTATCACTGATAATCGGGAATGATGGCTTAAATTTGCATCGTTTCCATAACGGAGTGGGGACGGAAAAATGGAAAAGAAAATGAATGATATTCGAGGTTACTTAATTGGGACGATATGGACTTTTCTGAGTCTGCTGGTTCCTATCAGGGATTTTATGATTGCCATGATGGTGTTATTTGGGCTGAATCTTGTTTTTGGTATCGTGGCAGCAGTGTTTAACGGTGAAGAATGGAGCTGGAAGAAATTCGGCATGTTCTTCGTATGCTGTGCGGTGTTTTTTGTGACAGTGGCAGCTCTGTTTATTATCGGTCACTTTCTTCACTCGGACACAGAGGCCTTGCTTTGTGTGAAGTGGGTGTGTATAGCAGCTACTTATCTGTTTGTTACCAATATCCTGAAGAATCTGAGGCGCATGCTGGTTGATGAGACACCTTTCTACAAACTGGTGGACTATACCTATTATGCACTGACTCTAGGATTCGTAGAGAAATTCCCGATGTTCAAGAAGTATCAAGAATATAAAAACAATAAAGAAAATGGAAATGAAGGAAATCAGATTGGAGCAGCTGCTGATGGCGATGCCTAATGCCGGGAAAAGGGCAGAGAAGTTTCTGCCATACCTGAATAAGTATGCTCAGGAGTTTGAAATCAATACGCCTTTGAGGTGGGCGCATTATCTTGCCCAGATAGCCCATGAGAGCGGTGAACTGAGATATACCAAAGAGATAGCCAGCGGAAAGGCTTATGAGGGGCGCAAGGACTTGGGTAATACCCATAAGGGTGATGGGGTGAGGTATAAGGGGCGTGGACTGATACAGATAACAGGGCGAGCCAACTACAGGAAGTATGCCGGATATTGTGGCTATGATGTAGTGGAGCAGCCTGAGTTGTTGGAGAAGCCTCTTGGTGCCACACGTTCATCGATGTGGATATTCGATACCTTCGGCTGCAATAAATTGGCTGACGAGGATAATCTGAAAGCAATCAGACGGAAAATTAACGGTGGCTACAATGGACTGGAGAAATGCGAGGAGTATTTGAAAAGGTCCAAGCGAGCCTTAAACATATCATAGCTTATGAAGACAAGACATTGGATCATCTATCTGCTGGTATGGGTAGCTTATTTCTCTGTGCTCTTTTTGACGAGCTGCAAGACGAGAACCGTGATGCAGGAGCATTATATCACAGACAACACCGTGAGCAAGGGCTTGGATGCCAGTTGGCAGGAGCGGTTTATCTCAGCCTTCGAGCAGATGGCTACATACCGTAACCGGGAACATGAGACTTCGACTAAGGAGACAACTCATACAAAGGATAGTACTTCAACCACTGTAGACCAGAACGGAAAGCCTATCAAAACAGAAAGTTGGCACTCTGTTGTGACCAATAGAGACACTAAAGAGGTGACGAAGCTACAAGATTCTATCTCTACTATGAGTAAGAAGGTGGATAAATATCAACTCTTGATCGTGCAAAAGGACAGTCTGATTCGGTTAAAGCAGGACTCTATCCATGTATTGAGTAGAGAACTGAGCAAGGCAGAACAGAGGTATATCACTCTGGGGAAGTATGCAGCCAAGATCATCTGGACCCTGGTAGTCGCAGTGATTGGTTTACTGATTTGGTTGTGGCATAGAAAGAAATAAGGCTTATGAAAACGATAACTATAAAAATAGTGAAAAAGTGCGTGATGGGCGTGGTAGAGGGACTATCTGCCACCATTGCGCAGCATAACCCGGAGGTGGACTTTCAGACCGTTTGGGCGAGTGATGGCGAGGAAGCGAAACTGGATATATACTATCGCGAGGCGATAACGGACCTAGAAAACTTCTTGGCAAGATTCTCTTCTTCGACCACACAGCAGTTTGACTTACAGGCATTGGCTGATGATTTCTCAATCACCATCAAGACTTTGGTATCTTGGCCACCTAGACTAAGTGGGGTTCTGACCAACCAAATTCAGAACTATCTGGTTCATGCTATCCTTGCCGGATGGCTGAGCGACATCCCGGATATGACCCATACGGACTATGCCAGCATGGGAGCAAGTGACCTGGAAGCCATCAAGGAGGTGCTGTTAAAGAAGGACTTTAGGTTTGTGGAGGCTGAAAGAACAGTTGACGATACTGAGAAAGAAGGTTCTTCGGCTGTGGATGCAGTTGCCAGAACTGGGGATGGGGTTGAGAAGGATCATAGCTATTCTTCTACAGAGAGAAGGGGAGTGGATGAAATGGAAAAGAATGTTTCTTCCTCTTCTACTTCCGAGAGAAAAGAAGACGAAGCAGAAAAGGGCAGCAATTCATCTTCTACTTCAACGAGAAGCGAGGATGATTCTGATAAACAGATGAATGACCTATCTGCTGAGGCTAGAACTTCGGACGGTGTAGGAAAGAATGTTGCTTCTCCTGATACCGCTATGAGAGGTGCAGATACAACAGCCAAGGAAGGCAATTCTTTAGATGCTGAGGCTCGAAATGAGGATGCGGTAGACAAGGATGAGCAGAGAGGGATGAAAGGCTCTGAGCGAAACCCAGACTTTGCTTCACAGCATTTCCATCAAGACTTTGTGGACTGGAGCGGAGGCAGACCGCCTTTCGAACTTAGATAATTTTTTTCTTCAATATAAATAATTGCAATTATGGATAGAAAATTGATTACATTGAATTTTAGCATGGAGCAGGTATGTAATGATGTACTGGCAAGATGCTATGTAGTGAGCCAGGGCATGGTGGACGAAGCACAAAAGGACATCAGAGCCAACATCGAAAGCCCGGACAGTGACGAGACTCGCAGTATTATCAACCGTGCCGTGACGGAAGCCATCGCTAACATCAAACTGGCAGCTCAGCGTTATCAGACTACTGGTAGAGTGGAGGACAACAACAACCTGGAGCGACTGGTGAAGGGCATAAGAAAGTATGCCTATACTGACAACAAAAACGGCACTTGGACGGAAGTAGTGACCACCATCATTGACGGTGAGGAGAACGAAACGACTGCTACCGTAAACAAGGCTGGTAAGGACAGGGAGGAAACCATCTATGAGACGGTGACGCTGAAACTGGAGATTCCGAACTGGAACGTGGCTGTGACGGATGCCTTGAAGAGCCACTGCCACCGCTACATCGTGGACTACGTGATGAGCCAGTTCCTGATGGATCAGTTTGCGGATAAGGCTGGAACGTATGGGGAAAGCGCTACCGCAGACTACAATAACATCAAGAGCGACTTGCTGAGCCGGGATAACTATACGCTGAGACGACCTAGCTTTACGTAGAGAGGCTTTTCTTGGGGGCTATCTGGGACCAGGCGATGGAATCGCCTGGAACGGTGGCTTTTTATTTTTGAGGCTATTCTTTTTCTTCATTATTTTGGGTGTTTATGGAAAGAGCCTTCGCTATCGGGATTCTCCTGATTTGCGAAGGCTCTTATTTTTTCTGGCTAGAACTTATTGAAGCGACGGATGACTTCGAGGCGAGTGGCGAAGTACTGGTCTTTGGACTCTAGCCAGAGATAGAGGGCTATGCGGAAATAACGGAAGCTGTGGCTGCTCATGTAATGACTCTTGGGGGCATTGGTGCGACCCAGATAGTGCCAATGCTGGTTGTCATTGCTGCCGTAGAGCCACATGACAGGCTTGACATCGGTGGTGAGGGAATGGATGAAGCCTGTGATGGCATTCGGTACATTGTCTTCATCGAACTTTAGGGTTCTGCTGACGAGGATTCCGGCATACTCGGTTTCGTCTGGATCGGAATAGTTATAGCCCTGGTCTAGGCACATGACGCTACCGTCACGATACTGTATGTAGGGGTGAGGGTAGGAATTGATGGCCGTGAGTACGTTCTTGATGATGAAGGTGCTCCAAGTCTGATCTCTGACGGAATAGCTAAAGGCTACGGTATCTGCCGTGGCTTCCATCGACTTCTTGCTGACATCGAGACAGAGAATGCGAGAGTTCTTGTAGTCGTAGATGACCTTGCAATGCTGGAAGAAGTCGATTGGTGGCTCTGAGAAGTTGATGAGCTGTCGCATCTGTGATTTCATATCCTTGGTATCTTCAACGTCCGTTTCTTCTTCCTTGAAGTAGTTGGCGAGTTTGCCGAGATTAGCCGAGATGTTGAAATAAGGGCCATCAAGGACATCGGTCATTGACACTATCTGAGATTCTACTATGCGACTGAGTGAGCGATTGGTGACGAATGCAACAGACTGATCGAGCTGTGTGATGCTTGCCGGATTGGAGCAGACTTCCCGGCTGATAGGACGGATGCTGCTGTAGGTTCCGGTTGAAGACACATCAAGTGCCCAGATACCATCTGTGGAAAACGCCATGAGAGGGTACTGACCAAACTGCCCCTGAGAGAGGGCACGCGTGGTGGAGGCTATGCCCTGGATGGTTCCGATGCCTACGGTATTGATGGCATTGAGTGGGAAATGGAAAGGGTTGTCGGCCTCTGACGTGTAGAGTTTGTTGCTTAAATCAACTACATCATCTGCAGTATACGAATATGTGCCAAGAATGAACTCTTCTATCCTGCGGTTGAAATCGCCCATGTGCATGGACCCATTGATTTCGTTGCATGGCGTTAGTGGAAATGAGAAGACGTAAGGGATGGAATCTTCCATTCTCGTAGCATAGATGATCATCTGCGTGGCTCTGGAATCAGGATAGAACTTGACCAGATTGGCGAGCATATAGGCATCTACATTCTTTCCGCTGTCATCATTGACCTCGACATGCTTTGTTCCGGACGAGGTGTTGATAACTGTGACTATTTTATCAATGCGATAATGATTCTGAGTGTATGAATTGGTGGAATCAGAATTTAACAGTGACGAATACGGAAACATGACCTTGCGGTTGAAGCCGGAGAAGAGAACTTCCTTGACTCCATACAGATTGAGGCGATGATTGTAGACATAGCTGCCTGATGCCAGGAGGCTGTTGTGGGTTTTGTAATCGTCTTTCATCTGTTCCTGCAAAGAGACTTCGTATATAGCTTGCTTATCGACCGGGAGAGCTATTTCATTACATTCTCTGAGTTCTTCAAGATTCAACGAGCATACCTTGTAGAAGGCTGATGTGTTGGCTAACTTATTGTGATATACATCATCTGAAATGGTAGGGAAATTGACTCTGACACATCCTACTTTTTCCTGATCATTGGCGTAGGTATAGCTATCAACCCTACCTACACCTAAGCCATAATTAGGTTTATAGATGGCGAGAGACGTGATTTTCTCTGCCGTATCAATATTGGTGATAGGTGGAGTGATGAAGACATCAACGGACTTGATGACATCTTTCCACAACCTAAGCTGGTCAGTGTCTCCACTCAGACTATAAAGAAGGGAGACATTGCGAGGATAATAATAGAATGCAGCCTTATTGATTGTGATTTCGAAAGGCTGATAATCTCCATCGGGGCGAGAGAATTTTACCGTGTCCTTGACATTGATCTTGCCCTTGAAAACGTCTCCTACTACATCTGAATTATTGAACGTAAGATTGGCACTGGCTACGGCATAGGAATTAGGAACCTGCACAGGCATGAATACCGGAGCTGAATGCATAATCATGGAGCCATCAAACATGCGATAACAATAGCGGACGAAGAAATTGGCATAGAACCGACCATTGCGAGCAATCACATTGTTGGTGCGATTGACAAGGGCATAAATGCTCTGGGTTATGTCGGACTGCTTTTCTTCTTTGATGCTGGCGCATATTTCGCCCAGGCTAAAACTATCATTGGCTACGACACTGAAAATTTCAGCACAAGTGAAGTTGGTCTGCTGAAAACAATCCCAGAAGCCATTGCTGCTGCTCTTGCTATCAATGCCACCAAGGTCATAATCACCAGCATGGTTGGCCGCATCAATAGAAAAGCCTATATGCAAGAATGGTGGCTTTTGTCCCAACCATTGGTAAAAACCGTAGCCGGAACTATCGGGGTAGAAAATGGCATAATGGATGCCATCGGTGGCGGTGATGATGAGAGTGTTGCCTACTGAATTGACTGAGAGAATGGAAACACCGGAAGAAAAGGTATAGATGCTGTTCATGTAGGAACCATCTGAATCGAACCAATAGAGGGTTGAAACTCTAGATTCTGTGCGAATACCAATGAGGTGGTGATAACTGCCAGTTTCGTGAACATATAAAATCTTAGCCACCTCACCATTGACGGTGAGGGGCTGAGAGAGGGGCGTGCCAGCGACAATGGCAGGGCGTAATGCGCCATCATGCAGCTCTAAATTGCCACAGAGGGATAGCGCTCCGTTTTCTACTGCCATTTCATCGGGTGTGAGGCTGAGACCTTTGTATCTGATTGATTGTTGCATCTTTCTTAATGTTTAATGTGTTGTGCTTAATTTTTAATTATCGGCAATGGAAGGCATCTGTGCGAGAGATAACGGCTAGAGCCGTATGGTATTTCTCGCCAATGCGTATGGTGGACTGACGAGCATCTACAACCAAATCTATCTCCTTTGCACCTTCAGGCTTGCCAACGATGCCATGAAGGAGATTCCGGACAGTAGAAACGCTGCTACCATGGAGCTGCCCTTTGCGCCCATGGAGCTTGATGCCTTCTGGCATGGCGTTCGCCTTGATGAGGTAAGGCTGTGAGTGGATTTCGACAAAAGCAATCTTATCTCCTTGAGATAGTTCTAACAGTCGACAAGGAAGGGCACGGAGGGTTATCCTTCCATCTACAGCAATCGTGAGACCACGCCTTTGCTGGCGTGGTCGGTTGAGCATTATAACTTCATCATTCATTTTTTCCATAATCTGTAGGTTTGTGGAGCCAGAAACGGAAGTAGTCGTTTTCGGCATCCTGGTTTCGTACTTTGACGTATTCCCTGGTAACGTAGAAATGCTTCTTGCTAAGAGTAGGGTTGAGGCCGTAATCGTTCAGCATCATAGCTGGCTCTACCCTGCCATCAAAGGTGATCTCGTACCAGTAGCGATGAAGAAAGAACCATGGACGAAGACGGACCTCCTGAATGGTGGTGTAATTACTTTTGTCTGCCCGGCACGGTACGATGCTCCAGCTACCATCCTGCCAATGCTCTGTGGTCACTTCTCCACCTGGTGCCATTTCATGTTTCTTGATGATGGACTTCTGGATCTTAACGAGAAGACAAACATCGGCAGTGAAAACTTTAGCCATCTTGCCATGGCAGAGCATTACGTATCGTCCTTTCTTGTCGGGGAGGAGGCTACGCTGCTTGCCGGGACGATTGATAACGCAGACGGTGGAAAGGAACTTCTTGCGGGCCATGGTAAGGAAGTCGGGGAGTTTCGCCTTGGCGTGCATACGGTCGAGAACCTTCTGGACCTTCTTGAAATTCTTGTCGGCTTGGGTCTCATGCAGGGTGATGGGGTTCTGAGGCTCTTGGGTCTGCTGCTCACGTATCTTCTTGACATGTTCACGAACTTGCTTCCTGGAAGGAACTTCGAGAAGGTGACCAGTCTTCTTGTCGAGTTTATAATTTGACTTCTGCTGTTTCATATTCATTATGCTTTAGATGTTACCTCTGTTGATGCAGATGATTTCGAAATGATGATTGTCGCAAATATCGCAGCCGTTGGGCATATGGTGGTTGAAGGAGCAAGGTATATGCTCCTTGAACAAATCGCAGTTAAGGCAATGCTCTGGGACTTCTTCATGCTCCAAGTTGCCTTCAACATGTGGGGTGGAGGATTCCTTGTTGGGAACTGCCCGGACAATGCGCCCGAAGAGATCATAGAACTCTCCCGGCATGACGCTGGTTGCTTCTCTGAGGGAAGGAAGGGTGTAACCCATCTTGCGGATGAACCAGAGACGGAGATAAATGATGAAACGTTTCAACTTTTTCATATATGATTGATGTTATATATATATTAATAATGTGGGGCTAAAATACGAGAAATGTGCGGAAGAGAAGTGATAACTTGCGCAACTTAGCTTGTTGAGAACCAAATTGCGCAAGAATTGTCAGTGATTACTCGGTTTTACCGTCCTTCTCTTTCTGCTTGTTATCAGTGGAAGGCTCATGTTCGAAGACATCAAAAATCTTGGTCTCGCTGAGGCTCTTCAACTCATAGTCAATCATGGTCTTGCCCATAACCTCGTCTACATAACGCTTGGCACGTTCGATGCACTTGGCTTGGATGAGGTAGTTGACATAGGTACGCTTCTCCTTATCCTTCTTTTCATCAATGGTGATGAAAGCTAAACGAGCCTTGAACCAAAGATCATCGTCATCAATATCAGAGAAGAAAATCTCGTTGTAGTTGGCTGGGTTGATGTTGGCAACCTTGAACTCGCCTGAGACATAGACGGACATGTTATCGATGATGCTAGCTTCTGCCTCGGTGAAGGAGAGGGCATCAACAACATACAGTTCGTTTACCAGTTTCTCGCTACCATCCTCCTGAGTCTTCTCATAGCGCACCTTACACTCGAACCAGGTGCTTGTGCGAGAACGGAGGGAAAAACCATTACCTCTGCTAATGAAGGATTCCGTTGGCTGTTTCTGAGACTTGTCTTGTGTCTTAGCCTCTTGCTGAGGCTTGTTTTCTTTTTTGTTCATAATCTTAAGAATTTAAATTGTTATTAATAATTTTGTCTACCTCTTCCTGAGGTAGTTGTTTTCCGTCTTTGCCAAGATATTTCTTGCAGATGAAATACATTGTGCCAGGAGGGTCGGGATGACGGTAGTGGTCATCCAACTCTATATTGGCAAGCTGCTCATCCGAGGAATTAAAGATAGAATGAGCCTGATGTGCTCTTGGCATACGTTCCATGACGTGGTACTGGATGATGTAGCCATCTTTCTTTATCTGTTCGTCTTTGAGACGTATGAGCATCTTATCCAGCTTGGCTTCTGTCTCCTTGATGGTCTTGAAGAGGGAGTTGACCAGCTCCTTGTCGGGCTGTGGCTTCTTCTTCTCTTGGAAATATTGGATGGTTGAGGCTCTAAGTTCTGCTACCAGAAGGAAGAATGTGCCATTGTCGTTCTGAGGGACATCATTTCCGTCTGCCTTCATGATGATGCCATCGACACGCTTTTCAAGTTCGATGGACTGGCGAAGCATCTTCTTATCGCGGTGTGCCCAATATTCCTTTTCCGTTGTTCGCATAGCTGAAACCAGCTTGCGAAAGGATAATACTGATTCTTCACTCATATCTTATTTGATACCTAAAGTTTGTTTGACTTTTCTGATGCGTTCCTGCTCCTTGGGGAGGAGATTGCCTTTCTCGTCTATTCGGCAGAGGAGGCTGAGATTTGGCTTGATGGTTATCCACTTGTGGAGACCATCGTGCTCACGCTTTATCTGTCGAATCTGGGCTTCTTGCAGTCTTTCACTCAGATGCTGCTCATGGCGAAGCTTACTGATTTCGTTCTGTATTCTGTCCATTGGCTAATCTTCACACTTTTGAATTATCTTTGCCAGAATGCTTTCAACACCTTTTGGCTTGAAGAAGAGATTGGCATTGAGGAGAGACAGGGCTTCTTTAGCACTCTTGTTGATGGATGACAAGCGACCAGCTTTCTTCATATAAATTTTGTAATCTGCTTCCAATTGCTGTTTGTATGCCTTGCCCTTGGCAAGATAGTCTGCTTCAAGGTCTATACCCTTCTTCTTGTATACATAAATGAGATCATCTTCTTTTTGGGCGTACATGCTTTCAAGAGACTTTTTCTTGGCATCCAACTCCTTCTCTTTCTCATTGTATCTCTGAACAGAGGAGTCGTAATTTGCACGTGATTCGTCTCGCTGTTGGATGCTACGCTTTACCTCGTCCTTCATGTGCTCCTCAACCTTCAGGCGCACATCCTCAAAACCAACGTAAGACTCGGAGGTCTCAACTGTTCGTCTTGGCTTCTCATCTTGCGAAAAAAAAGGGTCTTTGTCAATGACACCCATTCTACGAAATTGGTCACTGAATCTCTCGTACTCTATTTGCACTTCCTTGCGGATGATAACTTTGGAACCGTCTTTGAGTGATGCAATGGTCTTATCCTTCTCTTTGACGGTCTCTTCTAATTCCTTTACTCGATTCTTCAAGGTTTCGAACTCTGAATAATCTACATATACTATTGCCATAATTGTTATGATTTAAATTTAATTACTACATTTTTCTGCATTCTCAATAGGGATGTCGTACCATGGAACAGAATAACCTTTATCTTTCATTTCTTCTGGCAATTGACAGCGATAATGGCTGCCATAGAAATTTGGCCAGACTTTATCCACCTCCAAAATCGTACCTGCAGGAAGCTCTGGCTTCGGCTTAAACCATGGGCATGGATATCTGGTCGTTTCGTAAACATCCTGAGCGCACTTTGTTGGTTTGATTATTTTTATATTCATTGCTTTAATTCTTTTCTTTACTCATTTTTATTGCTTTTCTAGCCAGTTTTCCTAAAGTCGAAGAACTAGCTTCAGGAAAGCTTTCTTTGAACTTTGCTCTTACTGCATGGAATAATTCTCTTTTTCTTTTTGCTTCTCTGTATTTGTCTTGTATAGAAGACAGTTGGCTGATAGCCTCACCAGCTTCAATGGAAAAGCTATCATCAGAGCATCCTTCAATCTCTGTTGTAATTTGAGACCAAGCAAAACTTATAGCATTGTATTCTGATTCTGTTAAGTATATATTCATTGCTCTAATTCTTGTTTGATATTTTACATATTTTTTATGGGACCAGCGATGGAATCGCTGGGAACTGTGGCTTTTACCATATTCTTCTTGTTTTCAAAATAATCAAACGTTTATTGCGTTTAACTAGATTTTCTAACTTTTTCATATCAGATAAATACTTATCCACAGTCTTCATTGTCCTTTTCATTAGCTACTTATTCACTTTGACTAAATTTTTGAGATTGTTGAAAGCCTCATAGTCTTCCTTGCTGATTTCTATGCAGTTGTCAAACTGGATAGTTGCAGGATCAGCTATCTCTGAATATCCTTCATTAATCGCCTTGAAAGCCTCCATAAGAGGGAATAATGCTGAACCATCATCCTTCATAATGGTAAAGTCAACCTTACGCCATGTGTTGGCTATGTCTTTGCGCATGAATGATGCGACTACGTAAAAATATCTTTTCTTCATATTGCTTCTTGTTTTAATTGTTTGTCTATTGCTTCCTGGGCTAGGATTTGCTGCCAGTGGGCTTCATTGTAATTTCTTGCCTCTTGCTTCTCTGTTAGTTGTGGGTCGTAGCCACCGAAACAATAGGTGTCCCATTTCTCATACTCCTTCATCGTATGTGGAGGCTTGGAGCCAGGAGGGGCAGGGATGTACTCCTTGGCGAACTTCTTAGGCAGGACGGTTGCTATTGTTGAGGCTACCGGGTCGATGACTTCGTATTTGAAAATACGGCTCTTTCCTTTTGTAGGTGAGTTATACACTGGTTTTGCCCAACAGATGTTACCCCTGTAGCGTGACATGAGGCCAGAGAAATAATAGGGTTTCCAAATCCGATTATCTCTGTATGCGCAACAGATGCCTGTAGGGGAATCTCCGTTGTAAGTGACACTATCAGACTTCCAGCAATGGTTGTAGCCGAGGTCGCTGATGTGGCTATGTACGCAGAATCGGCACATTCTCATTTTCTCCTGATCTGCAGCGGATGGTGTTGACCGCATCAGGTTTTGTTGGATGAAACTGCTCATAAATGGATAATTTTAAAGTTCAACCTTTGCATCAGCATGTTCCTCATCGCAATCGCAATACGGTGCGACTATGATTGTGATGTTCTCGTCAATACGGAAGTACGCCCAAGCTACGCTATCTTTCTTAGCTTTTGAGAGCAGCGTGATGTGATCTTTGCCCAGAAGAAATAAAGCATCAATTATTGCTTTTATATGCTGATTGTTGATAAAGAATCCGTCAAGCTCTATGATGGCATTATATTCCGGTTCATAACACTTTCTGACATTTCGCTTTAAAAAGCCCAAGCCATCGCATGCTGGACAGTCAAAGTCTTGATAATGGGTCTTTCCATTCTTATCAGTATACTCCCATTCTACAGAACCTGTACCATTGCATTCGTTGCATTCTTCCTCATCATATTCCTCATCTTCTACTTTCGGCAGAGAATCGTATGCTTTCTGTAGGCTTAATAGAGGGATATTCAGTTCCTGCTCTACAGGAGGAAGTTTAAGATTAAACATTTCTATTCTCTCATACTCGCCCAGACAAACTTCTGCATTGATGTAGATGACCTTGTGGCAATCAGAAGCAAAAACCTTGTCGTCTTTGAGAAGAGCCCTTGCTGAGAGGAGTTCTTTGCTGTGGAACAATCCTAGCAGCTTCTGTTCGTCTACATTTTTATATCCTTTCATAGTTCTGCCTCCTTCTGTTCTATAGGTTTACGCTTCCAGCCTTTGCATGCTGGCTCCCAGAAGAAATGGTGGTCGGAATTGCGGGAGCAATTGCCCAGACGCTTGGACTCTTTTCTGAGGGTGAAAAAAATGCAGTTCTGGCAGTGTTTTCTGTTGCTTCTCGCTATCAAATACAGATAGAGGACTGCTATAGAGCAGATGAGAAGCATAAAGAGGATGAATGTTAGTTCTGTTTGCATAGTTACTTCTTGCTTTTGATGATTTTATTTAATAATTTCTTGTTAGCCTCGGTTGCCGGATCAGAGTGATAGACAACGCTGACATCATGCCGGGCAGAGATAGGAGCGTGGCGCATGTAGTCATCGACTTGCTGCTTCACTTCCTCTAATGAGCGACAGAGGACGTATTTATAGCCTGCTGCTTCCCAGAAGGCTTGGAACTCCTTCTGATGGGCTGACTGCTGATTGGTGTGGCCATACTTCAATTCTATGCCCAGGGCATGATAGAAAGCCTTGTGGGGGCTGAGGTCACCGATGTTCTCTTCATATCTGATGGATGGGAGAGCCAGGATGAGGTCGGGAACGCCCGGCACTACTCCTGCAGCAGCATTGATGGCTATCTTCTTGCCATAGGATTCTGCCTCGTTCTTTGGGTGGAAGAAGAGGGTGGAGAATGCCGGGTACTGTAGGCGAAACCATTGTACACAGGCTATCTGCAACTGACCTTCACGCTGCACCTTCTTCTGCTGAGGCTTCTTCGTGCACTCTGGGTAATTACCGTTGAGACGGTCGATTAATTCTTGTCTGTCCATATTTGTATGATTTTAAAAATTTGTTACTTAATTGTTGAGGATACTTTGGAGATAACTCTGGGTCTGCTCATCCAAATCGGCTAGCGACTGTTCTTCTTCGGCTACTGACGGATTCCAGACGATGCCCAGCTTGGCGAGTGTGCCATTATCGTAGGCTTGTCGTACCATCTTTGCCATAGAGCCATTGGGATTCTTTGCTGCACTTTCTATCCATTCCTGGTACTTCTGCCTGAGGGCATCGGTTTCTGCCTTCTCCTTTGCTTTCTGGGCATCTTCCTTCTGCTTAAGCCGGGCTTCTATCTCTTCGCTTGTTTCAGCTTGCTGAGGCTTCGGAGAGCCAGCTGGCTTTGGAGTAGGCTTCTTACCTGCTGAGGCTTCAACGGTAGGGTTGTCGAATGTTCCTTCCATCAGAGGCTCATAGTTCTTTGGATTGAAGAGCCAGTTGAAGGAGATATAGCAGCCACCATCCTTGCGCCCTAAGAGCAGATCGGAGTTGAGAGCCTTGCGAAGCATCGGTTCTATGTCCTCGAAGGAGTAATCTGAGATAAACTTGGCGACCAGCTTCTTGCGGTCGGGAGTCATCTTCGAGATTGGCTTGACCTGCGTGCCGAGGAAGAGGCGGTTGAAGAGCCTTAAGACTTCCGAGAATTGAGTTTCAGCATCCACCGACTTTTTTTCTTTTTCTTTTTTTTGTGTGTGGGGGTGGGCTTTCTCTTTTCTTTGTTTGTTTTCTTTTATAGGGGTTTCAGGGGAAAGATTTTCTTTTATTTGTTTCTTTTCTCTTACTTCTGTGCCCTTGGCTGTGTCCTTATCTGTGCCCTTGACTTTGCTTAAATCTTCGGAATCACCTTTATTTAAAGGGGTTTCTGGATTGTTAATCTGTGCCCTAGGCTGTGCCATTGGCTGTGCCCCTTGTTTCGGCTGTGCCCTAGATTGTGCCCCTTTCGTGCCCTTAACTGTGCCCTCATCTGTGCCCTTCTCTGCTTGGTGATATATCTTACAACCTTGATGGTCAGATTGTTGTGGGGTAGGAATCTGTGCCCTAGACTGTGCCCCAATCTGTGCCCCAAAGTGTGCCGTAATCTGTGCCCCTTGGTCTCTTTGCCATGGATGGATGCAGTGGGATAGGGGATGCGAACTGTTAACATAGAGCTTGGTTGAGGCTCTTGGAGCAGAGCACTTGGTGATGATTTTCTCTGCGATGAGCACATCGATGGCGACACGGATAGCCTTGACCGTGGTGTGGAGCTGTATAGCCAAATCACGATAGGAGAGGGTGGCAGCGGAAGCCTCATTGTGAGCGGAGGAGAGGAGCACATGGATGAGCACCTGCACGACCACCGGACGATGGAAGTAACGCCACTGCAACAGCTCTGGAGTAAATATGTAGCCATCTGTTTTCATTTTTATTGTTCTTCTTTATTTGGAATGTAGAATTTACGATTTCTATCATTTGTTGTTTTCTTCTGCCTCGATGGCACGGAATATCTCGTAAGCCACTTGTGGGACCCAGGCATTGCCGTAAGCTTTTATGGATTCTTGTCGCCACTTGGGGAAAGAAATGGTAAGGCTGTCCACATCAAAGGGAATCCCATCATTTCCTCTACAAACAGGGGATTGAGTTGGGAAGTCCCTCCACCTACTTTGTGAGCTATCTGCTCCGCTAGGTTGGCATTCTCCTTGTTGTGGCTCTTCAAAGAATCCATTGTCATTGTACTTCTGAGACCATCTGTTGCACTTGGAGTGAGGAGAAGACCGTTGACCGCCAAGGCTGTTAGTCCTTGCCCCATCTGGGAATTGGGATTGATTGTCTTTGTGAACTTCGTGGCTTCTATGCTGCAAGGAGTGGGAAGCAAGCCTTTTCGAGCGGCGAGTGCCAAGGTTGGACGATCTGCTGCATTCGGTGATGGACTTCTGTTTATTCGCCCTCCTCCTTTGTCTATGGCTGTTGGAGTAGGAAGAAGTTTTGCTACTGCCATGTCTTCTAACCCCAGGCTGTGGTCGGTCTTGCCCTTCTTTGGATTCCTTCTCCCTCGCTCGTTGATTTCCATGTCCTTGTGAGGAATATCCATCGCATTGGGTGTGGGCAACAATCCAGACTCTATCCCTTCTGTGGGGCGCTCCGACACTGCAAGCTGGAATAACAATCGGTTGGACGGAATATCCTTCGGCTTCGAGGTCTGCACAGATTTTGTCGAGTGTGAATCGGCTTTCTTCTCTATATATGTGATTCTCTTCGAAAAGATCGTCTGTGCGTCCCATCTGAGTGACTTGGCAGGACTCCACCATCGTCTTGATTCCAGCAACGTTTTCACCAACGACCCAAGTGGGGTGTATCTGCCGTATCGCTCGAAGCATCTGAGGCCAGAGGTAGCGGTTATCGTCCGCTCCCTTTCTTCGACCAGCGAGGGAGAAGGGTTGGCATGGGAATCCTCCGGTGAGAACATCGACCTTTCCGTGCCACTGATGGAAGTCTGTTTTGGTAATGTCTTCATAACTTATTGAATTAGGAAACCAGTAGTCGAGCACCTTGCGAGGGAACTCCTGTATCTCGCAATGGAAGAGGTTTTGCCATCCCATCATGGATGCAGCGACCTCTGCGCCACCGATTCCGCTGAATAAACTAGCGTGATTCATATTTTTTCTTTTTGAAACCCACCGGGCGAAATGGGTTGCCCGGTGGGATACCGATCGAGATAAATTAATATTGAATATTATTTTCACTTTCAAAGAATTAAACACATTTTTATGTCATAACACCTTCCTTTCTGTTAAGGGACTGGAACTGCTTCTAGAGAAGGCTCACGTCTTTCCGTGGGGTCGGATTTATATAATAGGCGTAGTCTTTACTTAACGCTATGGATATTTCTGCCTTGTCAGGAGGCTGTTCCATGTCCGGATTGATGATTTATTTGTTCTTGCTTGCAGCGTGATTGAGAAGCCACTGCAGATGTTCTGCCATGGCTGGATCACGGAAGAGGGATTTTGCCTTATCTATGTCCAGATTCGGTTTTTTCTTCTCTCTCTTGGCTGCAGTTTTCTTCTGATAGTATCTGCGCTGGTATTCCTTCACCTTTTCGGGGTGATCCAGGTGCCATTGCTTGGAGCTTTCCAGCAATCTTTCCTTGTGGTGCTGATAATAACGCTGGTAATATCCAGTGCCGTTTGCTCGTTTCCGGGCTGCATTTTCCTGATATAGCTTCCTCTTCTCAGGATGCTCCTGGAGGTATCTGCGAGAATAGGCTAGCATTTTTTCACGATGCTTAAGATAGTATTCTCGCTGCCGGGCTTTGCGGTTTTGCTCTGCTGTTTCTGATTCCATGATGATTGATATTATATCAAAACCACATTTTAAAGTTCATCAAACTCTTTCTGAATGCTATCTAAAGCCACTTTTATAGCACTTTTTATATTATCAGCTTCATGTGGTGCATACTTTACTATGTTCAAAAGGGCATTCCCTAATCTGCTACCATCAATACTATTCATATCATTACAATATCTATAGATAATCGTTTGGTAATATTCGATGAAACTGTTTAATTCGTTTGCTCTATCTAATTTTTGTTTATCCATATTACTAACTGTTTATTAGTTAATTTACTTTTCATTCACATGGCAGTTTCTCCTGATGCTGCACGTATCTTTTGTGCTTAAGGCAAAACTTGCCATTGATGCAGTTGCGCCCATCAGGGCAGAGGAGGCACTTGCGAGCTGCATAGGTGCTCTTACTTCTGATAGCGCTCATAATAGTAGGTTACTATCTGATGTTCGGTAGGCTGGAAGCCATTTCGAGTGGTGAGCGTATCAACTATCTCATCATAGGTGCACTGTGACATCTGAGAAATCAGATTTTCATCGTGGATGCCCTGAGAGAGCTTGTATAAGCATGCCCAGATGATGAATATCCAAAGGGCGATGCAAAGAATGTTCTTGACTGTTTTCATAATCTATAAATGTTTTAACCAACAATAATGTTTTCTTTCTTCGAGATAGCCGGGGATAGCCTGGAACAGGTATGCCTCCCGTTCGAAGGATATAGCATGGTATGCTTTCCTGGTATCACGGATGATGGCTAGCTTGATGAGCCATTCGATAATGTACCAGAGATAGAAGAAGATGTAGAGCGTTTCCTGCATCTGCCGGGTGTGGATGCTCTCATGTCTTTCCTCTATAGGAGTTATGGGGCGTTTTCTTCTGGTGAAGAGGACCCCACAGATATTGATATAGCTGAATCCCGGTGGAGGGATGAGCCTGTTTCTTATTATCTTCATTGTCGTATGAATTAAAAGGGTTATTGCAAAAGTACAAAAGAGCCTGGGCTAGGGATATGCAAAGTTGATTTGCAAGATCTATTCTCATGGAATGTTCCAACTACAAGAGATCGCTCGTTTTGCGCATGATATTTGATGCCCAGGCTCTAACAGCTTAGAAGTACACCCATCTTCTCACGAAGACGCTTGTCACAAACAATATCTAAATAACTAAAATCATAGTTTCATTTATGAACCTTAGTATCTTTATGAAAGATAGTCTTGAACTTTAAAGGCACAGGCTTCCAGCTCGGACACCCGGTATTCGTAGCGAGTAATCTTTCCGTTCTTGCCACGCCCGAAGACCTTGACCTTGCCTTCCTTCACCCATCGCTCTACATTGCGTCTGCCGAAGGCATCAAAAGCCTTGGCTTGGGTGATGAATGGTCGCTTGCCTACAGCTTTGGAAATTTCTTCCTTGACTACATTGCGTAATGCTGATAGGAATGTGTCGAAAGAGACCATCTTGTCAGCGAACTGGATTTGTACTGTTTGCTTCATGACTATTTGCTTTATTTGATTCTTGTTACTGTGATAACACCTTGCTCCCGGTTGAGCTTGGTCTTGAACTTCCGGCTGTAGATGGCACCGAGATCAGTGCAACTACTCTTGACCGATAGCATTCTCTTGATAGGGAAGTCGATGGCTTGACCTAGTGCCAATTCCCTGATCAGAGGTCTGAGTGGTAATGTTTCTTCTGACATATTATTTGAATTGAATTATTATTTAACTAGAACGAAATCGTATACGAAGACGAGTGGATTGCTGCCCCAATGGAGGTGGAGCTTACAGCTAAGCATCTTGTATGCTTCGATAGGAGTCCTGTACCACCTTTTCTTCGCAAAACTATCATTTGTGGCATCGTATGAATAGGCATCGTCAATGCCTTCAATGTGGCTACAGTAGATTCCTTCCTTCAGGCAGTCATCGGTGCTGATGTCCTGTAGTCTTTCATACCGAATGTTGGTAATCATGATTTGGTGAGGCATCAAACTAGCCTTTACAAACATCTTGTTGCCCCATCCTGCGGATGCAACTTCCTCATTAAATGTTTCTTCCGTTTCTTCTGCACACGGAATGTGGCTGTAACTCTGTGCGACTGCCACGACTTCACCGATTTTATAATGTGACTTCGCCACTATCTCATTGCCATCATTGATGAAGAGCTTGCCTTTGTCTTTTCCTTCCGTACAGAAACCGCAATTGCAGTAATACTTGAAAGGCTCTTGATAGGCGATTCTTCTGGTCTGAGTCTTGCGACCTTCCAGAACAGCTTGGGTGAGACCGTACTGGTCATTGAACATTATCTTTTTCATTGCCTTGTTTCTTTTGTTATTTCAAAATTTTATTCTGAATGGTTTGCCTTTCAAAGACGGTCTCTTATCGAGAACAAACTTTATTAACGCCTCGTATCTAATTGCGAACAATGGACAATACATGTATTTCAGCGTGCATACAAATCTGTCATTGAGCATAATATCGAGGAATAGAGCTTTATTTTTTTTCATCTTGTGCCTCCTTCCTCTATAGTGGGAACTAAGTCCTTGATGTAAGCCCAGTAAGCGAAGCGGAAATCTTTGCGGATGATTCCGTTCCACTTCATCTTATCGCTTATGTTGAGAGCATCATAAAACTTATGCTGGCATTTCTTTTCTAAGTCAATAAGAACCGGATGAGTGAAGTTTTTGGAAACACCAATGATAAAGGTGTGCAAATTTTCTGGAACTTCCTTTGCCTTATGCCAAGATTGGCTGAGGCTGACGTATTCCACATCTTTATCCAAATTCTTAGGATATTCATGCCCTTCCCAATATTCTTTATAGGAATGCCCATTTGCATATACTAGGCCTCCTAACCGATTTAAATGATATGGAAAAACCCATAACCTTTTAGGCGCATCGGGAACTTTTTTATCTTCATTCTTCATTTTTCTTCAAATTTATTTGGTACTTATTTATTTATTTACTAACTTTACGGTGCAAAAGTACAATAAACTTTTTAAACGTGTATAGTTTGGTGGGCATATTTAAGAGATATTAACCCACTATGTTGAACATTTAAAGGATTTTAATATGAATACGCAAAGAATAGTGAACATTATTGTGTCCAGCAAACTGAGCAAGATTGATATTGCTTCTAAGATGAAGGTTAGTCGAACTACGTTGGATAACCTTCTGAATGGTGCTGACGTAAAAGTTAGTACAGTTGAAAATCTTGCCGAAGTCCTTGGGGTAGATGTTGCTGAATTTTTCCGTTCAGATGATAATGCTACATCACTTTCAAATACCAATAAAGTAGACCTGAGCGACCTGGAAAGGGAAGTAATAGCTCTCAGGGCAGAGAATAAGGTATTGAGAGAGATTCAAGGTCTTTCTGAAAGAAGTCATGTACATGTAGGATAATTAGGATGTGGTGAGTATGGTATTTATTTTAATGTTGTTTTGCAGATTGATAATATTGGTGGCTTTTTTAGTCACATTATTCGCTCCAAATGTTTTTACTATGAAAGTTGCTTTATGGAGTATGTTTATCTGTGCGCAATATTTATTGAGAATATCTATTCATGATTTGCTTATGCTTAAGGAAATTAGAAAGTCTTACGTTCTGTCATATTGGAAACAGCCGGATTTGCTTTTCAGATTTACTCTTGCTTTTCTCGCTTTCTATTATGCTTTATTGATGTATTTAAGATTTGATATAGCTTTGTCTGTAACATGTGTGTTATTTTTTAATTTTTTGTTTTATAAAATATATAAAGCAGGTCCCACACAGGCAGATTTGATGGATGCACAAAAGATAGTTAAATATAAAAAATTAGAACGGTTTAATTAAAATATGGTAAAATGGGATTTTCTAGAGAAGAATTTGAAAAGTATGCTTATAATGGTACAGTGTCTAATTCTGCTGATGAAAGCATAACGAAAGAAGACTTGGATAAAAAGTTGAGGCTTTCAAAGAAGTTCTTTTGCTTTGGTCTAGTGACCTTCTGCATAGGTTTCTTGATGCTTGGCTTTGCAATAGGTAAGTTGTCTTCCTCTTCTAGTAATGCTGAGGCTGATGGCTTCCAAACTGAGGTAACAGCAGGAGGCAACGTATATGTATCAGATAGTCCTGGTTCTAAGCGATACCACAAGGACAGAAATTGCCCAGCTCTTAAGAGAACTACAGGCAAGATAACAAGAACAGATGAATCAAATGCCATCGACCAAGGAAAAACTTTGTGTGGATGGTGTGGAAAATAGATAATGATACAGTAAGGTAAGTTTAATCAATATAAATAAAATAATTATGAAATTGAAGTTTATATTATTATTCATGATGTTTGCCTTGTTGTTGGTTACATCTTGCAGCAAAGATGATAATCAAGACGCATCAAGTAACTTCATAGAAGTTGATGGAGTTAAGGAACCTATATTAAAAATGTTGGCAGGAGATTACTCTATCATTGAGCAGCAACCGACACGAGGTACTGGAGACTTTTATGGTTTTGAGTTAGTATCAAGTTCAAAGAGAAGTCTAGAAGTCTTTCTTCCACATTATGAGACAGGAACAAAAATATCATTAAGCTCTTATACTGGATATACGATTTCCGGCTATGATAACTTTTGGATCAATTCTAAATCAGATGTGAGTGAAGATAGTTTTTTGCAGATTTCTAAAAGAAACAACATATATACAGTGGATATTGTTGTGTCATTTAAGAAAAATGGTAAATATCATAACTTAAAGGCTCATTACGTAGGTGACATGGTTGTTGAGGATTGATAGTTATTAGCAAGTATAGATAAAAACTCTCTTTAATGGCTTATAAATAGTTTAGAGAAGTCTTTCGAATCTATAGTAAATAAAGGAAGTTAATATGAGTGAAGCTAAAAGAAGGTTTCAGAAGAGCGTATAATCATTAAATATATATATATAAATGAGAAAATATAGTTTTAAAGTATTGATAATGCTCATTGTATGCCTTCTTTGTTCATGTAGCAAGGAAGGACTGAATGAAGTAGATGTTGGCGAGAAAACCAATGTGGTTTCTTTGAATGATACCAGGTATGATGTTTACTCTTCGTGGTGCTCTGCTCCTCTTACATCTGCACCATCCAGTGATGAGTACTTTGGAATAAACCTGGCTTTAGAGAAATCTGAGCATCCTGGCAAGAGCTTGTATCTTAGCTGTGTTAACTACATCTATGGTGAAAAGGTTGATTTAACTACAAGTAAGTACAACTCTAGCATATCTTTCTGTGATGGCAAGCAGACCTATTCTTTTGAGGGTGGAAGTTCCAAAATAGAATCAGGTAGCTATTATGTGTTGACTAGGGCAGGAGACCGTATAAGCGTAACAATACATATTGTTTATAGGGAGCACAACAACTTCGTGTATAATCTTGATGTGAACTATGCCGGGACCTTAACAGGCAATGATTATCTTCCTGAAGAAGATTGGCAGAACAAACCTAGGACCAGGTACAATTACATACAGGATGGTGTATCTTATATGTTTAGTAACTGGGCTAGGGTTCAAGTTGACAAGGGGGTGACAACATTTAGTTGTAGTGCCTTCGAGAAGGGCAACAGAGAAGCTACATGGTCCCAATTTGATATAACGGTTAAAAACTTAGAGTTGGGGAAGAAGATAGATCTCTCTAGACGTGATTACTTCTCTTGGTGTTCACTTGTTGATTTTGAGAATATTCTACCTGGAAGTTATATGTATGTGACTTTAGGCAAGAATGATTATGAGGTAACTATAGATTTGCTCTATAAAGACAACAAGGGTGCTAGTCATCATCTGTTGATAGAGTATAATGTATATAAGTAAGGTGTATAAAGTTAAGAAGTAAAATATAATTAATATAAAGTTTATAAATTGTTTTGAAAGAAACGCAGAAACGTTAGTAAATACAGTATATTATGAATTTAGT
>ERZ1026884.528-NODE-528-length-24965-cov-7.374629_pt1 | contig 24965 bp, 20 predicted proteins | sample MGYA00380172_ERZ1026884 | MGnify/ENA primary metagenome ERZ1026884 (study PRJEB33269, sample SAMEA4719808) | human gut metagenome | biome: human-associated habitat; feature: organic feature; material: feces | place: Cameroon | collected 2013-10 ... | reverse complement strand
ATTATGATGCCAGGGTCAAAAGGTCTAAGCCCACATGAGCTTGCTCATAGGTGGGGGAAAGACCTTGTGACCCGCCCCGATAGGAGCATAAAAGTGGGATAATAATCCCACGATATGCGACTATCGGGCAGGATTGTGGGAGTGCGCAGCACGGAACAATCCGCAGGCATCAAGGTCGGGGGCTTTTGACCCCGACATCATATGAAGCAAAGGACAAATAGGAGACCGGACTGTTGGCTGGCAGGCAGAAAACAGACGGTTCGGAGCCTGTTTGACAGGACAGGATAAAAAATGACAGATAACAGCGAAAAAATCCGTTTCTGGATCAATGGAGAAGCTTTTTTCACAGAGCTGGGAACAACAGTCAGCAGTTTGCTGAAAAAATCACACGGAGTGGAAATGCCATGTGGCGGACGGCATGCCTGTGGAAAATGTATGGTGTATGCGGAAGGAAGTTTTGCAGCTCCGTCTGAGACGGAAAAAAAACTTCTTGGAGCCGAGCGTCTTGCGCAGGGAATCCGGCTTGCCTGCTTTCTGAAAGCAGTGCCGGACGGGAAAATCGATGCGCTGCGGCAGGAAGCAGACGGGAAGGAGACCATTTGTGTAAGCACGCCGTCTGCGCCGACAGTTGCCCACGCCGCCGGCATGTCGCCCGCACAGCCGTCAGAGCGCGCCAGTGCTGCGCCCTCTGCAGAAGCTGCGCCCGGCGCGCGGCTCTACCGTCATCTCGGAGCGGCGGTGGATATCGGTACAACGACAATTGCAGCCGTCCTCTATCGGGAAGGCAGGGCTGTCGGAACGATGGGCGCATGGAATCCCCAGTCCGTGTTCGGAGCGGATGTTATCAGCCGGATGGAAGCTTCTCTGGAGGGAAAAGCGGATAAACTTGCGGCAATCGTCCGGGAGGCAGTGTCGTGCCTGCTTACAGAGCTGGCAGAACACGCAGGAGAAAGTGCAGAGGCCATTGAGACAGTTATCATTACCGGAAATACGTCGATGCTGTATTTCCTGACGCAGAAGGATCCCAGATGCCTGTCAAGGGCGCCGTTTGAAGCGGACGAGCTGTTTGGCTGGTGGACGATAGGAGAAGCACTGGATTTGAGCTGCCGGAAAGCAGACGTATATCTTCCGCGCTGCATGTCTGCGTTTGTCGGTGCGGATATTACGACAGCGATTCTTGGATCGGGTCTTACAGAAACGAACCGCATACCCGGAGCGGACGGCAGCCGCAAAGAAGCTGCGGCAGCAATTGACACGAATGTCAGCTGCGGAGAAATGGATGGCGTCTCAGTCGTGCGCAGCGGCAGATCCCGGCTGATGGTGGATGTGGGGACGAACGGAGAGATTGTCTTGTTTCATAAGGAACGCCTGATTTGCTGCGCGACAGCGGCGGGGCCGGCCTTTGAGGGCGCTGGGATTTCCTGCGGCATGCGAGGTGTGGCAGGTGCCATTGACCATGTAAACTGGGAAAACGGCAGCTGGAAGGTACATGTGATTGGCGACAGGGAGGCTTCTACAGCAGAGGGCATCTGCGGCAGCGGCGTGATCGACGGTGTGGCAGGATTGCTGGAAAGCGGATTGCTGGAGGATACCGGTTATCTGGAAGAGGATGTATGCTTTGCTGGAAACGTCGGTCTGACTGCAGAGGATATTCGTGAGGTTCAGCTTGCCAAGGGAGCGATCCGGGCAGGAATGGAGACACTTTTGGCGGAGGAAAAAATAGATGCTGCCGGGCTGGAAGGCCTGTATGTGGCAGGTGGCTTTGGCTCCTATATGTCGTCCAAAAGCGCAGAAAGAATCGGACTTTTTCCCAAAATTGACCTGTCCCGTATTAAAATTTGCGGAAACGCGGCACTGGCGGGTGCGGTAAGGATTCTGCATGACCGCAGGATGGAAAAAGAAGCAACAGCGCTGGCAGAGCGGGCAAAGACCATCAATCTTGGAACGAGTGCGAAATTTCAGGAATTTTATATGGAATATATGATGTTTGATGAATAGAAAGGAAGAAAGCGTTCGGTCTTGGATTCGGAGCGATGTGCTCGATTCCCTATCTGTTTATCGGGGGAATCCATACTGCAGTTATGTGAGGAACGATTCTATGGAACGATTTGTCTTAAAAAATTGCTGGCTTGGAAGAATTCTCCCTACCGCAAGCCTTTAATCTTGAAGGGTGTACGTCAGGTGGGTAAGACTTGGATTCTGAAAGAGTTCGGCGGACGCTGTTATGAAAATACAGCTTACTTTAACTTTGATGAAATGAAGAATATAAGAAATTTTTGAAGTCATGCCCCGTTATTGGAGTCAGAACAACCCGCCTTACGAAGTTGATTTCCTCATTCAGCGGGAGAACGACATCTTCCCAGTGGAGGTCAAATCCGAAGCTGGATGATGATGTGCTGAACATTCCGCTATTCATGGCAGATCAGGCGGATCGATTGATTGGGTTGGCATTGGAACCGGGTAACGCACAGTAATAGAAGTACAGAGCGGCAGTTTTCCAAATTGGATAATTTCATAAAATGCTTTTCTGATTTGCAGGATTTTCCGGAAAGGAAATCCTGCATTTTTTATATGCAGAACTTTTACAAACGATTTACGCATTCCTGATGGTGACAAATAGAAAAGAGACATAAGATGTTAACAGTTCTTTTGATGATGTGCACACAAAACTTAGAACTGCAGGAAAGGGAATAGAAAACACAACAAGAAGGAGAATGTATGAAAAAAAGGACTCGGTTGATTGCCGGAGTAATGGCAATGATGCTTACGCTTGGTGGCTGCAGCTCTGCTGCAAATACCGCAAATAAGAAAGAGGCGACTCAGACGACTGCTGAGCAGACTGCGTCTTCACAGGAGGATACAGCAGAAGCTGCAGCAAAAGAAACAGAATTGGATGTTTTGAAAATTGGTCTTGCTGCTTTGCCGACACAGTTAGATCCGGACAGATCCATCGGTATTGCCAGCATTAAGCTTTTTTATAATATTTTTGATACCCTGCTTTTCACGGATAAAGAAGGAAATATCACCGGACAGCTGGCAGATAGCTGGGAATGGCAGGATGATACAACATTAAATGTAAAAATCCGGGAAAATGTTACCTTCCAGAACGGCGAGGTATGTGATGCAGAGGATGTGAAATTTACATTTGATCGAATTTTAAGCGGCTATGGAGATGGAACCATTGCAGTATTATATGAAACACTGGATTCCGTCGAAAAGATAGATGATCTTACGGTACAGTTCAAGCTGAAAAAACCGGATGCTGCGTTTGAACAGAGACTGGGCTCTATCTGGGGAGCAAGCATTGTACCGAAGGATTATATTGAAGAAATCGGAGATGAAGCCTTTCAGACTGCTCCCATCGGTACCGGCCCGTATAAGCTGACACAGTACTCTCCTGAAAAATATGTGTTGGAGCGTTACGACGGCTTCTGGGGAGATAAGCCTGCTGCAAAGAGTATAGAATTTATTTCTTATCCGGAAGCATCTGCCCGTATGACCGCTTTGATCACAGGGGAAGTAGATATTATCAATGATGTGCCTTCTGATGCGGTAGATACGATCAATGGAACCTCCGGTGTGAGCGTGGTGGGAACCTCCATTAAAAATATCCATATATACACATTTAATACCAGAAATGAAGACAGCATTATGTCAAATCAGAAATTCAGACAGGCATTGACGATGGCAATAGACCGCCAGACACTGGTAGATACCCTTTGGTCCGGATATGCAAAGGTTCCGAATGGGCATCAGTTTGAAAGCTATGGAGATTTATATATTGAGGACTATCCCGGTGTACAGTATGATCCGGAAAAAGCTCGTGAATTAGTAAAAGAATCCGGATATGACGGGGAAGAGGTTATTTCCATCGAAATGGCGGACGGTTATTATACAAACGGCAATCAGGCAGGTGAGGCCATTGTCAGCATGCTTGCGGATATCGGCGTAAAAGCAGAAGTCGTATTTACAGACAAATTCTCCTTCAGTGCAGACATCCGGGCATGGTCCTCTGCTTCCCGGTTTGATAATCCCCTTGGTGCATTATGGCTCCTGTTTGGAACAGGCTCCGGACCGGCAAACCCGGAAACAGGAAGCTGGACACCTACAGAGGAATTTGTGGCAGCAGGAAATACACTGATCGACAGCAAGGATCCGGAAGAACAGCGGCAGGCAGCAAGAACCCTGATGGAAGTATTCGATACCTACTGCCCAGGCACTTATTTGTATCAGGCAGAAGATTTGTATGGTATCAGAGATGGTCTGGAATGGGATATGACATATTGTGAAAACCAGATCATGCCGTTCCGTGCAGGGGATCTGAAAGTTACAGAATAATGACAGGGCTGCTTCCCGGCAGATATCTGCCGGGAAGCAGATTTTGAAAGGAAGTATAGTTATTTGGAAGCTATTCTGAAAATAAAAGGGTTAAAAAGCTATTACTACTCGGGACAAAACGTAATTCCGGCAGTGGATGGAGTGGATCTTGATATTTATCCTGGTGAAATTGTCGGAATCGTAGGAGAATCTGGATGTGGAAAAAGCACGGTTGTGCGCAGCTTGATGGGATTGCTGGATCCTGTTTCCTCCAAAAGGGAGGGCGGACAGGCCATTTATCTGGGGAAGGATCTGTTTCAGATGAAGGAAAAAGAGCTTTGCCGGATAAGAGGAAAAGAAATTTCCATGATCTTTCAGAATCCCCTCTCCGCATTGGATCCGGTGTACACGATAGGAGATCAGATCGTAGAGATCATACGCATACATGAAAAAATCTCTAAAAAAGAAGCCTATGAAAAGGCTGTTTTTTTGTTAAAGCAGGTAAAAATCCCTTCACCGGAGGTGAGGATCCAACAATATCCTCACGAATTGTCAGGAGGTATGCAGCAAAGAGTTATGATCGCCATTGCATTGGCATGTAACCCGAAGGTACTGATCGCAGACGAACCGACAACGGCGTTGGATGTGACGATCCAGGCCCAGATCCTTTCCCTGCTGAAGGAGCTGCGGGATCAGCTGGGAATAGCAGTCATACTGATAACCCATAATATGGGAGTAGTGGCCGCTGTCTGTGACCGTATGCTGGTAATGTATGGCGGTGCAGTAGTAGAAGAAGGAAAATGTACAGAACTGTTCGAAAATCCATGCCACCCTTACACCAGAGGGCTTCTGGAAGCGATTCCCAGCATAAAAGAGAGAAAAGAAAAGCTGTATACAATCCCTGGTCAGGTTCCAAAGATGAAAGTACCGGTACAGTACTGTCGGTTTTGCAGCCGCTGCAGCTATGCACAGGAGGTATGCCATGAGAAAGAGCCGGGGATGCAGGGGGAAAACGGACATTTATACAAATGCTTCTATACTCCGCAGCAGCAGGAAAAAGAAAAATGCGGGCCTGGAGGGGTTGCCTTGTGAAAGAGAAAATATTAGAAGTCGTTGATCTATGTAAAGAATATCCGGTAAAAAGAGGAGCACTGCTTCCAAAAGAAATTGGAAGGGTACATGCCGTGAATCATGTTTCCTTTACCCTGTATCAGGGCGAAACACTGGGGATCATCGGGGAATCAGGGTGTGGAAAAACAACCCTGATCCGCATGCTGATGGGGTTGGAGGAAGCGACTGGCGGTTATGTGCAGTTCGGGGACAAAAAAATACACAGACATATGCCTCCTTTGGTTAGAAAAAATATACAGATGGTATTTCAGGATCCCTATGCGTCTCTGGATCCCCGCATGAGCATTCAGCGAATTCTGGAAGAGCCGTTGCGTATCCATGAGCGGATGAATGCAGAGGAAAAGAAATCGAGAATCCTCCCTTTGCTGGAGCAGGTTGGATTATCCAGGGACTCCCTGAAAAAATATCCCCATGAATTCTCAGGAGGACAGAGACAGAGGATCGGGATTGCCAGAGCTTTGGTGACGGATCCGCAGCTTTTATTGTGTGACGAACCGGTTTCTGCGTTGGATGTTTCTATTCAGGCACAGATATTAAACCTTTTGAAGGAACTGCAGGAGAAAAAGAAGCTGACTTATGTTTTCGTTTCACACGACATGAGCGTTATAAGCCATATCAGTGACAGAGTGCTTGTAATGTATCTCGGGCAGGCAGTAGAGCTGGCAGAGAAAGAAGATCTGTTTGAGCATCCGCTTCATCCCTACACCCAGGCTCTTATGCAGGCAGTGCCGGTACCGGATCCCAGAGAACAGGACCAGTGTAGAGTACTGGAGGGAGAAATCCCCAGTCCCATGGATGTGCCCCCTGGGTGTCCGTTCTGCACGCGTTGCAAAAAGGCACTTACCATTTGCAAAGAGATCAGACCACGGATGGCAGAAACGGCAGATGGACATCAGGTTGCCTGTCATTTATACACGGATGGAGGAAAACGATGAAACGTTATATTATATTGCGTGTAGGAAAGGCGATACTGACGATATGGGCAGTTTACACTCTGGTTTTTTTTCTTACCAGAGTAACGGGAGATCCGATTGAATGGCTGACACTGGCCGGAGCCAGTGATTCTGCAAAAGAAATCCTGCGGACAAATCTGGGACTGGATATGCCGCTGTGGCAGCAGTACATAAAATCATTTATCGGACTCTTTACGGGGGATACCGGAATGAGCTATTACTATGCACGTTCTGTTTCAGATCTTTTCGCAGAGCGTATGATCCCGACAATTTCATTGGGAAGTATTGTATTGGGACTTACCATTGTGATCGGAATTCCATTGGGAGTTCTGGCTGCAGTGAAGCACAATACTCTGTTGGACCGGATCACCATGAGCAGTGCGGTGGTAGGCAGTACCCTGCCTAATTTTATATTGGGAATCCTGTTGATCTTTATTTTTTCCCTGAAATTCAGGCTTTTGCCAAGCGGCGGTATCGGAACTCCACAGCACTTTCTCATGCCGGTGATAGCATTGTCGGTAGGCCCCATTGCCAATGTTGCAAGACTTACCCGCAGCTCACTTCTGGATGTGATCGGACAGGAACATTTGGATTGTGCCAGAGCAAAGGGGATGCGGGAATGGAAAGTGGTTCTAAAGCATGGTCTCAGGAATGCGCTGATCCCGGTCATTACGATTTTGGGAGCACAGTTAAGCGCGATGATCGGAGGCTCTGTTGTTGTGGAAACGGTATTTGCGTGGCCCGGGATCGGAACCCTGATTGTATCCAGTGCGCAGCAGCGAGATTTTCCTGTGGTAGTATTTGGAGTTCTGGTGATATCGGCTTCCGTAACCTTTGTGAATCTTTTGGTAGACCTTTCTTATGGTTTGCTGGATCCGCGAATACGCGATCATTAAAGGATTTCGGATAAAATACAGAAATGAGGATAAGTATGCGGAACAGAAAGCTCGGTAGAAAAAGATGGATCATTCCACCGATGATAATTTTTTTAATGGTGACACTGGCAGGGATCGTTATAACGGCGCTGCTTGCACCGGTGATCGCACCGATCGATCTGGGGGCAAGTGATCTTACACAAAGATTAAAAATGCCTGTATTTAAGGATCCCACATCCCCTTATTTATTTGGAACGGATAATCTTGGCAGAGATGTTGCGATCAGATTGCTTTATGCTACAAGATCCACAATCATGATTTCCTTTACCGGCATGATCATTGCGACGGTAACCGGAACTGCACTGGGGATCCTTTCCGGACTGGGCGGAAAATGGATAGACGCGGTATTGTCTTTCTTTACAGATGTACGTTTATCTATACCAACTACCTTTATCGGTATTATTTTTGCCTGTATTCTGGGGGCAAAGCCGGTTACGACCATTCTCGTTATGGCAATCACAGGATGGTCCTCCTATTGCCGTCTGGTTAGAAGCCAGATCTTTCAGCTGAAAAATGCGAAGTTTATCGAAGCAAGCCGTTCCATGGGGGCAAGCGGAGTAAGGATCGTGTTTGAGCATATTCTGGTAAACATTGCATCCCCCCTGATCGTGCAGACCACCATGGAGCTGGGTGGATTTATTCTGCTCGAAAGCACCTTGTCTTTTTTGGGACTTGGAATAGAGCCACCCGGCACCTCTCTTGGTGTGATGGTCAGTCTGGGCAGAGATTATATGCTGACACATTGGTGGCTGGCAGTACTGCCCAGTATTATCATAGTGGTTCTGATCTTGGATATTTCTCTGATCGGAGACTGGCTGAGAGACAGATTGGATCCTAAATTAAAAAATGCTTCCTGAAAAAAAGAAAGGGAATGGAAATGAAGATGTCAAAAAGAAAATTTTGCGCACACAGAGGATTTAACGCCGTTGCACCGGAAAATACACTGCCGGCATTTGCAGCTGCGGTGGCATTAGGAGCAGATGAGATTGAATTTGATTTATGGCCGACGGCGGATGGGCAGCTGGCAGTGTGTCATGATCCGTCAGTAGACAGGACGACAGACGGCAAAGGCACGATCTGTGATATGACATGGGAACAGATGAAAAACCTGGATGCAGGAAAGAAATTTCATTCGGAATATGAAGGAGTACGTATTCCGCTGTTTGAAGATGTGCTGCGGCAGTTTGCCGGTAAGGTAGTTATGAATATTCATATCAAATCCATTGGCGGTCCGGTTCTTAAAAATCAGGTCATGGAGGAAAGAGGACAGGAGCTGATGAAAGTATATACAGAAAATAAGCCGCTGCCGATGCCTCTTAGGGAGCAGGAGCCGATGGTGCTGAAGGATCTGGAAAACAGGGAAATTCCGGCTTATGATGAGAATACCTTTCAAAAAATCCTGCAGCTGCTGGATAAATACCAATGCAGAGACATGGTTTATATTACCGGGGAGAAGGATGTTTTGGAAACGGCATTAAAAATGGCACCGGATATCAAAAGATGCTGTCTGGAGGGACATATGAATTACAGCATTGTGGAAAATGCCATTCGGTATCAGTGCAGCCGGGTACAATTCTGCAAATTATTTCTGACCCGGAGCATGATCGACAAGGCTCATGCAAAGGGGATGATCTGTAATTTATTTTGGTCGGATGATGCAGAAGAAGCAAAAGCCTTCTTTGATATGGGGATCGATGTCATATTAACGAATCATTTTCTGAAAACATCAGGAACTGTCTGATCCTGTGAAAAAAGTGTAGGATTCTGATATTGAGCAGTCCGGAGGAAAATGGTAAAATAGACAGGTCAGCAAATATACTGGCAGGAAAGAGGAATTTACTATGTGGGCATATGAAAGTGTATTTTATCAGATTTATCCCCTTGGTTTTGTAGGAGCACCGTTTGAAAATGACGGGGTGGAGACACATCGGATTTTGAAGGTGCTGGACTGGACAGATCATATCAAAAAGCTGGGGGCAAATGCGATTTATTTTTCACCGGTCTTTGAATCGGATACCCATGGGTACAATACAAGGGACTATCGTAAAATCGATTGCCGCCTCGGTTCGAATGAAGACTTTAAGCAGGTTTGCGATAAGCTTCACAGCGAAGGCATCCGGGTTGTGCTGGATGGCGTGTTCAATCATGCAGGACGCGGCTTCTGGGCATTTCAGGATGTTTTGAAAAACAGGGAAAATTCCCCCTATTTAAACTGGTTTCATATCAATCTTGGCGGCAACTCCAATTACAATGACGGTCTGTGGTACGAGGGCTGGGAAGGCAATTACGATCTTGTCAAGCTGAATTTACAGAACGAGGAGGTTGTCCAGTATCTTCTGGAAAGCGTAAGAGGATGGGTTGACGAGTTTGACATTGACGGTCTGCGGCTGGATGTCGCTTATTGTCTGGACGAAAATTTCGTCCGCCGTCTGAGAAGCTTCTGCGACAGCTTAAAGCCGGATTTCTTTCTCGTCGGAGAAATGCTGCATGGGGATTACAACCGGTTGATGAATGATTCCATGCTGCATTCTGCCACCAACTATGAATGCTATAAGGGACTGTATTCCAGCTTCAACAGTATGAATATGTTTGAAATTGTCCACTCTCTGCTGCGCCAGTTCGGCCCGGAAAACTGGACCCTTTATAAAGGAAAGCATCTGCTTAGCTTTGTGGACAACCATGATGTGACGCGAGTGGCAAGCATCCTTACCAATGAAAAGCATCTGCCGCTTATTTATGCGCTGATGTTTGGTATGCCCGGAATCCCCTGCGTTTATTATGGAAGTGAATGGGGCGCAAAGGGAGAGAAAAGCCAGGGAGATCCTGCACTGCGTGCATGCTTCGATGGGCCTCAGACAAACGGGCTGACAGAGTGGATCGCAAAGCTTGCAGAAGCTAAAAAACACTCCAATGCCCTCAATTATGGCGCATTCCGCAGTGTTGTGCTGACGAACCGCCAGTGCATTTTTGAACGCGCCGTAGATGGAGAACGGGTTTTGGTTGCGATCAATGCAGAGGAGCAGCCCTATACAGCCCACTTCGATGCAGGCTGTGGTCGTGCGGTGGATCTGATCACCGGACAGGAGCATGATTTTGGCGGCGGAAGTGAGCTGCCGGGATATAGTGCTTACTTCTGGAAATGTGAGAGATAATAGTCGAAAAAAGGACGTTCCCGAAACAAATCTGTTCGGGAACGTCTTTATTCAATCAGTGATCGGCATTGCGCTGTGCCGCATGTCGGCATCTCCTTTACACAGCAGCTTACATCCTTGCGCATTTACGCTTCTTCATCTGCCGCGCGGTCGAGCATCGCGCGCACAGCTGCGACAGCCTCCGGATCAGTCTGCCAGATCTCATATTCGCTCATACCGGGAATTCCCATAAAAACCTCCGGGTTGCGGTAGACCATCTCACTGTTTTTAATGGTCTTGCCGGACATATGGAATTGGGTCAGGGACGTTTTTTCAAGGAGAGCAGGAACCGTTTTGGCAGAGACGCCTGCACCTGCAAGGAGATGGATTCTGCCATCAGCTGCCTGATGGAGTTTATTGAGCAGATCGACGCCGTGCAGACAGTCGGGAGCCTGACCAGAGGTCAGAATGGTCTGAATATCCAAGGAAATCGCTTCCTCAAGGGCTGCAAAGGGATCGCGGCACATATCAAATGCACGGTGCAGCGTGACGGACATATCCCGGGCATGTTCGCGGAAACGTTTCATCTGTTCGGTACACAGGGAACCGTCCGGAGAAAGGCTTCCGATTACAACGCCGTCGGCTCCGGCTGCCCGAAACGCGTCGATTTCTTTACAGATGAGGGCTGTCTCATCCTCCGAGTACAGGAAATCGCCGAAGCGGGGGCGGATCAGAACATGGATGCGGATGTCGGTCTGGTTTCTGATCTGTTCATAAAGGGCGAGGGTGGGCGTCGTACCGCCGATGACAAGATTAGAGCAAAGCTCGAGGCGGTCTGCACCTCCTTTTTTGGCCATACGGGCAGAATATGCGGAATCGACGCAGCATTCTAACAGGTAATTGGATGATTTCATGAATTGCTTCTCCATTTTGCAGGATTTCCCGGGAAGGAAATGCTGTATTTCTTTGTGCGGTTGTTAATGTTTTTTTGATGACCCTGGGCAGGATGCCAGCAGGATTGTTCCGTGCTGTGCACTCCCACAATCCTGCTCGATAGTCGCATATCGTGGGATTAGCATCCCACTTTTATGCTCCTTTGGCGGGTCAAGAAGTCAAAACGCCTTCTGCAAGCAAGCTTGCGTCGGCTTTTTTGACTTTTTGACCCTGGCATCCTATATGATACAGGATTTTTTCGTATTTACAATTGCAAAATTGGTGTAAGTAGGAAGAAAAAGCCGAAATATGTACAAATTGTGAACAAAACCTTATAAAATTCATAAAATGTTTTAAAATTAGAAAAAAACTATTTACAAACCAAAAGAAAGGTGGTATCCTCACTTTCGTATTAAAGAAACGGCATAGTTTTAAAATGCCTGGTTTTGATTTAGGAGGAGAAATTATTATGAAAAAGAATTTAGTAGCAGTTTTAGCAGCAGTAGTTATGACAGCATCCATGGTAGCTTGCGGCAGCGCAGCAGCTACAGAGACAACTGTTGAGACCGCAACCGTTGCAGAAGAGAGCACAGTAGCAGTTGAGTCTACTGTAGAAGAGACCACTGTAGAAGCTACAACTGAAGCAGCTACCACAGAAGAAGCTACAACCGAAGAAGCTACAACCGAAGCAGCTACCACAGAAGCAGCTACAGAAGAAGCTGCAACTGAGACAGCTACCGAGACTGTTGCTGAGTAATTATACCCGGACAGCTTTGGCTGGATGTGTTTTTTCAGGCATTTGATCAGTCTTCATGTGGAAGGCACATCGGATAAAGGAAATGAAAAAGGCACCCTTTTGTATGGAAACATACAGAAGGGTGTTTTTTTGTCTTTTCTTTTCAGGTATAATAAGAAAAAACCGTTTTCACACAGCTATTTGTGCCGCAGGCATCACAAAGTAGCCAGGATCGCAGAGCTGAACTGGACGTTCGCCTCGCGGTTCCTTCGGCGCAAAGCGCCTGCGGAATGGAGGATTTTATGAAGCTTTTGATTGTAGTAGACATGCAGAACGATTTTGTTACAGGGAGCCTTGGAACAAAGGAGGCTCAGGCGATTGTGGAAAACGTCGTCTGCAAAATCAAAGAAACCCCGGCAGAACAGATCTATGTGACACAGGACACGCATCCGGAACAGTATCTGCAGACAAAAGAAGGACTGCATCTTCCGGTTGCACATTGCATCGAGGGAACGAATGGACACTGCCTGTGCCCGGCAGTAGAGCAGGCGCTGAAAGAAAAACAGGTGGATGCAGCGAGAAAAATTCAGAAGCCTACCTTTGGCTCCATGGAGTTGATTGAGAAGCTGCGCTCGGACGAGAAAATCGTTGCGGATTCGAACCTGCAGATCGAGCTGGTCGGACTCTGCACCGGAATCTGCGTGCTCTCCAACGCGATTTTGTGTAAGGCTGCATTTCCTGAGGCAGATGTTATCGTTGATGCGGCAGCGTGTGCCTGCGTGACGCCTGCTTCTCATGATACTGCGCTGGCGGCAATGAAGCTGTGCCAGATCGAAGTAGAGAAGGAAGGGAAAGAACCCTGGAGAAATTAAACATAGGATTCTGACATTATAAAAAAGGAAAAACGGAAAACATCATTTTTTCGTAACTGTGAGGGTACGGAACAGTTACATTTTTTTATTCATGACAATAGAATGCTCGCAGAGCGTGCATTCTATTGTTGACAGAATCGAAAAGGGTGCTATAATGAAATCAAACATATGAATAATTGTTCATATGAAAGAAAAAGCAATGGGGAACAGAAGCACCCATAGATGCTGCAAGACAGGAAGAGAGAGGATTTTATCATGAAAAAAACCTACAAAATCGACGTTGACTGCGCAAACTGTGCAAACAAGATGGAAGACGCTGCAAAGAAGACGGCAGGCGTTAAGGACGCAACGGTAAACTTCATGACCCTGAAAATGTCCGTGGAATTTGAAGAGGGTGCAGATGTAAAGACCGTTATGCAGGAGGTATACAAGAACTGCAAAAAGGTAGAGGATGACTGCGAGATCTTCCTGTAAAAGAAGACAAATCTGCAGGCTGTACCCATCATGGACAGTCTGCAGATTTGATGTTTTTACTGAAAGGGGTGAAGGCATGAATAAGAAACAGAAAAAAGTATTTACCAGAATTATCGTGGCAGCAGTGCTGATGGTTGTACTGAGCCTGCTTCCGATAGATGGCTGGCTGAAATTTGTGCTGTTTATGATTCCGTATCTGGTGATCGGCCATGATATTTTGTTAAAGGCCTGGAAAGGTATTTTAAACAGACAGGTTTTTGATGAAAACTTTCTGATGGCGGTTGCGACCATCGGCGCGATCCTTCTGGGGGATTATAAAGAGGGCGTTGCGGTTATGCTCTTTTACCAGATCGGTGAGCTGTTCCAGAGCTATGCGGTGGGTAAGAGCCGCAGAAACATCAGTGAGCTGATGGATATTCGTCCGGATTATGCGAATATCGAAAAAGAAGACGGAACACTGGAGCAGGTTGATCCGGATGAGGTTGGAATCGGCAGCGTGATCGTTGTACAGCCCGGAGAAAAGGTGCCGATTGACGGCGTGATCGAAGAGGGACGCACAAGCTTAAATACCAGCGCCCTGACTGGTGAGAGCCTTCCGAGGGAAGCCGGCGTTGGGGACGAAGTCATCAGTGGCTGTATCAACATGTCCGGCGTACTGAAAATCCGGACGACAAAGGAGTTTGGCGAATCGACGGTATCGAAGATTCTGGATATGGTAGAAAATGCAAGCTCCAAAAAATCCAGATCCGAGAATTTTATTTCCAAATTTGCAAAATACTATACGCCTGCGGTCTGCTACGGCGCCCTGGCGTTGGCAATTTTACCTCCCCTTGTGCGGCTGCTGTTTCTTGGAATGACACCGGAATGGGGCGACTGGGTTATGAGGGCGCTGACCTTCCTGGTAATCAGCTGTCCGTGCGCGCTGGTCATCAGTATTCCTCTGAGCTTCTTTGCCGGAATCGGCGGTGCGAGCAACGCAGGTGTTCTGGTAAAAGGCTCCAACTATCTGGAAACACTTTCCGAAACCAAATATGTTGTATTTGATAAGACAGGAACCATGACACAGGGCGTGTTCGAAGTAAGCGGTGTGCATCATTCTTCCATGGATACAGAGAAGCTGTTGGAATACGCAGCGCTGGCGGAATGCCATTCCTCCCATCCCATCAGCAAGAGCCTTAAGAAGGCATACGGCAAGCCCCTGGATCCGAGCCGTGTAACGGATGTCGAAGAGATCAGCGGCAACGGTGTGACTGCAAAGGTGGATGGCGTGAGAGTTGCTGCAGGCAACAGCAAGCTGATGGAAAAGCTCGGTGTGGATTGTATGGAATGTCACAGCGTCGGAACCGTTGTTCACATGGCGGTGAATGGCAAATATGCCGGACATATCCTGATTTCGGATCAGATCAAGCCTCATGCAAAGGAAGCCATCGCGGCATTGAAAAAATGCGGCGTGAAAAAGACGATCATGTTGACCGGCGACCGCCGGGAGGCAGCACGTCAGGTTGCGGAGGAGCTCGGTATTGATGAGGTACACAGCGAGCTTCTGCCCGGCGACAAGGTAGCGCAGGTAGAAAAGCTTCTGGATGAAAAAGGGGAAAAGGAAAAGCTTGCCTTTGTGGGAGACGGCATCAACGATGCACCGGTGCTTTCCCGTGCGGATATCGGCATCGCAATGGGGGCACTGGGATCGGATGCAGCCATCGAGGCGGCGGATATTGTTCTGATGGATGATGATCCGTTAAAGATTTCCAAGGCCATCAGAATTTCCAGAAAGTGCCTGAGAATCGTTTATGAAAATATTTATTTTGCAATCGGTGTTAAAGTGCTCTGCCTGATCCTCGGAGCACTCGGCATTGCGAATATGTGGGCGGCGATCTTCGCAGATGTGGGCGTTATGATTATCGCCGTGCTCAATGCGATCCGCGCCCTGAATGTGAAAAAGCTGTAAAGAAAATGGAGAGAACCATGCAGGAAAAAGAAGAACTGGAAATGGATCACTGTGAAGAAACGGAGGTTCATGAAGAACTGCTCAGGATCGTACAGGAAAAGCTTCCAAAAGAAGAAGAGCTTTATGATCTGGCGGAGCTTTATAAGGTATTTGGAGATTCTACCCGTATCCGGATTCTGTTTGTTTTGTTTGAAGCGGAGGTCTGTGTCTGCGACCTTGCAGCAGCCCTGCAGATGACGCAGTCGGCGATTTCCCATCAGCTGCGCATTTTAAAACAGAATAAACTGGTGAAAAGCAGAAGAGAAGGCAAATCCATCTTTTATTCCCTGGCGGACGGACATGTCCGCACGATCATCAATCAGGGACTGGAGCATATCGAGGAGGATTGAACCGATCCTGTTGTCAGAAAGAAAGCACCTCAACCGATCTAAGAAAGGTTGAGGCGCTTTTGCTTTTTCTGGAGGAGGATCCCCCTTAAGTTCAAAGATTATTTTTCTGTAAAAAACGCCACTGCGATGGCTCCGGGACCGACATGGGTTCCGATGGCGCCTCCAATGGTTCCGATGGGCAGATGATCGACATGCTCTTTCCAGATCTCTGCACTGTCGGAAATGTATTTCTGCAGCAGCGCGTCGCTTAACCCGGTGTAGCCCAGGAAAAACGGCCGAGAAAAATCAATGCCGTCCTTCTGAATCTGCTGGATCAGGAAGTTGTTGCCCTGGCGGGAGCCCCGTGCCTTACCCAGCAGTGCAACCTCACCATCCACAACGGAGACCACCGGCTTGATGGAAAGCAGGCTTCCGGCGATGGCAACGGTTTTGGAAATTCTGCCGCCTTTTTGCAGATATTCCAGGGTATCCAAAAGAGCGATCACCCGCAGATTTTCTTTTTCATGGTTCAGGGTCTCTACGATGGTGTGGATATCTGCGCCGGCATCCTTCATGCGCAATGCATATTCCACGATGGCCTTTTCCCCGACGGCAACGTTTAAGCTGTCTACGATATAAACCTCTCCGCCGGTTTCGGCTGCGGCGATGTTGGCACTCTGCCAGGTTCCGGAGAGTTTGGAGGAGATCGTGATGATCAGTGCAATGTCGCCCTGTTCATGGATTTTTCTGATTGCAGCTTCGAAGGCATAGGGGGAAGGCTGGCTGGTGGTCGGCAGCACCTGTGTTTCGATCATCTTTTCATAAAACTGTCTGTGGGTTAAGTTGACGCCGTCCAGATATTCTTCCTCGCCAAAACGGATGGTCATCGGAAGGACGGTCAGGTCTGTGCGGGAGCAATCGACGATATCCGATCCCGCGTCTGTAATAATCTGTATCTGATTCATGTGATTCGTTACCTCCATTCCGCAGGCCCATTGGGCTGCGTGGCCGATCGATTTTCCAAGTCGGCCTGGAAAGCATAACATATATTTGTTGATGTGTCAACAAATATGGAAAAGCTACAGCACAATCGCCCTTGTGGATTTGCGAACCTCCAGAAGAGGCGACACCACACGGTGTGTCACCTGCGGATCACGGGTTTCGATCTGATGTTTCAGAATCGTGCCGGCTTCTTTTCCCATCAGATATTCGGACTGACTGATGTGGGTAAAGAAATCGGGACGCTGGGATTCTACCAGCGGTTTATCAAAGGACATCAGGGAGATATCCTCAGGAACCCGGAGGTTCATTGTGGCAAACAGGCTGTAGAGATAGGCGCAGGTAGTGGATTCTGCTGCAATAAAGGCAGTGATACGCTCCTCCCGGATCAGCTTCATCATTTGCTTCTGATAGTGAACGTAGGGCTGATGCTTGTTGAAGGAATCCCAGATCGTAATGGAGGATTCCGGAATATTGCGTGCCTCCGCTTCTTGCAAAATGCCGCCGATACGGGAGCGAACCGTGAAGGTATCCCGCCGGGCAGAAGAGACGAAGCAGAAGCGCTGATGTCCGAGGGCGTGGAGATGACGCAGACAGAGTGCACCGCCGGTTTTATTGTCCCCAATGACATAGCTGGTATCCAGACGCGGAAGATTTCGGTCGATGAGGACCAGGGGATATTTCTGCAGCAGCAGATAAAGCAGCTGCTCGCTGAAAAATGGCTGATCCTGAGGGAACAGAACGATTCCGCTGATGCCGGTGTCGATACATTTTTGCAGCAGCCGGTTTTCCAGAGAAGGATTGAAGCTCTGGAAAAGGTGACAGATATAGGAATCCATGGGAAATGCAGAAAGTATGCCATTTACCATGGATAACGAAAACTGATCGGAGATGGACGGCAGGATGCAGGCAATCTCGGTAAAAGCAGTATCAGAGGTACTGCCTTCCGGGACAGCAGGAATCTGCGCGGAGGCAGAAGCCGGCAGCAGGGCACTGGGAGCTTCCAGCGGGACCTGAGCCGCAGCAGCAAGGGGAGAAGCACTTTCTGTGCAGGGTGTTTGCAGGCGATTTCGATGCGGTAATTCTGGATGAACCGACAGCATTTTTAGACCCGCTGACAGAAGCGGATATTTTGCAGGAAGTGCTGGAAGCGACAAAGGGAAAGCTGTTGATTTTCGTGACGCATCGGTTATCCTTTGCACGGCAGGCAGATCAGATTTTATATCTGAAAAACGGAATGATTGCAGAGCATGGAACGCACGAAGAGCTGATGGAAAAGGGCGGAGACTACTGCAGGATGTTTACGACGCAGCGACGGCAGTATTTTGCACAGGAGGGGGAAAACGATGCGGTTTAACGGGTTGAAAAGTCATCTGCGGCTGCAGAAGCTCCGCTTTCTGGATGCACCGGGGCTGTTTTTACTGGAAATTGAGCTGACGGGCGCATATGACCTGGCGGATGTGCTGGCGAATGTCCTTGTTTTGAAATGGATGATCGGCGCGCTGATGGGGCGTGATCTGATACGGGCAGCGTGGGTGCTGGAAGAATTTATGGTGTACCAGCTGTCAGTGAGCTTTTTGTGGCACTGGTATTTTGAACGGGTTTATCCGCAGTGGAAGGAACGGCTGGAATACAAATTAAACCGTAGGTTGTATCGGATTATGCTGGACGCCGACTGTAGGAAATATAACGACGAAGCGTATTTTCATGGATGCCGCAGGGCGTTGCAGTTTACGCAGATGAAGATGGAAGAAACGCTGGAATTTTACCGGCAGCTGTTCGGCAGTTTTCTGGCTGGTGCGGTAGCGGTCGTCATTTATATTCGCATGGATCAGATGATCGTTGTGTTCGTTTTGCTGGCGTTTGTGGCAAGCCGTTTCTGTGTCAAAAGTCTGGTGGAAAAAACGAACGCAAAGCGGGATGAACAGAACAAAAAAGATGCATTGCACCAGTACTATTTACGGATTTTTCTGCGAAAGGAATATGCAGCAGAGGGGCGGATTCTGGGCTGCCTGCCATTTTTCGTAAAACGGGATCAGGACAGCTTTTCGCAAAAGGCGGAGCAGACGAAACAGTGGAATCGACGTATTTTTCCAATTGCGTTCGGGCGGGAGATCGGGAGCGATTTCCTGTTTATCGACTGTCTGATGATCGCGTATCTGGGGTATTGTTTTTTCTGGAAAAAGACGATCGGACTGGACGATTTTGCGGCGCTTTTGAATGGGACGCATATCATCCTGTATGCGCTGTCCGTGCTGTTTGAGCAGATGGCGGGAAGAGCCGGGGAGTATGCCGGATACATCGACGGATTTTTTGATTTTTGCGAACAAAACGGAGAAGTGTCGAATGACAAAAACCAGGAATCCATGGCAGCGGACAGCAGGACGATTTCAGAGATTTCGATGGAGCATGTCGATTTCGGATACGGGGAGAAAAAGGTTCTGCAGGATATCTGTTTTCGGATGAAAAAGGGCGAAAAGATCGCACTGGTAGGAAACAGCGGCGCCGGAAAAACGACGTTCATCAAGGTTTTGCTCGGACTTGGAAAAACGGACAGTGGGACGATTTTTGTGGATGGAGCAGCCGTTTCGACGAAGGCAGAATGGGAGGAATGCCGGAAGCATTTCACGGTGCTGTTTGCCGGAAATCTGCTGTATGCGGCGTCTCTGGCGGAGAACGTGGCGCTTTCCGAAAACGCAGATAAGAGCCGGGCGGAGGATGCGTTGTGCGAGAGCGGTTTGTACCGAAAAGGGACCTCTGTTCCGGTCGAAAAACAGGTGTTGCGGGAATTTTGCGAGGACGGTTTCCTGTTTTCAGAGGGACAGAAACAGAAGATTGCGCTGGCGCGCGCCTGCTATTATAACACGGAGTTTCTGATTGCGGATGAAGCGGCGGCTTCACTTGATCCGTTTGCAGAGGATGCGTTTAACAAAATGCTGCTGCAGGGGCATCACGATCAGGGCGTGCTCGTGATTTCGCACCGGCTTTCCGTGACGGCACTGACGGATCGAATCTACGTCATGGAGCATGGACGGATTACGGAGTGCGGCAGCCATCAGGAGCTTTTGGCGCAAAAGGGGCGTTACTGGAAAATGTGGGAGAAGCAGAGGCGGGGATATGCGTGAAACGTGGGCAGATCCCCAATCAAAACGCAGCATATTGAATAGCGGTTGCTGTTGATTTTTTTCGAAGTATCGTTTACATTAAATCTATGATGTCGGGGGCAAAAACCCCCGACCTTGATGCCTGCGGATTGTTCCGTGCTGCGCACTCCCACAATCCTGCCCGATAGTCGCATATCGTGGGATTATCATCCCACTTTTATGCGACTATCGGGGCGGGTCAAGAGGTCTTTCACCCACCTATAAGCAAGCTCATGTATACCGGGCGGGAAGTAGTGGTATCGAATGAGAACGAGATTTTTTTGAGGAACCCGGAGGGGAAAAAGGAGAAGCGGGTTACGGATTCCAACCTGACATTGATTTCTTTAAAGGGAATTTCCAAACGGTATCATCTGGAATGTCAGAGCACAGCGGATGGGACAATGGAAATTCGGATGTGGGAATATGATGCGCAGATTGCTTTGATGAATAAGGAATACCGGGACGGTGTGCTGTATGTGAAATTTCCGGATTCTGCAGTGATCTATCTGAGGAGCAATTCGAATACGCCGGATGAATTGAAAATTTGCGTTTGTATCGGACAAAAAGAACTATTTTACGAAATTCCGATCCTGAAAGTAAAGAACTATACGTTGGAAGAAATTTTTGAAAAACAACTATGGATGCTGATCCCGTTTTATATTTTTCGGTATGAAAAAGAATTTCGAATAATTAATGGAGATGAAAAGCGGCTTCGCAGTTTGAGGATAGAATATGAGAACGTAGCTGCACGGCTGGATCAGGAGTGCCAAAGCGGGCGTATGAAGCCAATTACCGGCGGCGCGTTGTGTGAACTGGCGAATAATGTAGTGGAAAAACTGGCGTCGAAATATGGCAATGTGGAGAAGGAGGTTACGGAAGTTATGGGAGGAAAAGTATTGAATTATCGGTCGAAGGAGATTTTTCGGGAAGCCATGGAGAAGGGGCTGGAAGAGGGACGTGAAGAAGGACGCCTGGAAGGATCTAATCAAAAAACGGTCGAATTGGTAACTAAAAAGTATCAAAAAGGCGATTCTGTATCCAAAATAGCGGAAGACCTTCTGATGAGTGTAGAGGAAGTAGAAGAAATCCTGGGGAAAATGACAGTAAGTCAGTAATAAAAAAGGAACTGGTCGGGGTCAGACCGATCAAACTCAGTCCCTGATCAAACTCAGAAGTTTGTCGTTCCGGCAGGTAATCCGGTGCATCAGCGTTGAACTGCCGGGCAGCGTAAAACGTCAGAAAGCCGGGCTGCATGTCATATTGCAGCCCGGCAATATGTTTATATAAGTACTATATTTTTGAAGGAGAAAGTCATGTACAAGAGGGAATTACAACAGACGGCACGAAAGTCGCTGTTTTTAAAGTTGTTTCATCTTCCGTATGGAATCCTCATCCCGATTTTGATTTCAACGGAGGTAACGAACGCGCTTGCGGGGAAGACGAAGAGCGTTCTGACGACGGCAGCAGGCATTCTGGCAATCGTGTTTTGTTATACGTATTTTTACGGCAGGCTGGAAATCGCGTTCCGAAAAGAAAAGGAACAGGCGGTTCAGGCGTGCAAAATGAAGCAGTATCGGACGATTTTTGCCAATTCCTTTGAAAAGCTATATCATTCCGGGCTTGGGAAAAATCTGGAAAATATGAAAGACGATTTCAACGCGGTGACGGAGCTGATGACAGAACATCGACCGATGTTTGCAGCTTCGCTGGCGGAAGCAGTTTTGTTCGGCGGCTATCTTTGCTGGAAAAATCCGTTGGTCGGAATCTGCCTAATTCTGATTTCGCTTCTGCAGGTCATTCCGCCGCTTCTGGTAAAAAAATATATTCAGGTCAATTACGACAATTGCCGGGAAATCGAAGGAAAAATTACGGATTACACGGTTTCCGCATTTCAGGGCTTTATGACGATCAAGCTCTATCAGCTGAAGGACTGGTGGCTTTTACATCTGGAAGAGCTGTTTCAGGCGTATATAAAAATTGGAAGCAACTCGATCTTTGCCAACCGTTCGGAAGTCGGTATGTATGCGGTTTTGGATCACGTCCTGAAATACGGAACCTACTGCCTGATCGGCGTTTTCGTCCTGTTCGGAAAAACCAACCTCGAAACCGGCATCCAGGCGATTGCGCTGTCCGGCAACATATATGCTGCGGTCAAAAGCGCGTTCGAAATCTATCCGCGGTTTGTGGAAAGCAGCCGCGCACAAAAACGCCTGGAGGAGTGGGAGAATGCAAGTGCCTCGAGCGCAGCGTTACCCACCCGCATGGAAATCGAATGGCGCGGAGTTTCCTTTTCTTACGATAAGCCAGTTTTGAAAAATGTCACCGCCCGCATGGATTTAACTCAAAACCACATCATCCGGGGCGAGAACGGCGCTGGAAAATCCACGCTGATCAAACTGCTGCTCGGCATGGAAACACCGCAGTCCGGAGAGATTTCCGTGCTCGGGAGCGCGACAGGACAGCTTGACAAAACGCTGTTCCCATCGGAAATTTTTTATCTGCCGCAGAAAGCGCCGGTCTTTGATTTGACGGCAGGGCAGATGCTTTCTGCAGTGATAGAGACAGAAGATGGAACGGCTGCGCCGGACGGTACCCACGCCCGTGGCGAATCGCCGAGCGTCCGCAGCAGAGTGACAGACAGCGAACGAACAGCCATCCACGGCGAATCGCCGAGCGCCCGCGGTAATGAGCCACACTGCACGAACGCACTCGCCCGCGAGCATACATTTGCGCAGCGTCTTTCCCAACTGGGCGAGGATTTCAACGAGTTTTGCGAAAAGCCGCTCGCTGAGATGTCGGAAGGGCAGCGGAAGAAGTTTTATCTGGCGCTGGCATTTTCCGGCGATGCAACGCTCCTGATTCTGGACGAGCCGACGAATCATTTAGACGACGCCGGACGCAAAACTCTGGCAGAGTGGATTGCACAACGGGGCAGGGGCGTCGTGGTCATCAGCCATGACAGTGTATTTGAAGCGGTGGATGCGGTTTGTTGGAAGCTGCAGAACGGAGGGCTGGCTTATGTATAAGAACAGGATTTACAGACAGATCGCCGCTGACTGCACAAAAGCATACTGGAGTTCGATTCTTTTTTATGCGTTGCAGCTGATTGTCAGCCAGGTTGCGGTCGCGTATTCCGCGAGGATGCTGGGCGTGTTCTCGGCATACATTTTAAATAATGAAATTCAAAAGGGGCTTGGCTGCCTTTGGCAGATTTTAATCTGCGTGGCGATTTCCGTAACGCTGCCGCTTGCATGCTCGACGATGGGAGAGCTGCTGATGTTTCGGGCGGCCTTAAACCATGAACGGGCGGTGCTCAACCGATATTTGAATAAAACCTATGCGGCCGCAGTCGGACTGCGGGGGAGCGATGCACAGTTTCGTCTGGAAGAAGATCAGACACAGCTGGGAATTTACTGGAATACGGCCGGAATGTATCTGGTTTCCGTGCCGATTGTCGTGATCTATCTGCTCTGGCAGATGGTTCCGGTGATGGGATGGTTTACACTGTTCGTCGCAGCAGTCTGTTGTGTTCGAATTTTCGTCCCCGTATTTTTCCGGAAAAAAACAGAAGAATACGACAGGCTGGAGCGGGAAAGTCGGACAAAGATGCGGAATCTCGAGCAGGAGATGCTGGAAAAACCGGTGGAACTTTGCCTTTATGGTCTGCAAAGTGATGAGCTGGCGCGGTTAAAGCGTCTGCAAAAGGACTATCTGGAAACGCTTTTTGTCAAAAAAGCGAAGCTCGAAACCTGGCAGAAAAATATTCTGGGAGGAATGGATTCGTTCTGCATGCTGGTGCTTCTGGCGGCATCAGCAATCGCAATTTCTTCGGGCAAAATGGGCGTAGAGAGCGTCACCGCCATGATCGGCTTTTACTATGTGTTTCAGACCGAAGCCGGATATGTGCTGGAAATCGTCAAGCAGCTTCCGATCTGCAAAAATCTGGTGCAGCGGATTTCTGTTTTTTATGAGGCTCAGGAAAGAACGGATGGAGAAACGGTCGGGGAGGTTACGTCGATCACTTTTCGGAACGTGACGTTTTCGTATGACGGAAAAAACGACATCCTGAAAAACTGCAGCGAGCAGATCGCAATGCATGAAAAAAACGTGATCTGCGGCGAAAACGGAACCGGAAAATCAACGCTGTTAAAGCTCCTGCTCGGCTTGTACCCGGGCTATCAGGGCGAAATCCTGATTAACGGAAAGGAGCTTGGCAGCTTAAATCCTGCAAAATGGCGGGAAAAATGTGCTTTTGTGGAACAGGTTCCGTTCCTCTTTGAGGGGACTGTACGGGAAAATGTGAAGCTGGGACAGGAGGTTTTTGAGAAAAAAGTCGATCAGGTCCTGGAACGTGTTGGAATCGTCCATCTGGCAGACCGCAGGGTTGGTGGAGAAAAATCGGAACTGTCCGGCGGCGAATGTCAGAAAATCGCGATTGCGCGGGCGCTTTTACGAAATGCAGAGGTGTTGATTCTGGACGAGCCGACGAACCACCTGGACGAGGCGGCAAAACAATGGTTGATGGATTTTGTTCGAAATTTCGATCAGACGATGATTTATGTTTCGCATGAAGAAAGTATGATTCAGCTTGCGGATCGGAAAATCGCGGTACAGAGATAAAAATGCTGCGGTGCGTGAAACGGGAGCAGATACTAAGATTTTAAATATGATGTATTGCTAGAAGTCGTAAGGGGTGAGAAAAAAAGTGGATTTTCCCACCCCTTGCTGGTTCATTTACTTTATAAAATCATTCATCAACAGCCATTTCCAGATTGGAATCACTTCAATACGAATGCCTTCACAATCAAGGACAGTCTCTTCACTATTGGTAATCAGAATACATTTAAAAATTGAAGAGCCATTTAGTGCCTGACCACGGGAAAAAGAATATGAAATTACGCAGACAGCGGTTGCTGTTGATTTTTTTCGAAATATCGTTTATATTAAATCTATGATGTCGGGGGCAAAAACCCCCGACCTTGATGCCTGCGGATTGTTCCGTGCTGCGCACTCCCACAATCCTGC
>ERZ1026884.526-NODE-526-length-25045-cov-11.666627_pt1 | contig 25045 bp, 15 predicted proteins | sample MGYA00380172_ERZ1026884 | MGnify/ENA primary metagenome ERZ1026884 (study PRJEB33269, sample SAMEA4719808) | human gut metagenome | biome: human-associated habitat; feature: organic feature; material: feces | place: Cameroon | collected 2013-10 ... | reverse complement strand
CTGGGCTAGGCGCTTTTGGGCTTTCAGCCCGTGCATTATCGGCGGCACCTCAGCATTTCAAGCAAGCTTGATTGCATTCGGTTTGCACGATAATTCAGCCCGTGCATTAATACTTATTACTTAAATAATCATTTCCTCCTTCTTTCAAACTTTCTAAGTCTTCCCAGAATCGGGGGTAGCTTTTGCTCACCACTTCGGGGTTGGCTATTTCTAAGTCTGGACAACGCATACTGGCTGGGGCAAATGCCATAGCCATGCGGTGATCGTGGTAAGTGGCAATGGGTTCGCCATTCCATTTTGGGGCGTCCTCATCATAATGTGTCACATATACGGCTTCGTCGCCCTCCACACCGAGCTCCACGCCCAGTTTCTTTAACTCGTTTTGCAAAGCAGCTATGCGGTCAGTTTCTTTGATGCGCAACGACTGCAATCCTGTAAAACGGAAAGGTCTGCGTAATAGCGCACACGTAACCACCATGGTCTGTGCCAAGTCGGGTTGGTTGGTCAAGTCGAGTTCAAACACCTTGTCGGCAGGACATTCAGTTTCGGCATTTCGTGTCAGTGTTACCGCCCCATGCGTCACATCGAATGTACTTATCACGCCCAATGGCTCAAAAAACTTATGCACAGCACTGTCGCCTTGCAAACTTGTTTCGCGCAAACACGGCAACACCAATTTGCTACCACTATCGGCAGGCGTCAGCGCCATTATTTCGTACCAATATGAGGCAGCACTCCAGTCGCCCTCTACGGGGAAAATCACATCGTCTTTATACGCCACCTTATGCACCTGTAGGGTGTGGTCGTCAAGCCAAAAAGCACTGGTGCCATAGGTTCGCATCATGCTCAATGTCATGTCTATGTAAGGACGCGACACCACCTCGCCCGTCAGTTCTAAGGTCAACCCTTCTTCCATCAGGGGAGCCACCATCAACAATGCCGACACATATTGCGAACTCACATTACCAGGCAACGACAAGTGTCCGCCCTTTAGTTTTCCACCTTTTACCCGCAGTGGTGGAAAACCCTCTTGCTCCACATAGTCTATTTTGGCGCCCAATTTTCGCAGTGCATCCACCAGTACTCCAATGGGACGTTGACGCATGCGTTCTGTACCCGTCATCACGTGTTCTTCTTCTCCATCGCACACGGCAAAGAAGGCTGTTAAAAAGCGCATTGCTGTGCCGGCAGCCATCACGTCTACCTGTGCGGGACGTTGTTGCAGTGCTCGCCACATCACGTAAGTGTCGTCGCAAGTAGCCAAGCGTTCTACGCTTCCGCCTGGTCCACTTAGGGCACAGAGCAGCAGTGCGCGGTTGCTTATGCTTTTCGACGAGGGCAGCTGTATGGTTGCCTCTATTTTGGGGGGAATATGGGCAGTGCGGGTAGTCATGGGCGTGATGTAATTTAGTTTTGTCTGTTATGTAGGTTGCCAAATTGCTGAGGTGCAACTTATCTGCTTGAATTGCTGAACCGCAGCCTATCTTATGCAAAGATAGTGCAAATCAACCTTATATTGTGGATTTTGAGAAGATAATTGCATTTTTTTGAAAAAAAATCGGCTAAAAATTTGTCAGTTCGCAGAAAAGCCGTACTTTTGCACTCGCAATTCGGGGTGTAGCTCAGCCCGGTTAGAGTACGCGTCTGGGGGGCGTGTGGTCGCTGGTTCGAATCCAGTCACCCCGACTGAATTGTAAAGCAGTTATTCAAATTTTTGAATAACTGCTTTTTTTGTATGCCTACCTAAGCGTGGAGGGGCACAAGAATAGAAAAAAGTATTAATGAAACAATTAATGGGAATTAATGGACATTAATGTTCAAATAAAACGCGAAGCGAATTATTATTGGCAACTACGCTGCTTGAAGGCGAACATTAATTGTCATTAATTCGGGGACATTAATTCAGGACATTAATTTTTTCTGTGCAAATGAAAAGTATTAATGAAACAATTAATGGGAATTAATGGACATTAATGTTCAAACAAAAACGCGAAGCGAATTATTATTGGCAGCTACGCTGCTTGAGGGAACATTAATTGTCATTAATTCGGGGACATTAATTCGGAGACATTAATTTTTTCTGTGCAAATGAAAAGTATTAATGGATAAATTAATGGGCATTGATGGGAATTAATGTTCAAATAAAAACGCGAAGCGAATTATTATTGGCAGCTACGCTGCTTGAGGCGAACATTAATTATCATTAATTCGGGGACATTAATTCAGGACATTAATTTTTTCTTGTTCAAATGCGAATTATTGTTGTAACCTTGTTATTTGCTTCCCCACGCCCTATTATGCTTAATACGCCACCTTATCCACATTTTGCATCCATGCCTCAAAAGGAGCTTGCGCCTCTTTGTTCATCATTTCTTGGGTAGGCAATTTGCGTTCGTGGATGGGCAAGGGGAGTTCTTGGTAGATAAAGGCATCGTCGAAACCAGCCTTTGCCGCATCAAATTTTGTGCCAGCAAAGTATAGGTGGTCTAAGTGTGCCCAATAAATGGCGCCCAAACACATGGGACAAGGTTCGCACGACGAATAAATGTCGCAACCCTCTAAATCGAAAGTATTTAATTCTTGGCAAGCCTTACGTATGGCTTGCACCTCGGCATGTGCGGTAGGGTCGTGCTGACTGGTTACACGGTTCACACCCTCTGCCACTATTTCTCCGTTACGTGCTATCACTGCCCCAAACGGACCTCCCCCATTGGCTACATTTGCCACCGCAAGGTCTATCGCACGCTGCATAAGTTGTTCTTTGGTCATATTGATGAGTTTTTTTATTACATTTGCAAAGATACGGGTTTGTTTCAAATACACAAATTTTGCGATAATTATTTCCATTTTCTCCCTACTTTTCCACACTTCTCTTCCTTCGGTATGATATCGGGATGTCTTCAGAATTTCTTCGGCATAAAATTTTGTGATTTTAAGGTCTGTTTTTTTCGTGTTTTTACCCCTCGCATACCACCCTACCCCTTTGTTACACATTTTTCATATCTTTGATTTTCAACACAAAAAATCATACAGAGATGGAAAGATTTAGTGTCTCTTTTTTCTTAATTAGTATAAAAATTGGTCATTCTTTCCTTAACTCTGTCTACTATATCTTTAATAGGTTGCACCCGGATTATTATATGTGTAACTTTGCATAAGAATTCATTACCGAAACAAACAACTTAAAACATTATAATCTTATGAAAACAACTTTACTTTCTCTCAAAGCTTTCTTCACTATTTGCTTGCTTTGCTTAGTGGGGGGGGTAAACGCTTCGGCACAGGAAACTGTCACATTTAGTGACGTTCTCACTCCAAAAAACTTTGCCGCAACTGAAAATCAGTACAAGACCTTTAAAACAAATGTAGCATCGGGCACCATTTATGAAGGCGAAACTGCCAACGGGAACCAAGCCATACAACTTAATGGCAGCAAATTAGGCATTTATACAACAAGATCTGGAGGCTATGCTCGTAAAGTCATTTTAGAATGGAATTCTAACACTTCAAACTCAAGAACTGTTGCTATTTACGGAAAGGAAGAAGCATACAAGACTACAGAAAAGGCAGATGCTGGAAAATTATTAAGTAAATCAAAAGCCTACCAAAAAACAGATGGGAATAGAACTGAAACCATCGAAATCAAAGGAAATTACCAATACATAGGTATTAATAGCTCTAATACTAGAGCATTATACCTTAACTCCATCACTATCATTTGGGAAAAAGTAGGCACCTTCCCTCTCACCACCGCCCAATACGGCACCTACTACACTGAAGATGCATATGTTATGCCTGAAGGAGTATTGGGTTACACCATTACAAGCGAAGATGGTAAGACCTTGAAATTCAATGAGACTTATGCAGCAGGTGCTGTTGTTCCTGCCAAGACTGCTTTGGTATTGAAGGCAACTGAAGAATTGACAGCTAATAAGGAATACACCTACACCATTGTAAACTCTACCGCTGTTGCTCCTACCAACAACTTATTGCATGGTTCTGTAGCGGAAGCTATGACCAGCGTAGAGGGCGCTACTGCTTACTACAAACTCGCACAAGGCGAAGATGGTCTTGGTTTCTACTATGGTGCTGAAAATGGTGGTGAATTTAAAAATGGTGCTCACAAGGCTTACCTTGCTGTGATGACTAAAGCTATGAGTCAGATGCGCGGATTTAGCTTCGATAGCATGACTACTGGCATCAACCATGTTGTTGCAAATGCTGAGCATGCTAAGAGCACTGTAATCTACGACCTTAACGGACGTCGCGTTAACTCGTTGAACGCTGCTGCAAAGGGCGTATACATCGTTAACGGCAAAAAGGTTATCGTTAAGTGATAGGTAATAAGTTTAACTAAAAAAGCTATTTCTCACACAATGAAAAAGATATATTCTGCACCCAAGGCTAACGCAATTAGCTTGCACATCGAAAACGAAATCCTGTCTACATCTGGTGGTGAAAGCCTCCCAGTTCGCAACAAGTATACAGATGCTGATCAGCTCTCTGAAGAAAAAGCATGGAGTAGTGAATCGTGGACTAACATAGACGAGGATTAATACACGCTTTCCTTGTGTAAACAAGGAGATGGTTGAAAATATGGGAATGCTCAACGACGATTGTCGTTGGGCATTTTTTTGGTTGGAGGGGGAAGTTTCATAAATTTTTCGGCATGATTTTGTGTTTTTTATCATCGATAAGGGGCATGGTTAAATGGGGTAAGGCTGGCGCGTGAAAATTCATAAAAAAGGCGTTGGTGTAAATTTCGTTTTTTCGGGTAATAATGATTCCGATATCATTCCGAAGGAATACCGATATCATTCCGAAGGAAGAGAATTGGTCAAAATGTCGGTTTTGAGGGCGTGAGGCATTTAAAATTGGTAAAATGTTTTGTGCGAATTTATTGCATTTTAATGTTGGTAATGCACGCCCAAAAAGGGCAACAGGCGTGCATTCTTGGTCGCAAAACCATGCAGAGCATTTTTGGGATTTTGAATACCAACACTCTATCTCTTTGGGGAAAGTAGGTTCGCGAAGCAGAGTTGTGCAAAATTGAGAGTATAGCGAAAGTGACTAATGACCAGTGACCGCTTAAATTCTTGATAATCAGAAGTTACGCGGTCACTCGGTTATTTGAAATAAATATTAATTTACAGTTAACGAATGTAAAGAGTATGTTGTTAAGCAGTTACCCCCTAGGTAGGGTGTTCAAAATCCATGATTTTTTTCGGCACGATATTTGATAGATTTATCAAGAATTTTGAAGACGTGCATTGCAAATGAAAAGTATTAATGGATAAATTAATGGGCATTGATGGGAATTAATGTTCAAATAAAAGCGAGAAGCGAATTACACGTTTGCAGCTACGCTGCTGAGGAGGAACATTAATTGTCATTAATTCGGGGACATTAATTCGGAGACATTAATTTTTTCTGTACTAATGAAAAGTATTAATGGATAAATTAATGGGCATTGATGGAAATTAATGTTCAAATAAAAACGCGAAGCGAATAAAGGAACATATATTTTTTGTAAAAATATTTTTGTAAGAAAATACGCTAAAGCACACAAAATCAGATGTTTTTTTGTCGTTAAAATCAATGTGATTAAAACATTTGTTTTCTTAAAACAAGATAAAACGGAACAAAATAGCCGATAATAAAGAAAATGTGCGTATTTTTGCAGAAGATTGGCTGCACCTCAGCAATTCAAACAAATTTGATTGCATTCGGTTTGCACAATCTTTGCAGAAGATTGGCTGCTTAGGTATTAAGCTTTTGCCCTTACAGGGCGTCAATGCTATGAACATCCGTAGCCCAGGGTGTTGCCCTGGGCTAGGCGCTGTTGCCCTTTCAGGGCGTGCTATTGCATTCGGTTTGCACGATAAATTAAGTGCATTATTGGCTGCACCTCAGCAATTATATCAATCTACAGCAAAATGAAATTGCACAAAAAACGACACATGAATAAAATCACGATATGGGCAATGTTGGCAACATTCTTTGCTGCATTCGCCTTCACAGCTTGCGACACCTCGTCGGATGTGACCGAAACAGAAACATCGAGAGACTGTCTTATCACCTCTGTAACACTCGGGAACTTGGTGCGCGATGTACATACTAAAAGTTCATCGACAGGAAACGACACTACCATCACTTATAACGTGACGGGAGGCGCCTTCTTAATGTACATCGACCAACTAAAAGATAGCGTTTATAACCCCGACCCCCTGCCCATAGGCACCAGAATGAATAAAATGGTGTTTGCCACAAATGGCATTGTGGGAAGCGGACGTTTGACGATTGAGAGTTTGACCACTCACCAAGACACTCTGTTTACACCTACCGATAGCACAGACTTTAGCGTGCCCCGTAAGGTAACGGTGTATTCGGCAGATGGTAGTCTGAAACGCACCTATACCTTCAATCTTCGCGTTTATAAAGAATATCCCGACTCAATGGTGTGGAACACCGTGGCACAAAGTCCGCTGAACGCTGTAGCAAACTTTGTGAATAGTCGCACAGTGGCTACAAACGGCATGGTGTATGTGTTTGGCGAACATGCTGACGGCACAACACACGTGGTAGAAACAAATGCTGAGACACCCAACTTTGATGCGTGTGCAGACGTGGATGCTGCTAACGGCAAGAAGATTGACGTGCGCTCTATTCAATATTTGAAAGGCAACTTCTATGCCTTGGCAGGTGGACAAGTGGTGAAGTCGGCACAAGCTGCTGGCACTTGGCATCGCACACAAGCCACACAACAGTTTACTGCCCTTGCAGGTACAAGCACCGACAGCATTTATGCCATTGGTGGTGGCAAGATGTGGGCTTCTGCCAATGGCGATGACTGGAAACTTTGCACCATTGACACTGAAGGCGCATTGCCCACACAAAATATTACGGCAACCACCATTGCTGCACCTCGCAACAAAAAAAACGAGATGATGATTATGGTGGGACAAGACGCTAAGGACAGTGTTTGTGTATGGAAACACGACATTAACTTGCAAGGCGACTTTAGCTATCCTTGGATTTTGTTGCCACAAACAAATGAATTGAAGGGCTATGCTTGTCCTAAGTTGAAGCATGCTTCGCTCTTTGTGTATAACAACAAAATGGTGCTTGCAGGTCTGAAAAAGGATGGCACGGTGGCTCCCTTCTATGTGAGCGAGGACAATGGCAGAACCTGGAAGACCTCGTTGCTCTTTAATCCCACTCCCAGTGGGGCAACCTCGCTGTCGGTAGCCGTAGACAATGACCAGTTTGTATGGATGGTTTGCGGCGGAACAGGCATGGTGATGAAGGGCAGACTGAATAAGTTGAAGGACACACTGACTGCCCAATAAAAATAGTTCGGGGGTGGTTCTAAATTTCTGAAGAGGAGAATCGCTCTTGCATATCCAACAAAGACATGCTCCGTACATTTGCACATAAAACAACACTGTCACGCTCCCCCAGAGCTTTGCAAAAGGGGGCGCGTGGTGTGCTTTTGTTTGCACTGACCTTGGGGGCTTTGCTCTTTGCGCCACACCAGGCTTTTGCCCAACAAGAGGAATTGCAATACAGATTAGAGTTGGGCGCAGGCATCGGACTGAGCCGTAACTTCACGGATGTGAAAGATGCTATGGGCATTGCTGGAGCTTTGGTGGCACGTTTCCCACTGAATCCGCGCATGGCGGTGAAAACACAGTTCACCTATCACACGATGAAGGGCGAAACGGCTTCGATGAAGGAGTTTTATCCTGCAAACCCTGGGGCGGCTGGAGCTGAACGCTTGCAATATAGCGTGAATAGTGGCATTTATGACCTTTCGGCACTCTATGAATTGCACTTTCTGCCCTATGGCTACCAACGCGACTATCGCAAGCATGTGCGTTTTGTGCCCTACTTGCAAATGGGATTTGGATTGACCTATGGCGCTGCGGGAAAGGCTTTTACGGCAAATATTCCCATTGGCGCAGGTGTGAAATACAAGGTGGCGCCACGCCTTAACTTGGGGTTAGACTGGATGGTTCACTTTAGTTTGAGCGATAAGTTGGACGGACTGGATGCTCCCTTGGGCATTAAGTCGGAGATGTTCCGCAATAAGGATCATTATTCGGCACTGACGCTGACGCTAACGTATGACTTGAACCCTAAGTGCCCTACTTGTAACAGGGACTGAGACCAATAAACCCAATACGCGCTCTTAAAAAAGGCAAAGGCATGCCCTATTGAAAAAGAAAACTAGGGTGGTTCTAATAATTCTGATAAGTCGATTTGTGCCCTATCGTATGTGTATTTGGGTTAGTGAACGAAGGAGCATAGCGGGCTATGTGACTGAGAGAACTGACAAAAAGACACATGCGAGAGGGTGCAAAGCGACTATCAGAATTTTAGAAATTTAAAATCAGAATTTTTAGAACCACCCGCTATACACTCTCTATATATGGAACTCGACAAATCAAGAATTCCTGCCCACATTGCCATTATTATGGATGGTAACGGACGTTGGGCCAAAGCACGCGGCATGAACCGCAGCATGGGACACCAACAGGGCGTTGTGGCTGTACGCGAAATTACAACAGCCTGCTCGAACTTGGGCGTGAAGTTCTTGACGCTCTATACTTTCTCTACCGAAAACTGGAATAGACCGGCTGAAGAGGTGGCAGCACTGATGTCGCTTATCCTGACGTCGCTCGAAGAGGAACTGTTTATGAAGAACAACGTGCGGTTGCGCATCATTGGTGACTTGAGCCGTGTGCCACAGGTGGTGCAAGACTCTATTTTGGCACTGCAACAACGCACGTCGGTGAACACGGGCATGACCATGGTGATTGCCCTGAGCTATAGTTCGCGATGGGAGATTACACAGGCGGTTAAAAACATTGCTCAGGAGGTGGAAAAGGGTGAGCTGAAACCCGAGGAGGTGAACGAAGAACTGATTTCGAAACACCTGACCACAAACTTTATGCCCGACCCCGACTTGCTGATTCGCACTGGGGGCGAGGTGAGACTGAGCAATTACTTGCTGTGGCAATGTGCCTACACTGAATTTTACTTCTGTGACACATTCTGGCCTGACTTCCACGAAGAGGACTTGTGCCAAGCTATTTCGTGGTTTCAAAACCGCGAAAGACGCTTTGGAAAGACAAGTGAACAGGTGAAGTAGTTTTTTAGTTCTATAATTTCTAGATTTTCTTAGACTTTAGAACCTATCATTGAAACACAAACTAAGAATGAAATATATATCACGTAAACTGCTTGTTGTGGCTGCCTTGGGGCTGAGCATACATGGCAACCTTTGGGCACAAGAGCAGGTGACCGACAAAGACCAAAACTCTCCCGTGATAACCTACACGGCAAACCACCCACGCTATGTGTTGGGCGGTATCACTGTGGACGAAATGAAGGGGTATGACCCTGAATACCTTAGCAGTATTTCAGGGCTCGAAGTGGGAGAGTCTTACGAAATTCCTGGTCCTGACATTAGCGAAGCAGTACGCAAATATTGGGCACAAAAGATTTTCTCGAATGTGGAAATCGTGGCTGATAGCATTGTGGGAAATAAGGTGTTTCTGCACGTGAAACTCACTGCACAACCGCGTATTTCGAGCATTCGCTATAATGGTGTGAAAAAGTCGGAACGCGAGGACTGCGAAAAGATTATTGGTTTTCAGCCGGGTAACCAAATTACTACGGACATGGTGAACCGCGCTGAACACTACATTAAAAAGCATTTTGAAGAAAAGGGCTTTAAAAACTGCGAGGTTCACATTGTGCAACGCGAGGACGTGACGGGTGATAACCGTGTGCTCGTGGACATTAACATCGATAAGAACGCGAAGGTTAAGGTTCAGAAAATTTTTATTAACGGTGTTGACCAAAAGCATGTGGCAAAGCTGAAACGTGCCATGAAAAAGACGCACGAAAAGAGCTTTGTAAATATGTTCCGCTCTAAAAAATTCTTGCCCGAAAAATATGCGGAGGATAAGGATTTGCTCACTGAGAAACTGAACTCATGGGGTTATCGCGATGCCTTGATTACATCGGACAGCATTGAAACGGTGGATGATAAGCATGTGAATGTACACCTAAACGTGTATGAGGGTAAGAAATATTACTTGCGCAACATATCGTGGGTGGGCAACACGGTTTATAACTCTGACCTTTTGGAACGTATCTTGCAAATGAAGCATGGCGATGTGTACGACCAAACACTTATGAACAAACGCTTGACAAGCGATGACGATGCCATTGGTAACTTGTATTATAACAATGGTTATGTGTTCTACCGACTGGACCCCGTGGAGGTGAATGTGGTGGGCGACTCTATCGACTTGGAAATGCGTATTCAAGAGGGACGACAGGCTACGTTTAACCATGTGAGAATTTCGGGTAACGACCGTGTGTATGAAAACGTGATTCGTCGTGAGTTGCGCACAAAGCCGGGCGACCTTTTCTCAATGGATAACATTAAGCGTTCTATTCAAGACCTTGCACAAATGAACCAGTTTGACCCTGAGGCTTTGCAGTCGCAGTTTGGACAAAATGGTATTAAGCCCGACCCTGTGAGCGGTACGGTAGACCTTAACTATCCGCTTACCTCGAAGGGGGGCGACCAAATTGAACTTTCGGCTGGTTGGGGACAAACGGGTATTGTGGGACGCGTAGGTTTGAAGTTTACAAACTTCTCTGTGCAGAACCTTTTCCGCAAGGGTTATAAACGTGCAGGCTTTATTCCTCAAGGCGACGGACAGACTTTGTCGCTGCAGGTGCAAACCAATGGTACGTATTACCAAAACTATGCGCTCTCGTTCCTTGAACCTTGGTTGGGTGGCAAACGTCCTAACCAACTTTCATTTAGCATCTCGTATAGTAAGCAGAGTGATGTGAACTCGAACTACATTAACCAAAACTACTATAACCAGCTTTATAACTACAATTATGGCTATGGTACAAGTTCGAACTACTACACGGATGCTTACGACCCTGATAAGTATGTGAAGATGATAAATCTGAGCTTAGGCTTTGGTAAACGCTTGCGCTGGCCAGATGACTACTTTACATTTATGGCAGAAGCTTCATATACACGCTATATGCTGAAGTCTTGGCAGTACTTCTTGATTACGGATGGTAATTGTAACAACTTTAACATTTCGCTCTCATTGCAACGTAACTCTACGGATCATCCTTTCTACCCTCGCTCGGGTTCTGAATTCTTGTTCCAAGTTACAGCTACTCCCCCCTACTCTCTGTGGGACGGTCGTAACTATAAGAAATTGGCTACTGACTACCAGAGTGCAAAATACCAAAAGGAATTGCAAGAGAAGTATCGCTGGATTGAATATCATAAATGGAAGTTTAAATTCCGTAACTTTACTGCGCTTAGCAGTGCTGTGAAGGCTCCTGTGTTGATGACTCGCATTGAGTTTGGTCTTTTGGGTGCCTATAACCGCTACAAGAAATCGCCCTTCGAAACTTATTACGTGGGTGGCGACGGTATGTCGGGATATTCTACGGGCTATGCTACTGAGACTATCGGTTTGCGCGGTTACGAGAATGGTTCTCTCTCGGGTAATAACTACTATATGGGCGATGCTTATGCTTATAGCCGCATGACCCTTGAGTTGCGCTACCCCTTGATGCTTGAAAACTCTACTTCGATCTTTGCTCTTGCCTTTGTGGAAGGTGGTAATGCTTGGACGGATGTGAAGAAGTTTAATCCTTTCGATATGAAACGCTCTGCGGGTGTGGGTGTGCGTATCCTACTTCCCATGGTGGGCTTGATGGGTATTGACTGGGCATACGGCTTCCAGAAAAATATTGCTGGATATAGCACCAATAAACGTGCTGGTGGCTCACAATTCCACTTTATTATCGGACAGGAATTCTAATTTAAGTATTAAGTAATAAGTATTAAGTATTACATTCTTTGTGAGAGACTGAGTGATACGCACTGATACATACTTAGAACACACATATATATTATAAGTAGGGCTTAGGGGCTATAAGCCTTTAAGCCCTGCTTGGTTAAAAGGCACAAACGAAAAAATTGGAAATATGAAAAAGTTATTGATTCTTTTCATTATGCTGTTGGGCACAATGAACATGCAGGCACAGAAGTTTGCCTTGGTTGACATGGAATATATCTTGAGCAATATTCCTGCCTATGAACGCGCTAACGAACAGCTGAACCAAACGTCGAAGTCGTGGCAGGCTGAAGTGGAGGCTCTTAACACGAAAGCACAAACGCTCTATAAGAACTACCAAAACGAAAGCGTTTTTCTGAGTGACGCACAAAAGAAGGAACGCGAAAAGGCTATCGTGGATAAAGAAAAAGAAGCTGCTGACTTAAAGAAAAAGTACTTCGGTCCTGAAGGCGAACTCTATAAAAAACGCCAAAGTCTTATTCAGCCTATTCAAGACGAAATCTATAACGCGGTGAAGGGTATTGCTACAGCACGTGGCTTTCAACTTATTTTGGACCGTGCTTCGGACAATGGCATTATCTTTGCCTCACCCAGCATTGACATTAGCAATGAGGTGCTAAGTAAATTGGGGTACGCTCAATAACACAACCCCCTCTTTCACCCTCTCACATTTAGCTGTGACAGGATATGCAAAATCAAGGAATAGATTTTGTTAACACCGATTTAAGATTTATTTCGAGTGACAAAGTGACCGCGTTTCTTCTGATAATCAAGAAGTTGCGCGGTCACTTGTCACTTTCCCTTTCACCCTTAATTGTGGGGGATGTCGTTAGTTTGTGATAAGGGATTAGCCCTTAGGTCGGGTGAGGCTGGCGCGTGAAAAATCTTGATAAATCTATCAAATATCGTGCAGAAAAATATTATAGATTTTGAACACCCTATCTAATGTGGTAATCCCTTGTAACATCCTTTTTTGATGCCTAATATCATACATGAGATGTTTTTTATCATTGAACGTTCATAAAAATGTGGTTTTTGGATAGTTGAACGTTCATAAAAATGTGGTTCCACTTGCCTAAATGATTAATTATCAATGACTTTGTGGTCATACAGAAAACATTACTTATGAAACGACATTACGAAGGATTAAAGATATGAAAAGAGTCTCTCAATCGTAAGCCTTTATTTATGCGATTAACACATAGTTTTTTTAGAAAATACATTTTCGGAACCGCCGTTCCGAAAAATGAAGATACACAAATAAAATTTCATCTTAAAAAATAAGAAAGATAAGATATTGGTTTTCAACTACTTTTCATTACCTTTGCATTCGGAACCGTCGTTTCGGAAACAGCGGTTCCGAAAATGAGCGAAAAAAACATAGGAAACCCATAACAACGTAGCACATGAAATTCTTTGGAAGAAAGGATGAAATAGCTGAATTGCAAAACATACGCAAGCTATCATTACAGACTGCCCGTTTTACCATCGTTACAGGAAGAAGACGCAGTGGCAAAACCTCTTTGTTGCTTAAAGCCTACGAGGAGGTTGATGATATGCTCTACTTTTTTGTAGCAAGAAAGTCGGAAGAAGAACTCTGCAAGGATTTCCTTCATGAAATAACAGAGAAACTACAAATTCCTATATTAGGGGAAGTAACACGCTTTGCCGACATCTTTAAATATTTAATGCAGTTGTCTAAAACACGTCCACTCACACTCATCATCGATGAATTTCAGGACTTCAAACGGGTTAATGCGTCGGTATTTTCGGACATGCAGAAAATTTGGGACTTGAACAAACAAGATGCACACATCAATTTAGTGGTGTGTGGTTCTGTTTATTCACTGATGAACATTATTTTCAAAAACAATAAGCAACCTCTCTACGGCAGACAAACTAGCGAAATTAAAGTAGTGCCTTTTCCACCCTCGGTTATTAAAGAGATTTTGGGAACGTACAATCCTTCTTACACAACCGAAGATCTTTTAGCACTATACACTTACACAGGCGGTGTGGCTGAATATGTAGAAATGATGATGGACGCTGGTGCGAACAATAAAGAACTGATGACCGAAAAATTTGTGGCAAAAAACTCTTACTTCATCTACGAAGGCAAGAACATGTTGATTGAAGAGTTTGGAAAGGACTATACCCGATATTTCGAAATTCTACAACTCATTGCCTCTGGCTTTACAACACGTTCGAGCATTGAGGGTATTATGAAGGTGGATATTTCGGGATATCTCACCAAGTTAGAAAATGATTACAATTTAATTGCTCGCAATCTGCCCATGTTTCAAAAAAACAACCGAAACATTCACTACCAAATAGAGGATAACTTTTTGCGCGTATGGTTTAGATATATCTACAAATATGGCTACATGCTGGAAGTTGGGGCTAACAAGAAGTTGAAAATTATTATGGACAGAGACTACACCACTTACACGGGTAAGGTGTTGGAGAAATATTTTAGAGCCCAAATCATAGAAAGCGAATTATTCACCCATATATCCTCGTGGTGGGACAGAAAAGGCGAAAATGAAATTGACATAATTGCTGCCGACGAAATTGACAATAAAGTTATATTCTACGAAGTTAAACGTCAAGCCAAAGAAATAAACCTCGACACATTAAAATATAAAGCTGCACAATTCTTCAATGCTACAGGAAAATTTAAAACATACGATATTCTATATAAAGGACTGTCGATGGAGGAAATGTGATACAGTAATAAGTATTACAAACTAATTGGGGTTAAGTAATAGGTAATACACAATAAGTAAATAGGCGTTTCTCGCACCAACCACTTCATGGGTTGTTTTTGCGAGAAACGCCTATTATTATTTATATAGCGGTTTATCGGATGGCAGAGAGCATATTGGCTAAGCCGTCGGCTGCTTGTTGCAAAGGTTTTGCCACCATGCCCTTCATAAAGAAGTTTACTTCAGCACCCACAGTAACACGCATTTTGGTTTCGTAATCACCGTGGGGCAATAACTGAATCCAAACATAAAGTTGGAGGGGCGAACCTTCTGAGGCAAACTTAATGCACTTAGGCTCTTCACGTTCTACGACACGCAAGGTAATGTTGCCCATAGGTGAAGCAATATGAATGGCGTCGGTTTCGAAACTAAGACCTTCGGCATACGTTTTCAACTCTTCTATTTTGTCGGCAGGAACTTGTTCGCTAATGCGCTGCTGCACTTCGGGATTATTAAGTGCGTCTTTTACTGCAGCAAAATTGTTTAAGTCGGCAAAACGGCTATATATTACTTGCTGTGCCTGCGGAATGAGCTTTACTTCGCTCTCAAATTTTGATAATGACATAGAGATGTTTTATTTATTTTGGGCGCAAAGTTAATAATTAAGTAGCATTAAAAAAATAGGGTATTCAAAATCCAACGAAAAACATGCACGATTTTCGGCGGACTTTGAATACCCTAAAGAATTTTTTTAAAGGGTTGAATCTAAAAAATTAGCTCAAACCAATAATTTCACCATCTACATAATCGATGTGGTTGGCTTGAGGATCTTTAGGCAAACCAGGCATACGGAGAATGTCGCCTGCAATGGCAACAATCATTTCGGCACCGGCATTAAGCACTACGTCCTTGATGAGAATATTGAAGCCACTCACTGCACCATATTGCTTGGCATCGGCAGAGAAAGAGAATTGCGTCTTGGCAATGCACACAGGGAAGTGCGCCATATTGTGTTCTTCTGCCAACTTGATGCGCTTAAGGGCAGGCTTAGCAAATGTTACGCTGGCTGCACCATAAATGGTCTTTGCCACCTTCTCAATTTTTGTCTTGATAGAATCGTTATCGTCGTAAGTAAAGTGGAGGGGCTTTTGTGAAGGATTCTTTTCGATAGTATCGACCACGAGTTGTGCCATTTCTTTACCACCCTCACCACCTTGTGCAAAGGCATTGTTAATAACGAAGGGAACGCCCAACGATTGTTCACAATGTTCGCGGAGAAGAGCCATTTCGGCATCGGTATCATCAGCAAAACGATTGAACACCACTACCACACTCTGTCCGAAACCTTGGAGATTGTGTACATGACGATCGAGGTTAGCCAATCCCTTGCGCAAACCTTCTTCATTAGGTTCTTTAATTTTATCGAGGTCTACACCACCGTGCATCTTCAAGCCTTGTGCGGTAGCAACAATCACAGTGAGGTCGGGTTCAAGTCCACTCTTGCGACAAAGAATGTTGTAGAACTTCTCAGCACCTAAGTCAGCACCAAATCCTGCCTCCGTAATGGTGTAGTCGGCATGACTAAGCGACATGCGTGTGGCAATGAGAGAGTTGCAACCATGCGCAATATTGGCAAAAGGACCACCATGCACAATAGCAGGTGTATTCTCGGTAGTCTGCACCAAGTTAGGCTGAATAGCATCCTTAAGCAATACCATGATAGCACCCGCTACGCCGAGGTCTTTCACGGTGAAAGGTTTACCCTCGTAAGTGTAGCCAAGGAGGATGTTTTCAATGCGACGGCGAAGGTCAGCCTCATCTTGTGCCAAACAAAGAATTGCCATCAATTCGGAAGCAGGTGTAATGTCGAAACCAGCCTGCTGCGTAATGCCATTTGTAGCAGGACCAAGACCTGTCACAATGCTACGCAAAGAGCGGTCGTTTACATCGAGCACACGACGCCAAAGAATTTCGCGAAGTCCGAAACCTTCTTTCTCGTGCTGATAGAGATAGTTGTCGAGCAAGGCAGCAATCATGTTGTGTGCCGAAGTAATGGCATGGAAGTCGCCTGTAAAGTGCAGGTTAATACGTTCCATAGGCAATACCTGAGCATAGCCACCTCCTGCGGCTCCACCCTTCATACCAAAGCAAGGACCGAGTGAAGGCTCGCGCAATGCCACGCAAGCACGTTTACCAATGGCGTTAAGACCAAGTGCCAAACCAATGCTCACTGTGGTTTTGCCAATACCCGCACGAGTAGCGGTGATGGCAGTAACCAAGATGAGTTTACCTTTTTTCTTCTCGTCGATGAGCGAAAGAGGTAGTTTAGCAATATATTTGCCGTAATGTTCAATGGCATCGGGGTTAATACCGAGTTGTTGTGCCACTTCGTCAATGCGCTTAAGCTGTGTGCTGTGCGCAATTTCAATATCCGTCTTCATTGATTGTATATAATAAGGAAGTATTATTTTGCTTTTATGCAATTCCGCTATACGTGTCTCTGTGCGGAATTTTTAATGTAAAGAAGAGAGACACGCTTTCTCTCTACAAAGGTACAGTTAAATGACCTAACAACAAAGTTTTGAACGAATAATCCGTGTTTTTATTGCATAAAATCAACATTTCATGCATAATTGTAACTTTTTAATATCAAATTTGACTACCCTTGCAGAAAAACTTACTAATTTTGCAAGCAGTAATGGTTATAAATACCAACAGATCAACCCAATTCTTTGAAAAAAAGAAAAAAACAAACACAATACAGATTAACCAAATGAAGAAAAGCTTACTCTTGTTTCTGGCAGGGGCTGCTTGTTGCATAGGCACATACGCACAGCAACAAACCAGCAGTGCTGCACTTAAGAAATTCCAGTATGACGACCGCGCCATTATGACGAATATGTCAGACAATGGCAAGTGGGCAACCTTCACCGCATCGGATGCAGAGAATCCTCAGCTTCACTTGGGTGCACGTTTAGTAGACGTGAACACAGGTACTGCAACGGTGTTGATTGACGGACTAAATGCCGACACCATTAAAACGCACGGTGCTGCCGACGTAACCAACGATGGTAACATTGTGGTAGGTCAACTCAACGAAAAGCCTGCCTACTACACCACCGCTACTAAGAAGTGGACTTTCTTGCCCACTGGCTACGACAACGCTACAACAGGTGGCATTGGTTGTGTAACGCCCGACGGACACTATGCCGTGGGTACTTCTTACCCCGACTTGAAAACTGAGGCTATTGCTGCAGCCGAGGCTCCCGTAATGTGGGACTTGACCACAGGCAAAGTAGTGTCTACAAACAACTTGCCTAAGTTGGACATGGCACACACAGACACACACCAAAACCGCTTTGTAGGTATTTCGGCTGACGGTAAAAAAGTTTTGGGTTGTATGTCATACTCTTTCCTTCCTTCGTGGAAGGATGAGGGTGGCTGCTTCTACTATGTATATAATGTAGAGAAACAAAACTACACCGTAATTGGTTTTACTGAAAACGACACAAAGAAATGGACACCACAGGTTGAAAATTTGCTCTTCGTGTCTGAAGCAGTACTTAACAACAATGGTACCTATGTGTCGGGGTTAGCTCACTTGACTACTGAACACGCCGTTCCTTTCCTCTATGATGTTGAAAAGAACAGCATCAAGTTGTATGACGATGCTGAGAGCTATGACTACGCCTCGTGGGTAACCGACAACGAAGGCAATGTCTTTGCGGCTGGTCCTGATGCCAACCCCTATCGTAACTGTGTTATCCGCACTGGCAACTACTGGGTAGACATTGCACAGATTGTGAAGCAGAAATATGACATTGACATTGCTGCAAAAACAGGTTACGACAACTCGGGTACACCTGTTGCTGTGAGCGACGATGGTTTGACTCTTGGTTTGTTCTTGGGCGATGTAGATAGCTACGTTCTTAAATTCACCGAACCCATCCACACCACTGCAGCCAACACCAACTTGCTCAGCACCTATACAACCAATCCGGCTGATGGTGCCAACATCTCTAAGTTGAGCACACTGAAGGTTACCTTTACACGTAACGTGCAGGTAGTAGGTAAAGCTGCTTCTGTGACTTTGCGCGATGTGGTTGAAGATACAAAAGTAACTGCATTTGGCTTCAGCGTTGACGCGAAAGACCCGAAGAGCGTAAACATCACCTTCCGCAAGGGCGACTTGACCAACGAAGGTATGCCTTACGAATTGGTTATTCCCGCAAAGAGCATTTGCATTGCAGGCGACACCAAACGCTTTAACGAAGAAATTAAACTTACCTATAATGCACGAGCTAACGTGCCCATGCAGGTGGTAAGCACTTCTCCCAAAGATAAGGGTGCCATTGGTAAGGTTGACATGAGCACAAGCCCTGTCACACTGACCTTTGACGCTGAAATTATGCCTACAGCCACAACCTCACGTGCCAAGCTCTATCAAGATGGCATTGATAAGCCTGTTTGCGAAATGATGATGGCGGTACAGGGCAGCAAACTCTATGTTTACCCCACTACCGTACAATATCTCTATAAGGATGTAAACTACTCGATTGTTGTGCCCGAAGGTGCTGTAACAGACGTTACAGGCAACATGGCTACTGCCAATAAGGAATTTACGCTCCACGTACAAGGTGCTTACGAACGTGAGTTGTCATACGACAGCAACATTCTCTTCTCTGAGAACTTTGACACAGGTATGGGGCAAATGATGCTCTACGATGGCGATACCAATATACCGAGCGACGAAGCAAAGGAATATGGTTTCAAGGTTGGTGATACTTACGCATGGATTCCCGTACGCGATGATAAGAACAGCACAGGTTTCTCGGCTGCTTCTAACTCTATGTACTATCCTGAGGGCACAAGCAACGACTGGATGGTAACACCGCAAATTAACATCATGGATAAGCTTTGCAAACTTACCTTCAACAGTCAGTGCTACCGCAAGGGTTCTGAAGACTCACTCAAGGTAATTGTATGGCCGAGCGATGATGTATACAGCGTATTGAACGACGAACTCGTTAACCGCATGACCCAAGAAGGTACTGTAGTTTATCACGATTTGCAAAAGGCTGGTAAGAGCGAAAGCACACTTGAAGGTGATTGGACTGCTAACGAAATTGACTTGGCACAATTTGCTGGTAAGAATGTATACATTGCCTTTATCAACCAAAACTACGACCAAAGCATTGTCTTTGTAGACGATATTCAGGTTACACACAACCAACCTTTCTATGTAGCCTTTACCCACGAAGACAATGTAGTGGCTAAAGAAAACATTGAAATTGGCGGTAAAATCACCATTGGCGACGAAGCAGAAACCTTCAATACATTGAAGATGACCTTGCGCAACGAAAAGGGTGAACAAATTGACGAAATCAGCGCTGAGGGCCTCAACTTGAAGAAGGGCGATGGCTACGACTTTAAATTTAAGAAGGCATTCCCCCTCACCATTGGTAAGATAAACAACTTTACCATCGACTTTAAACTCAACGATAAAGAGAATAGCGTAACTAAGAGTATTCGTGACTTGAGTTTCGAACCTGTGAAGCGCGTAGTTGTTGAAGAATTTACAGGTCAAAGCTGTGTGAACTGTCCCCTTGGTATCCGTGGTATGGAGAATCTTGAAAACTACTATGGTGATCTTATTATCCCCATGGCTCTCCACAACTATACTGGCGACGAATTGGGCGTAGGTTCTTCTACTTACAGTTCATTCCTTGGTTTGGGCGCTGCTCCCTCAGCTATCATTCAGCGTAGCGGTGAGATTACCTACCCCATCACACAATATACGGACGCTAACAACAATGTTCGCTATAGCTTTGTTCCCAACGAAACAAGTAAAGAGAAAACCACTTGGCTCACTGAAGTACAAAAGGAATTTGCTAAGCCTGCACAAGCAGAAGTTACAGCTACAGCAACTTTGAACAAGTCGAGCAAGAGCTACACAGTGCCCGTAAACGTGAAGTATGCCTTGAATGCCGACCGCCAAAACTTGAAGCTCTTTGCAGTCATTTTGGAGAATGGTTTGTTGGGCTACCAATCTAATGGTTTCTCTGCCATTAGCGACGAAACACTTGGCGAATGGGGTCAAGGAGGTAAGTATGGTTTGCCTTCAGTTAGCTCATACATCTTCGATTATGTAGTACGTGGCACTTATGGCGAGACCTTCACAGGTACTCCCGACCTCTTCCCCACTACTATCGAAGCAGGTAAGGACTACACCACAAAACTCACTATTCCCGTGCCTGCTGAGGTACACAAAGCTGAGAATACTGAAATCGTATTGATGCTCTTCGATGGTAATACCGACCGTCTTATCAATACTTACAAAGCTAAACTCGCAGTTCCCGAGGGCATTGAAGGCACTGAAGTTGCTAACAATGCTATCAGCGTAAGTGCAGTTAACGGCATGATTACGGTTGCCAGCAACTTAGCTGCAAACGTACAAGTATTCAGCACCGATGGTCGTCTTATGGGCGCAGCCAACGGACAAGGCATTATCAACCTCAATGCCATTGCCCACAAGGGTATTGCTATTGTGCGCGTTAGCACAAGCAAGGGCGTTGTGGTGAAGAAGATTGCCCTCTAACATAAAAAAGTGCAGAGATTGCCATTTGCCTAAAAACATCACTTACACCTTTTAATTACCAATATAGGTGTATGGTGTAAATAAGCAAAAGCAAGCTCTGCACTTTTACGCATAAAATAATCAATTTATTAACTAAAACCCCACATTATGAGTAACAATTACATGACTCAGGGCATTCAGACATTCAAGAAATATGTCATGATGCTCGTGCTTGTTCTTACAGGCACTATGGCAGCCAACGCTGCCGATGTGATTGACCTTGGTGTCCTCAAAACTGGCAAGGGCTACAGCATTGACAGCAAAGGATTGTACAAAGGTAGCTTCACTGCACCCGAAGAAGGTACACTCGTTGTTCAGTCTACGAACTACGACCTCCTTCAACCGTACAATGATGAGGCACTGACCGATCGTATCAACTACACCTTCCTCCGCGACAACAACACGGGTCACGGTTCTTACAAGCTTAAGTTGACTAAGGGTCAAACCATTTGGTTTGCTTACAACGGTCTTAACAGTGCTACCAACACCTTGACCTTTGGTGACGATGCTGCTGCTAAGATGGCTTTGAACGAAGTGCTTCCCGCAGCGGGCGATACCGTGATGTGTACCAAAACCCGTCAAATTGCTTTCCGCTTCAACAATCCTGTAACTTGCAGTCGTGTTGAATTTGTAAACGGCAACTACACCAAGCGTCTTGATGCACAGATTACAAAGAGTTCTATCCTTCTCGACATCAAAGATACTTTCTACCAGTTTATGAAGGAAAACAACTTGAAGGAAGATGACGTATTTACCATTCGTCTTTCTGGTGTTCGTTCTGCTGAGGATGCAGAGAACATCTTGGGTACTGATGGCGTGCTCGAAACCCAATTCCTCTGTGGTAAAAAACCTGTTGCACTTCTTAGCGAAGGCAACTTTACCAACGACCACAAGTTCCTCTCTTTCTGGCCTACAGGTACTCCCGATGGCATCTTCACCCTTCAGTTTGATGGCGACCTCCAACCTACTACGGCTAAAGGTTATAACACTAGCGCACAGCTCACCTATGGTGATATGAGCACAGAAGCAGCTGAACGCTACAATGAAAGCCTCGACATCAAAATCGAAGGCAGCAAACTCACTATCGACCTTACAGGTAAGGAGCGCACACCTGCCAAGATGTTAGGTTCAACTACTTTGTACGACAAAATTCTCTTTGCCATCAGCCACGTACGCGATGCAAAGGGTTACCCCGTTTACTCTTCAGGTAGCGGTTCTATTGGTAGCTTTACACGTACTATGCCTTACGAACTCGTTAGCGTAGAAGCAAACACCGAGTTTACACCTGCTAATGGTGCAAGCTTAAAGGGTGTTGACAACCTCGAAGTATTCACTACTGACTATAAGAAACTCTCTTTCAGCGGTGTGAAGTTTACTTACACAGTGAACAAGGAAACTAAGTCGGCTGTTGTTACTGACTACACAGCTACTGCCGATGAGTCTATTGAAGGTGCTTATGCCATCAGCATTCCCGTTCCTGCAGAAGTTAAGGCAGGTGCTACCAATGTAGTAGTTACATTCGAAAACCTTGTAGCTGCCGATGGTAAAGACCACTCAGCTAAGTTTACTGCCACCTACGATGGTTTTACCGTTACTTCTGCCACTTATCAGGCAGACAGCGAAAGCGCTGCCATTGAATGGGCAGGTGCCAACATCGACGTGCTTAAGAGTGGTGCCCTTCTTAAGTTTGCCATTAACCAGGATACTGAGCACGTAGGTTACATGAACTACACCATCACAGACCTCAACCCCAATGAGGGCGAAGATGCTGTGGTTGCTACTACTGCTTCTATTCTCTACAACAAAGAGACAGGCGAATGGGAAAGCGAAATCTATGGCCTTAACAACACCAAGACTTACTTAGGTCACACTTACGAGGTGAAGATTAATGCTTACGAAACACGCGCAGACTTCGACCGTTATCACAACGACCCCGTAGGTACTGCAAGCTTTACCTTCAACGGTAGCAGCGAGCCTTATACTTACAGCGATGTAAAACTCGCCAGTATTTCTCCCGAGGACTTCAACATTACTGACGCCAAGAACTTCCGCATTGTGGCTAAGTTCGATGGTTTGGTTAAGGTTATCGAAGGTGTTACTTGCATTGCAGGTGGTGCAGCCAGCGACGATGCTCCTTTCACACTTACTCCTACTGATCCCGACGACGAGGGTTACTCTAACGAATGGACTCTCACTTTAACGGATGCGCAACTTGCTGAACAAACTTCACAGCAGATTACCGTAAACATTGCTGCTGAAGACCAAGATGGTCATCGTGTACAAGGCAACTACCGCAAGGAGGAGAACAGCCTCTTCCAGTATACCTTCACACTCAGCTACCAGGGTGCAGAACTCTCTTTGGTATCTCCCGAAGAAACTGTTGACAGCTTGAAGGAATTTATTGTTGAATGCGAAAAGCCCCTCAACATCTCTGGTTATGTAGCTGATAGCGAAGTGGTTGTTTATGGCAACCGCAAGAGCTTTGGTTTTGCAAGCATTGAGCCGGTATATTCTAAGGAGGTTCAAGAAGTTATCGACTACATGAACAACCACTCTGCTCAAGAAACCATTGAGAAGTTTGGTAACGACCGTTACTTCGAGGCAATGAACACGCCTGCTACTCAGATGAAGCTCACTTTGAAGGAAACTATCACTGAACCTGGTGAATACACGCTCCACATCCCTGCAGACTACTTCTGCGCAGGCGAACAATTCGATTCTGAAAACACCAAGGAATTCAATGCAAGCTTCACTATCGAAGAGGCTGTTGCACCTATCGAATGTCACCTCGTAACTGATCCTAAGAACGGTTCTACCGTTGCTTCTCTCCAACACATCGTACTCACCTTCGAGGGTGTGAGCGAAGTGGCTACTGGTAGTGGAACGATTTCTGTAAAGAAGGATGGCGAAGAAATTGCTACTATTGATGCTGAAATCGACTGGGATTTGGCTACGAACCAGATGGTAATCAATCTCGCTAAGGCTTTGACTGAGCAAGGCATCTACACCTTCGAAATTCCTGCTGGTTACTTCCTCAACGAGAATGGCGATGAGCTTCCTGCTTTCACACTCACTTACGGCATTGGCAAGGAAACAGGCATCAACAATGTAACTGTAAACGCAACTGCCAACAACAAGGTTTACACAATTAGTGGTCTCCGCGTAAATGGCAAGCTCGTTCCGGGCATCTACATCGTGAATGGCAAGAAGGTGGTTATTAAGTAACCCCCTCTTCACATTCTAATATCACTTAAAAGGGTGCGATGCACATTCGTTGTGCATTGCACCCTTTTTGTAATTAAGTAGGTGTTCAAAATCAAATATTCGGTATGAATTTGTCGGTTTTAAAAGACAAGTTTAAAGGGATTACCTCGTTAGGTTTGGGGCAAAATTCGCAAAAGTTGTGCACGATTTTATCGGTTTTTGACGTCGATAAGGGGTATGATTAAATGGGTTACCCCATTAGGTAGGGTGTTCAAAATCCATAATATTTTTCTGCACGATATTTGATAGATTATTTATCAAGATTTTTCACGCGCCAACCTCACCCCGTTAGGTAGGGTGTTCAAAATCCATGAATTTTTTCGGCACGATTTTGTAGGATTTTGATGTCGATAAGTAGCATGGTTAAATGGGTTACCCCGTTAGGGGTGAGATAAGGTAGCCAGGTATGTGAAGAGAACTTGTTCTTCTTCACATGCCTGGTTATATGTTACGCAATAACCAAACGGGGCACCCTGTTATGGGTGAGATTGGGCCTAGGCGAACAGCCGTTTTCATTTGGTTAT
>ERZ1026884.524-NODE-524-length-25084-cov-14.635583_pt1 | contig 25084 bp, 23 predicted proteins | sample MGYA00380172_ERZ1026884 | MGnify/ENA primary metagenome ERZ1026884 (study PRJEB33269, sample SAMEA4719808) | human gut metagenome | biome: human-associated habitat; feature: organic feature; material: feces | place: Cameroon | collected 2013-10 ... | reverse complement strand
CCATATCCATTACCTTGCAGATCTTCTGTGCCATAGTCTCAGAGAGTGAACCACCATTTACGGTGAAGTCCTGAGCATATACGTAAACCAGACGGCCGGCTATAGTAGCGCTACCAGCTACAACACCATCACCGAGGTACTGCTTCTTCTCCATGCCGAAGTTAGTGCAACGATGCAACTTGAACATATCATACTCCTCGAAACTGCCGGCATCTACCAACATTTCGATACGCTCGCGAGCGGTATATTTGCCACGTGCATGCTGCTTCTCGATGGCCTTCTCGCCACCGCCAAGACGAGCCTGTTCGCGCTTAGCGATCAGCTCCTTAATCTTTTCTACTTGTTTGCTCATAATTGATTATTATGTATTATTTCTTTATTCTTTATAGAATGTATTTCTGAATAGATGGGGTGGGGAACGGGCCGTCACCACATAATTCGGGCGCAAAGATACGAAAAAAACCGCAGATAGCGAACTATCTACGGTTAAATATTTAGAATATTGTGAAAAATCTCCACTTTTGGGTTCTAAAATTCCAAGAGAACACGGGCATTGAGCTGGCGGCCTGTCAGATAATTAGGCACGGCATACTGCTGGTTGGTGACATCGGTTACCCAGTAGTAGCTGTTCACGTTGTCGATGCCGAAGAGGTTGAGGCAGTCTACGCCCAGCGTTACGTTCTTCAGGAAGGTCTTCTTCTCGTGACGGCTGTTGTCGAGCAGCTGATAGCTCATGCCGATGTCGGCACGGCGATAGGCGGTGGCACGGAAACTGTTGGTCTCCAACTCCTTGTGAGGGGCTGCGAAAGGCAAACCGTCGGCAAAGGCAAGTTTCAGCGCCATGCGCCATTTCCTGCTGCCAGGGAAGTAGTCGGTGAAGAAGAGGTTCACCGCATAGCGCTGGTCGGTAGGCAGAGGGATGCTCTTGCCGTTGAGCTTCATCTTCGTATCCATCAGCGAGAGGCTGAGCCAGGAATCCGTACCCGGTACAAACTCGCCATAGAGCTTGAAATCAAGTCCGGCTGCATGACCGCTGCACTCGTTCTGACCGTAATATACCACCTTCACGTTGCTGACGGAATAAGGTACGATGTTGCTCAATGCCTTGTAGTAAGCCTCGGCAGAGAACTTGAACCGCTGGTCGTTCATGCGGAAACGGTAGTCGTAACCGGCGATGAAATGGATGCTTCGCTGGCTCTTGATCTTCTCGTTGAGCGATGCTACGGTCACTCCGTTGACGGTTGTCGTATCTCTCAGCTCCTTGAAGAAAGGTGCCTGATAGTATAGTCCGGCTGCCAGGCGGAGCGTGGTGTTCTCGTGGTTTGCCGGAATGATGGCGAGAGAGATACGTGGACTCAGGATCGTCTCGCGGTTGAAGTTCCAGTGACTCATGCGCACACCATAGTTCAGCGTGTAATGCGTCTGTCCGTTTCCGGTGCTGTCGGCAGTACCGCCCGAGAATCGGTAGGTGTCCTGAATGTAGGTCTCCATACGGTTGGCATTCAGCTCGTTACGGGCTTTCATGGAATAAATCATATAGAGGTCCTTTCCGGTGTGGGGAACGCTGTATCCGGCAGAATCGCGCATCTCGTATTCGATGGAATTCTCTTCGATATGTTCCCTTTTCAGGGTGACAGCCGCCTCCACGTTGTGCTTCTGTACCTTGTGGCGCAGCATCAGCTTGGCGCTCATCACGCGGGCAGAGAGATAGTTGCGGGCATGTTCAAAATAGGTTCCCACGCCCAGGTTCTCTGATGTCTCTGTCTGGTCGAGCCAGTACTGTCCCTGAATGTCGTATTTCTCCTGTTCCTTGGTGTAGAAGGCACTTCCCAGGAGCGAGAGACTGGTGTTCCGGGTGATGTTCCGGGTGATGCCGAGGGTTCCGAAATAGGTGAGGAAGCGGTCTTTCTCATGTCCGTCGAAGAATACTCTGAAACTCTTCACGTTCTCCATCGTTCCGAACGATGTCTCGCGGTCGGACGGTTCGAAGTTGTAATGATTGTCAGAGATATATCCTATGAAGTCTATCTTCCATCGCTTGTTGGGCTGATAGCTCAGATAGGTCTGATAGTCAAGATAATTTGGCTTGTATTCTCCCTTAGTCTCCAGCGAACCGAGGAGGTAGGAAGTGGTCTTGTATCTCACGCTGTTGAGCCATGAGAGTTTCCGGGTTCCTATTCCGATATAAGTATCGGCTCCCAGCAGGCTGGCAGCCATGCTTCCTTCTACTACAGGCTTCTTGCCCTTGGCTTTCAGCGTCTTGTAGGTGATGTCGAGTGCAGAACTCATCTTGTCGCCGTATTTCGCTCCGTAGCCTCCGGTAGAGAAGCCAATCTTGTCTACCATGTAAGGATTGATGACGGAAAGCCCTTCCTGCTGACCGCTTCGGACGAGGAATGGACGGTATACTTCCACATTATTTATATATACGGAGTTCTCGTCGAAGGCACCGCCACGCACGTTGTACTGCGAGGAAAGTTCGCTGTGGGTACTCACGCCAGCCTGCTGCTGGATGATGCCTTCCACGCCGTTGCCGTTGGCAGAAGGAGCCATCTTGATGTCCTTGACCTTGATGTCCTGCGTCTGGTCAGACTGTATCTTCTCTCCCGTCACATTCACGTCGCCCAGCATCGTGGCATCGGTATGTAGCACCACCTGGAGGGTCTGCTTTCCTCTAGGCTTTCTCAGGACGCGCACCTTGGTCTTGTAGCCGATCATCGAGAATTTGACGGCTACGCTGTCGGCAGAATGCAGATGCATGCTGAATTCACCCTTGAGCGAAGTGAAAGCCACCTTTCCCTGGCTTACGACGGAAACCGTGGCAAGTTCTACGGGGTTGTTGTCATCATCGGTGACTCTACCCTGCAGCGTGAATTCCTGTGCCATCATCTTCAGGGTAGCAATCAGGCATATTATAATGATAAAAAATTTCTGTTTCATGTAGTATTTAACGAAGAAAGTTGATTTTTATTATAAAATACCTAATCTTTGGTATTTCTATATCGCATTTTTTTAGTACTTTTGCAGCCAAAATATAGCAAATACAAAATTAAAAGAGAGATTAATAGAAAATGAAGAAACAGACTCAGGCCATTCATGTGGCATACGAACGCAGAGACGCTTATGATTCGCTGAGCGTTCCTGTATATAATACGCTGGCTTACGAATTTGACAACGCAGCCATCATGTCGGATGCCTTTACTGACAAGATCAAGGCTCCGGACTATTCGCGTGTGGAGAATCCTACGGTTACCAACCTGGAACGCCGCATCGAGGCACTGACTGGGGCACAGCATGTTACAGCCTTCAATTCGGGTATGGCTGCTATCAGCAATACGCTGATGGCGCTTGCTGCACAGGGCAAGAACATCGTCAGCTCCAAGCATCTCTTCGGCAATACCTATGCATTGCTGGTTGCCACCTTGCGCCGTTTCGGAGTGAAGGTCCGACTGCGCGATTTGACTAATATAAAAGAGGTACGCGAGGCAATTGATGAGGATACCTGCTGCGTGTTTCTGGAAATCATTACCAATCCGCAGCTGGAGGTGGCCGACCTGAAGGCACTCTCTCAGGTGGCTCACGAGAAGAATGTGCCCCTGGTGGCTGATACTACCATCATTCCTTTCACCCAGTTCTCGGCTAAGGATCTGGGCGTGGATATCGAGGTGGTATCCAGTTCCAAGTATATCAGTGGCGGTGCCACATCGCTTGGCGGTGTGGTCATCGATTACGGTACACCATATCATGGCGATTTTGCCAAGCGTCTTTATGGTGAGATGCTTTTCAACTTTGGTGCCTACATGACTCCGCAGGTGGCTTATATGCAGACTATCGGACTGGAGACGCTCGATGCGCGTTATCGCGTGCAGAGCAGCAATGCGCTGGAGCTGGCAAGGAAGCTTCAGTCGCTCCCCCAGATCAAGCGTGTGAATTATGTGGGATTGGAGGATAATCCATTCCATGAGTTGGCAAAGAAGCAGTTTGGCAAGACTGCCGGAGCGATGATCTGCATCGATTTGGAGGACAAGGAGGCGTGTTTCAGTTTCCTGAACCATCTGAAGCTGATTCATCGTGCCACCAATCTCTTCGACAACCGTTCGCTTGCCATCCATCCTGCCAGCACCATCTTTGGCGGTTTCTCGGAGCGTATGCGTCAGAGCATGGATGTCTTGGATACTACCGTAAGACTGAGTGTCGGATTGGAGGATGTTGATGATCTGTTTGAGGACATCAAGCAGGCGTTGGGGTAAGTGAAGAGCAGAGAAAGTGAAAAGTGAAAAGTGAAGAATTCAATAGCTGATGCTAATCATAAAGTTCCAAGTTTAAAGCTCAAAGTTCAAAGTAAAAAGAGTTCAAAGTATGAAGTATGATTTTGATAAAATAATTGACCGTTCGGGTAGCGGCGACCTCAAGCACGAGGCGCTGCAGCCACGCTGGGGAAGAACCGATCTGCTGCCTCTCTGGGTAGCAGATATGGACTTCGAGACCCCTGATTTCATCACCGATGCCCTGAAGGCACGTCTGGAACATTCGCTCTTCGGATATACCGTAGAGCCGGAAGACTATCTGCCCAGCATCATCGATTGGGTGAAGGCTCATCATCAGTGGGATGTGAAACGCGAGTGGATTCGCTTTATTCCAGGCATCGTGAAGGGAATAGGACTGGTGGTGAACGTCTTCACCAAGGAAGATGAGAAGGTCATCATCCAGCCACCCGTTTATCATCCTTTCCGTCTCACCCCGCAGGGAAACGGCCGTGAGGTGGTCTTCAATCCGTTGAAGATGCGTGAGGACGGATATTACGAGATGGATTTCGAAAATCTGGAAAAGGTATGTGACGAGAAGTGCAAGGTGCTGATTCTCTGCAATCCTCATAATCCGGGAGGTATTACCTGGGACAAGGAAACCCTGCAGAGACTGGCTGATTTCTGCTATGAGCATCATCTGCTGGTAATCAGCGACGAGATTCATGCAGACATGGCTCTCTTCGGACACAAGCATATTCCTTTTGCATCTGTCAGCGACCATGCACGCGATATCAGTATCACCTTCCAGGCTCCTTCCAAGACCTTCAATATTGCCGGTATCGTGAGCAGTTATGCCATCATTCCTAGTGAGGAGATACGCAGGAAGTTCTATCCTTGGCTCTCTGCCAACGAACTGGATGAGCCTACGCTCTTTGCTCCGATTGCTACGGTAGCAGCCTTCAGAAAGGGGGAGGAGTGGCGCAGGCAGATGCTGGCATATATCGAGGATAATATCCGCTTTGTAGAGGATTTCTGCAAGGAGCATATTCCGGGCATCCGTCCGCTCCGTCCGCAGGCTTCGTTCCTGATATGGCTGAATTGCCGGGATTTGAATCTCTCTCATGACCAGCTTCTGGATCTTTTCATCGACAAGGCTCATCTTGCCTTGAACGACGGTGAGATGTTTGGTCCCGGTGGCGAAGGCTTCATGCGACTGAATGTGGCAGAGCCTAGAAGCGTGCTGGAGCAGGCGCTTCTGCAACTGGAAGAAGCTGTGAGGGGATTAGGTTAACTCTTTAAAGTTTAAGGATATATAAAATAATGAAGGGGTGTGTAGATTTGAATATCTGCACACCCCTTTATCGATTTTCTATAGTTTACTTATTAAATGCGTAATAGAAGCCATCGTTCATTGCCATACGAACCTGGAAAAGGCCATTCTCGTCGGCTGGAACGTTCATCTTCTCGCCGTTTGGCAGACAAGCCTGGATGCTGCCATCCTCATTAAAGCTGAAGAGTTCACGGATATCGCCGTCCTTGCTGTATGACCAGCTCTTTTTCTTCTTGTTGAATACAAAGTATGATTTCTCACCCTCTGGGTCGGTAATCTCATAACCGTTCTTCAATGTCTTGATGGCGTACATACGACCATCCTTACCCATTACGTCCTTGGTCTTGCCGACATTGGCAATCACCTTTTCGCCTGTCCAGAACTCGATAGAGTTGAGCACGAACAAGTCTGCAACAGAACATACTGCGTAGGCTGGACTGATGACGATGAAAATCAGTTCGTTGACGAACTTGTTGTCAGTAGCACGCTTGTTCCAATCCAAAACGTTGTTGGTAAGGCAGAATGAGCCGATACAAGAACTGAGAGTCATGGCGCCTAAAGAGACTGCGATGACAGAATTAACCATAAATTTCTTCATAACTTTATGTTTTGAGGTTTAAAAATAAATAGGTCTATACGCTAATGATGAGTTAGCATATAAACCTATATACTATATTAAATATGTGTTGTTACTTAGCTGATTCGAATTCGCGCAGGAAGCGAGTATCATTCTCAGAGAAGAGACGCAGGTCGCTGACACGATACTTCAAGTTGGTGATGCGCTCTACACCCATACCGAAGGCATAACCGGTATAGACATTGCTGTCGATGCCGCAAGCCTCGAGGTCGTGAGGGTCTACCATACCGCAACCCAGAATCTCTACCCATCCTGTATGCTTGCAGAAGTTACATCCCTTGCCGCCGCAGATGTTGCATGAGATATCCATCTCAGCGCTAGGCTCTGTGAATGGGAAGTAGCTTGGGCGCAGACGAATCTTTGTATCTGCACCGAACATCTCGCGAGCAAAGGTGAGGAGCACCTGCTTGAGGTCGGTGAAACTTACATTCTTGTCCACATAGAGACCTTCTACCTGGTGGAAGAAGCAGTGGGCACGGGCGCTGATAGCCTCGTTGCGGTATACGCGGCCAGGGCAGAGAACGCGGATAGGTGGCTCATGAGTCTCCATGTAATGTGCCTCATCGTTGGAGGTATGACTGCGCAGGAGCACATTCTTGGTTACGTCATCATCGTTGCTCTTCTCGATGAAGAAGGTATCCTGCATGTCACGGGCTGGATGATCGGCTGCAAAGTTGAGCATAGTGAACACGTGCTTGTCGTCGTCAACCTCAGGACCCTGATAGAGGGTGAATCCCATACGGCCGAAGATGTCGATAATCTGGTTCTTTACGACAGTCAATGGATGACGTGTACCCAAAGCCACTGGATAAGCTGTACGGGTCAGGTCGATGTCATCGCTGCTTGCGTCAGCCTCTTCCATCTGATCCTTGAGTCCGTTGATCTTGGCAAGGGTAGCTTGCTTCAATTCGTTGATTTTGATACCAACCTCTTTTTTCTGGTCGCCTGGCACATTGCGGAAGTCGGCCATGAGGGCATTGATTTCACCCTTTTTGCTGAGATACTTGATGCGAAGCTGTTCTACTTCTTCTGCGTTCTGAGCAGTCAAAGAATCTACTTCTTTCAAGAGTTCTTCTATTTTTTCTAATAACATATCTTATTAAATTGTCTATTTTGAGTGCAAAGATAATATTTTTTGCTTAAAATATGAAATATCTCAAAAGAAAGTTGTACTTTTGCAATGAAAATTTGAGAAATTTAATAAGTTTATGAAGAAACTATCTTTTATAACAGTAATGTTAGCGGTCCTTACCATCGTTTGTTTCACCTCTGTGGGGTGCAAGGATAAGAAGCCCGCTACTCTTGTTGATTCAGTGGCTGCCGATACGATAGTCGCTGACACGCAGGCTATGGACTCTACCGAAAAGCTCATAGAGGAGACTCCTATGCCTAAGGCTGCAGACGAGTTGTTTGACGACTTCCTGTTCAATTTTGCTGCCAGTCGCAAGCTTCAGAGGCAGCGTGTACACTTCCCGTTGCCTGTCTGTCGTAACGGAAAAGTGATCAAGCAGATAGAAAAACGCCGGTGGAAGATGGAACATTTCTTTATGCGTCAAGATTATTATACGCTGATCTTTGACAACCGGAAGCAGATGAATTTGGTGAAGGATACTACCATCGACCATGTTGTGGTAGAAAAGGTGTTCTATAAGACCAATACCGTTCAGCAGTTCCTCTTCAACCGTATCAACGGTCAGTGGCTGATGACAAGCATCAACTATAAGCCGATGTATGCCAACATGAATGCCAGCTTCCTGAAGTTTTACGGTTCGTTTGCTACCGATTCAGCCTTTCAGGCAGAGCATCTGCATAATCCGGTGAAGTTTACCGGTCCTGATCCTGATGATGATTTCAGTACGATGACGGGCGATATCGAACCGGAGACATGGCCTGCCTTTGCGCCTCAGTTGCCTTCTGGCATGATTTACAACATCATTTACGGTCAGAAATATACTGAGAGCAGCCAGAAGATATTCGTGATTCGTGGCATCGCCAATGGGTTGGAAACGCTGCTTACCTTCAAGAAGATAGGAGGAAAGTGGATGCTGACCAAGCTGGAGATGTAAATATAGTGATTAGTGATTACTGTTTAGTGATTAATTGTTTTTTAGAAATAGCTGGATATGAAGGATATTCGAGACTATAGCCTTTTGGCTCACAATACGTTTGGAATTGATGCCAAGTGCAAGCGATTCCTGGAATACTCATCGGTAGAAGAGGCGCAGCAGATTGTGGCTGGGCTTACTGCTGCCGATCAGCCTCTGCTCATTCTGGGTGGTGGCAGTAACCTCTTGCTCACAGGCGATTACGAGGGTACGGTGATCCATTCTGCCATCAAGGGCATCGAGGTGCTGGATAATGAAACCCTGGCTGCTGCTGAGGGTGAGAATCTGAAAAATCCCGACTTTGTTTTCTTGAACTGCGGCAGTGGTGAGGTGTTTGATGACGTGGTGGCATACGCTGTAGAGCATGGCTATCATGGTGCAGAGAACCTCAGTATCATTCCGGGAGAAGTGGGAGCGAGCGCGGTCCAGAACATCGGAGCCTACGGCGTGGAAGCGAAGGATATTATATATAAGGTGGAAACTGTGGAAATTGCTACTGGAAAATTAGTGGTTTTCGACAACCAGGACTGCCAGTACAGCTATCGTCAGAGCAGGTTCAAGCATGAGTGGAAGGATAAGTATCTTGTTACTCATGTCATCTATCGCCTGAGCAAGCACTTTGTGCCAGACCTGGATTATGGTAACATCCGTACTTCCCTGACTGCAAAGGGAATAGAAAATCCTACAGCCCAGCAGCTCCGTGATGTCATCATCGAGATCCGCAATGCCAAATTGCCTGACCCGAAGGTGCAGGGCAATGCGGGCAGTTTCTTCATGAATCCTATCGTGGAGAAGGCAAAATATGAGGAGCTGGCTGCACAGTATCCGGGGATGCCTCATTATACGATTGATGCTGGACACGAGAAGATTCCTGCAGGCTGGATGATTGACCAGTGTGGATGGAAGGGCAAGAGTCTGGGACGTGCAGGCGTGCATGACAAGCAGGCGCTGGTACTGGTGAACCGTGGTGGAGCTACGGGGCAGGAAATCGTCAATCTCTGTGAAACAATCCGTAAGGATGTGAAGCTGAAGTTTGGCATTGATATCCATCCGGAGGTGAATGTTAAGTGAAGAGTGAAGAACGAAGAGTGAAGAATTCGTTTGTTTTTCAGGAAATATTTGATTATTAATGAAGATTACTTTATTGGGAACAGGAACATCGAGTGGTGTTCCTGTTTTGGGATGCAATTGTGAGGTTTGCTGCAGCAATAATCCTAAGGATAAGCGCTTTAGAAGTGCTGCGATGATTGAGACGGAGAAAACCCGTATTCTGATAGATGCGGGTCCGGATATAAGGATGCAGTTGCTCAGGGAACCGTTCCGCAAGTTGGATGGTGTGCTGATTACGCATATTCATTACGACCATGTGGGAGGTGTAGATGACCTGCGTGGCTTCTGCGTGTTTGGTGATATTCATATTTATGGCGATGAGCTGGTAACCCGTTCCTTGCCGCATACCATGCCTTACTGTTTTCCTAAGGATGTAGAGCAGCTTTATCCGGGAGCGCCGAAGCTCAAGCTCCATACCATAGAGCCTCATCGCTCTTATCAGATTGGCGATATTGAGTTCATGCCTATCCGTATTCTCCATGATAAGATGCCTATCCTGGGCTATCGTTTGGACAAATTTGCCTATATTACGGATATGAAGACGATGGGCGAGGAAGAATATCAGTATCTGGAAGGAGTAGAAACGCTGGTTATCAATGCTCTCCGCTTCGATAAGCCGCATCATAGTCATCAACTGGTAGAGGATGCCATACGGGTTGCCCGTCGGATAGGAGCCCGGAAGACGATTCTCACGCATGTTACTCATCAGATAGGTTTTCATGATGATGCCAATGCGCGCCTGCCTCAGGGCTTCGTCTTTGGTTATGATCAGATGAGCTTTGAAATTTAGATTTCTATTCTAAATATAACTGTCTAAGTTCTAAATAGAACAGGTTTAATAACATTTAAATAAATAAGAAATTAAGACACAAATAGTTAAATATAGTTTAGAATTTGAGTTTTTTCACGGAAAAGCTTGTGAAACTCATAGATTCTTTCTATATTTGCACGTGTGTTTTTCATAGTATTAGATTTAAGGTTAACAAGGTTGGGCCACGGCGGTGGCCCTTTTTTGTGTCCGAAAGTCTGGAAGAAAGTCAGAATTTCAGCATAAAAAAGCACATCATTTTCCTCTTGTTATAGGAAGAAAATGATGTGCTTTCTTTTGTTTTCAGCAATTATGCCTTATCTTTTTCTCTTGAACTTGTGATAAAGTTTCCATGCAAGTAGAGCACCATCAAAGGCTCCAGCTCCGATTTTCATCATGCTGCTGAAACGCTTGCTGGCGCTCGCATTCTTGGATAGCGCTTCGGGCTTGGTGAAAAGCGATTTCCACAAAGCCTTGATCTTGGCATCGTCAGCCTGTATATCCTTGCGTAGTAATTCCTTGCGTAGACGAATTTCGTTCAGCGAGTTATATTCTATGATTTCATCTTGTTCTATCATCTCTTTGAATATTTGGAATGAATGAAAAAATTTCGCCTTGAGGGCTGAGCTCTTTCAGGTGAATGAAAAAAGTTATTGCATCAGAATGCTGGCAAGAAACTTGACGAGCGGTCTCTCTATCCATTGGTGGCGGAAGATGATGAATAGTATTAATATAAATAGGTATACACCCGCCACTACGCAGAAGGCTAGGGCTGTGCTTCCTATCAGGCCTGCCAATCCGTAAGCCGCAGCAAAGGAAAGGTAGATGATGGCGATGAGGAAGAGCCCCAGGAGCACCACTGTCATGGTGATGGCAGTGAGCAGCCTTACCACTTTATCCACAACATCGAGCTTCATGTACTCTGACTGAAGCCCGATGTAATGTTTGAACACCTCTACGATCTGCCCGATGGTTTCTACGTTTTTATCGTTAGAGAACATCTTGAGATATTTATTTTATACCTCTTTAATTATACCTCAGGAGCAGCTTCCTTGATATCGTCTACCAGGTCGTCTACGTCTTTGCGGCTCAACTTGATGTCGTGCTTCTTGCAAAAATCATCTACTGCACCAGCAATCTTGCTGCGTGTATCTTCTCCCTTTTCTGGAGCAAAAATCAAACCGAGTGCTGTACCGGCGATTGCACCGCCGAGGAATGCACCAATGTAACCTAATGCCTTCATAATTCTTAAGTTTTAAACGTTATACGATTTTATACCTATAAAGTCGAAGCAAATGATGGATAGGAAAGTGAACTTTCCATTCTCTTTTGCTGCTTTACAAATGCAAATATACTAATTTTTCTCTAAAAACCGCGTGAATTTGTCTTAATTTTTATTTAAATATGCTGTATTAACAAACTTTATGCGGTTTTCATGCTCATATTTGCCAAATATTTTGTATTTTCGCAGTGCAATTGCGTTGGAATCGATTACAAGATGGGGCGTATTGCGTCATAAGAATAAGCAATTAATAAGGAATTTATCAATAAAAACATTTTCAAAATTATGAAGAAATTATCAGTTTTGTGCGCAGGTATGTGCGCAGTTTTGGCATTGGCTAGTTGTGGTACTTCTAAGGAAAGTGCCTATAAGAAGGCTTTCGAGAAGGCTCAGCAGCAGGAGCAGGCTCCAGTTGCTCAGGAACCAGTTGTTACTCCTTTGGAGACAACTACTCCTTCTGAGTCAACAAATACAGAGGTTGATAACGCTACTGTTCGTCAGGAGAATGTTGACCTCATTATGGGTTCAGGTCTCTCTAACTACAGCGTAGTAGTAGGCTCTTTCTCTCTCAAGGCTAACGCAGAGGGTTTGGCTAATACATTGAAGAGCGCAGGTTATGAGGCTCAGATTGTATTCAACAGCGCACGTAACATGTATCGTGTTGTAGCTTCTACATTCGCAGATAAGTCTGGTGCTGTAAAGAGCCGTAATCAGCTCCGTGCTGGCAAGTATCCTGATGCTTGGTTGCTTCTCAAGAAGTAATCCCAGCTTCTGATATTAAAGATAAAGACTAGGATTTTTCGTAGATTCATGCGAATTTTATCTATAGACTACGGTAAGAAACGTACCGGTATCGCTGTGACCGACCCATTGCAGATTATTGCCAATGGGTTGGTCACTGTTGCTACACCCGAACTCTTCGCCTTTGTGGAACAGTATATCCAAAAGGAGCAGGTGGAGCGTATTATCATCGGAAAGCCAACCCAGCCCAACGGGCAGCCTAGCGAGAACCTGGCGCGAGTGGAGAACTTCTTCAATCGCTGGCGCAAGGCTCATCCTGAGGTTCCTATCGAATATTATGATGAGCGTTTTACATCGGTACTGGCTCATCGTGCCATGATAGAGGGTGGGGTGAAGAAGAAAACCAGAAGAGAAAACAAAGGATTGGTGGACGAGATCAGCGCCACCATTATTTTACAAGATTATTTAGAGTCAAGAAGATGATTTTACCTATTTATATATATGGTCAGCCCGTTTTGAGAAAAGTGGCTGAAGATATTACTCCCGATTATCCTGAATTGAAGGAACTGATTAACAATATGTATGAGACGCTTGATTCCAGCAATGGTATCGGACTGGCTGCACCTCAGATTGGTCTGGCTATCCGTCTGGTGGTCATCGACCTCGATGTATTGAGCGAAGATCTTCCTGAATATAAGGGATTCCGTCATGTTTTTATTAATCCTCATATTCTGGAGTATGATGAGGAGGCTGAGAAGGATTCTTCTGATGAAGGATGTCTTTCCATTCCTGGCATCAATGAGAAGTTGGTTCGTCCTACCCGCATCCACGTGAAGTATCAGGATGAGAATTTCCAGGAGCACGATGAGTGGGTTGAGGGATATCTGGCTCGCGTGATGCAGCATGAGTTCGACCATCTGGAGGGCACCATGTTCGTGGATCGTGTTTCTCCTCTTCGTAAGAACATGATAGCTGGCAAGCTCAAGAATATCATCAAGGGCAAGTTCCGCTGCAGCTATCGTACTAAGATTCGTCGATGAAAAAGTTTATTTTCACTTTTGTGCTGGTGCTGACGGCTTTGTCGGCATCAGCGCAATATAGAGTTGACCGCCTGATTACAGCGGGCAGAAGTGCTCTCTATTATGAGGACTTCGTTCTTTCCATTAAGTATTTTAATCTTGCTATCGGTGCCAAGCCTTATCTCTATGAGCCTTGGTATTACCGCAGTGTGGCCAAGTTTAATCTCGATGATTATGTAGGTGCTGAGAGTGATGCTTCTGAGGCGTTGAATCTGAATCCTTACATCAACGATATCTACGACTTGCGTGCCATCTGCCGTATCCGTCAGAACCGTTTCCAGGATGCCATCAGTGATTACAATTCTGCCATCCGCATAGAACCTCGTAACCGTAATTATTGGTTCAACAGGGCGCTCTGCCAGATGGAGAGCAAGAATTATGATGTGGCGCAGTCGGAATTGGATTCGGTGATTGCCAAATGGAAGGATTTTGCGAATGCCTATACCCTCAAGGCTGAGGTGTATCTGAAGCAGAAGGATACCCTACAGGCAGAGAGATGGATAGACAAGAGCCTGGAAATCAATCCTTATGACGGTGATGCCTGGACCACACGTGCCTATATGGCGCTTGCTAGAAAGGAGTGGAAGGTAGCGGATGAGGCTTTGACTAAGTCACTGCATTTCAAGCCTAACAATGTGAACAGTTATATCAACCGTGCCTTGGCTCGTATCAACATCAACAATTTACGTGGAGCTATGAGCGATTACGATAATGCGCTCGATTTGGATCCTAACAACTTCCTGGCTCATTACAACCGAGGTCTGATGCGTGTGCAGTTGGGTGATGACAACCGTGCCATCCTCGACTTTGACTTCGTCATCAAGATGGAACCAAAGAACTTCATGGCTATTTTCAACCGTGCGCTTCTGCATGACAAGACGGGTAATCTGAAGGCGGCTATCCGTGATTATTCTACGGTCATCGACCAGTTTCCTAACTTCTGGACGGGTCTTTCCTATCGTGCCAGCTGTTACCGAAGGTTGGGTATGACTGCAAAGGCCGAGATGGATGAATTCCGTATCTTCAAGGCGCAGATGAACAAGCATCTGGGTATTCAGCCTAGATGGAGCGCGAAGACCAGGAAGGAGGTGCGCAAGCGTTCTGAGGTAGATCCGGATAAGTTTGCTTCTATCGTGGTTGAGGATGAACCTAAGTATGAGCACAATTACAAGAGCGAGTATCGTGGACGCATCCAGAACCGTCAGGTGGAGACTTCCTATCTGCCTATGTATCAGCTCTCTTACTTCCCTAATGTGCAGAATCTGAACGGTGTTCAGGCGTTTGACAAGGAAGTAGAACAGCTCAATATGTACCTGGCTCAGGCTAAGCAGAGTGGCGGTGCTTCCGGCAAGCAGAATGCTGCTCAGTCTAAGGCTTCTACCAATAAGGTTTATATCGTATGTACCAAGGAGCAGCTGGATGAGAACAGCTCGTTGATGATCTTCTCTTTGATTGATAAGCTGTCGGCTGAGCTGAGTGTGGCTAAGGATATCGAGCAGAAGAAGAGTCTGCTGATGCGCAGGGCCATCGCTCACAGTGTTCTCCGTGATTTCGAGGCAGCCATCAGCGATTTCACCTATTATCTCTCTCTGGATGAAAAGAGTTCGTTGGCTTACTGGCAACGTGCTGTCTGTCAGGCTGAGATGGATGAGTTTAACCGTGCTGAGGGCAAGGGTATTACGAATATCCATTCTGCCGAGGCTGATTTCAGCGATGCTATCCGTCTGAACAGCAATAATGCCTACATCTATTATAATAGGGGTAATGTGCATGCTGGCAGAAACGAGTTGTCTAAGGCCATCGATGATTACAGCATTGCCATCAGGATAGATTCGCGTCTGGCTGAGGCATATTACAACCGTGGTCTGGCTCGTATCAAAAGTGGAAACAAGCAGGCTGGTATCCAGGACTTGTCGAAGGCTGGAGAGCTGGGCTTGTATGATGCTTATTCTGTGATTAAGCGAATCAATAAGGCAAAATAACAATCGCGCAGATGGGATATTTTCAAGTCCCGCAGATTTCACAGATTTACACAGATTTTTTTCTGTGTCTGTCTATTATAAAGAAAAGGTTCAATTCCAAACCAATGGAATTGAACCTTTTCTTTAATAGATAAATATCTCTTGATTCCTGATATCTGTGTAAATCTGTGAAATCTGCGGGACTTGAAAATATATCCATCTGTGGGATTAAGCTATTCATCTGCGGGATTATATTCTCATTACCTGCTTTACGCCTTTTACGGCAGCCAGCTTCTTGATGAGTGCATCCGTCTTGGTTGCATCATCTATCATCACCGTCACGTTGCCCGAGAACAGGCCGTCCTTGGATGAGATGTTGATGCCTCTCATCACGAGTTTATCCTCTTTGGAGATGATATTCGTAATGTTGCTCACGATACCGATATCGTCGTTTCCGATGATTCTCAGTGTGATGGCATACTTTGATGTTCCCTTGCCGCTCCATTTTGCCTTGACGATGCGGTAACCGAAGCGGCGACGGAGTTCCTTGGCGTTAGGGCAGTCTATGCGGTGAACCTTGATACCCTTGCTGATGGTGACGAAGCCGAAGATTGGGTCTCCGTAGATAGGATGGCAGCAGTGAGCCAGCTCAAAATCGATACCCTTCAGATGCTCGTCGATAACCAGCACGTCATCGCTCTGCTTCAGGAGTTCCTCGGTTGGATTCTCGAAGGCGAAGTTCTCTGCACTTTCGGCTGGTTTGGTGACATTGGTAGGGTTGAGGTCGTGGTCGCGCTCCTCTACATATTTGTCGATGACGGTGTTCACGTCGAGTTTCTCTTCCGCTACATCCTTGTAGAAATCAGAGTTCTCCTTGTATCCCATCTTCTTGATGATGCGTGCCATGGTGCTCTCGTCAATCTCTATCTTGCGGTTCTTGAATCTTCTCTCCAGGAGTTCCTTGGCGTAGAGTCCGTCCTTCTTCTGGGTTTCCTTCAGGGCGAGTCGGATCTTTGCTTTTGCCTTGGAAGTCTGCACGATGTTGAGCCATTCCCTGCGTGGTTTCTGGTTGCTCTGGGTCAGGATTTCCACCTGGTCGCCCGAGTGCAGTTCCTGTCGGAAGGTTACCGCCCTGCCGTTGATCTTTCCGCCCACGCAGGTGTTGCCGATGCGAGAGTGGATGTAGTAGGCAAAGTCGAGTACCGTGGCACCCTTAGGGAAGTTCAGCAGGTCGCCCTTAGGGGTGAATACGTATACCTCGTCTTCCTTCAGGTCGGTGGTAAACTGGTCCATCAGCTGCAGGTCGTCGTTGCTTTCCAGGGCGGCACGGATGTTGGCTAGCCATTCGTCTATGCCTCCTTCTCCCTGCTTGATGCCCTTGTAGCGCCAGTGTGCAGCCAGACCGTGTTCGGCGATATCGTCCATTCTTTCGGTTCTGATCTGGACCTCCACCCATTTGTTCTCAGGTCCCAGAACGGTGGTGTGCAGACTCTCGTATCCGTTGCTCTTAGGCACGCTGAGCCAGTCGCGCATACGCTTCGGGTTCGGCTGATACATATCTGTAATCAGGGCGAATGTCTGCCAGCACTGCATGTATTCCTTCTCTCTTGGTGCGTCGATGATGATTCGGATGGCAAAGAGGTCATATACACCCTCGAAGGCGCATTTCTGCTTCTTCATCTTCTGCCAGATGGAGTGGATACTCTTGGTTCTTCCCTTCATGTGATATTTCAGTCCGGCAGCATCGAGTTTCTCCTTGATAGGCTGGATGAAGCGGGCGATATAGGCATCGCGCGAAGCCTTGGTAGCGTTCAACTTGTCCTTTATCATATAGTAGGCATCGTGCTCGAGATACTTCAGACTCAGGTCTTCCAGCTCGCTCTTCAGCTTGTAGAGACCCAGCTTGTGGGCGAGTGGGGCATAGAGGTAGCTGGCTTCCTCGCTCACCTCGTGCTTTGCCTCCTTCTGTTCGGTATCACGGATCTGTCGCATCACGTTCACGCGGTCGGCAATCATGATGAGGATTACGCGCATATCTTCTGAGAAGGAGATGAGCAGGTTGCGGAAGTTCTCGCTCTCGATGATCGGGTTGCGCTTGTAGAGGTCGTGGATGCGGAGCAGTCCGCTGATGATATGCGCCACGCTGTCGCCGTATTTCTTCTGGATGTCTTCGATGGTCTGATAGCCGTCGATGACGCTGGTCTGCATCAGGATAGCGATGACGCCGTCTCGCTTCAGACCTATTTCGTTCACTGCGATTTCTGCTGTCTGCAGGGCAGCGAGTATAGGGTTCATGCCGAAGACGTTGCGCTTGATCTGGTGGTTGATGAAGGCATGCTGTATGTCTTCACGCAGATGCTGCTCATCGCCCGGCTTGAATGTATCGCCTACGGCGGTTCTCAGGCGCTCCAGTATCTGGAGTGTCTGTTCTTTTTCTTCGGATGTGAATTTAAAAGTTGTTTCGTTCATAGTCGTTCCCTCCCGTTGATTATATTTATTGAGTTGTTATAACTCGTCTATCCATTTCTGGCCTGATTTTGTGTTAAGCCAGATGGCGAAGCTGGCACCTATAACTGTCATGATAAACATGAATAATGTCATTAGTTCCATATCATTTAATATTTGAATCGTTATACTTCATTACTCTATTCGCACTATAGGCAAAGATGAATGCCGATACAATGCCTAATACTAGGAATAGGCAATTGAAAAGTCCAATGCTGTTGCCTGTTATTAATGGCGAAAAACCGCCAATTCCTGTCCCGCTTAGGAGAAGGTTTGATACTCCGTACAGATACGTTGATAGCAACGTTCTTCGGTCGTGCTCTTTTGATAATTTACTAACCATGTTGCAATATTCCATTTGAAATTTGACTAACAATGGCGTTTCGGCGTTAAAAACCGCGTACTTCGTTAAATTTTCATTGCAAAGGTACAAAAAAATGTGGAAATATTTCTGATTATCAGAAAAAACTATTATCTTTGTAGCACATATAGTGTAAATTTAACATAAATATGGTATTATGAATCAGCAAGATCTAAACCAAATCGCTGCTCGCGGCATCTCCGAGCAGCAGATTGAACACCAGTTGGAACAAATCAAGAATGGCTTCCCATTCCTCAAGCTCGAGGGTGCGGCTGCCATCGGTAAGGGTATCATGGCTCCTACAGCTCAGGAAGTAGAGGACTACGAGAAAGCGTGGAACGACTACAAGGCTGAGGGTCACAAGATTGTGAAGTTCGTGCCGGCTTCAGGTGCGGCTAGCCGTATGTTCAAGAACATGTTTGCGTTCCTCGATGCTCCATACGATGTTCCTACTACTGACTTTGAAAAACAATTCTTCGAGAATATCAAGAAGTTTGCTTTCCGCAAGGCGCTCTGCGACAAGTGCCACGTCAACAACGAGAAGGGTATCATGTGTCTCATCAAGAAGGGCGATTACAAGGCTGTCGTGGCTAATCTCCTCAAGCCAGAGGGATTGAACTACGGACAGTTGCCTAAGGGATTGCTTCAGTTCCACGAGTATGAGGACGAGGTTCGTACTCCGATGGAGGAGCACCTGGTTGAGGCTGCACTCTATGCAAGCAGCAACGGAGAGGCAAACGTTCATTTCACCGTTTCTCACGATCATCTGGAACTCTTCAAGCAGATGGTAGCAGAGAAGGCTGACAAGTATGCACAGCGCTACGGCATCAAGTATAATATCTCATTCTCAGAGCAGAAGCCTAGCACCGATACCATCGCTGCTAATCCTGATAATACTCCATTCCGCAACGAGGATGGATCATTGCTGTTCCGTCCGGGCGGTCATGGCGCACTCATCGAGAATCTCAATGAGATTGATGCTGATGTAGTATTCATCAAGAATATTGACAACGTGGTTCCTGATCGTCTGAAGGGCGAGACTGTTACCTGGAAGCAGGTGATTGCTGGTGTATTGGTTACTCTCCAGAAGCAGGCTTTCAATTATCTGAAGGTATTGGATTCCGGTCATTACAACCACGAGAAGCTGGAGGAGATCATCCGCTTCGTTCAGCGTGATCTCTGCTGCCGTAAGTCTGATATCAAGGAGTTGGAGGATGCTGAGCTGGTTATCTATCTGCGCAAGAAGTTGAACCGTCCTATGCGTGTCTGTGGTGTTGTTAAGAACGTAGGCGAGCCTGGTGGTGGTCCATTCCTTACCTACAACCAGGATGGTACTGTAAGTCTTCAGATTCTGGAGAGCTCACAGATCGACAAGAACAACGAGGAGTATATGAAGATGTTTACCGAGGGTACTCATTTCAACCCAGTAGATCTCGTCTGCGCTACCAAGGATTACCAGGGCAATGCCTTCGATCTTCCTAAGTTCGTAGATCCATCTACCGGTTTCATCTCCAGCAAGAGCAAGAATGGTAAGGACCTGAAGGCTTTGGAGTTGCCTGGTCTCTGGAATGGTGCTATGAGCGACTGGAATACTGTATTCGTAGAGGTTCCTCTGGGCACATTCAACCCAGTGAAGACCGTCAACGATCTGCTCCGCGACCAGCATCAGGCTGTAGAGGGTGGCATCAAGCACGAACATCATCACGAAGAGGGTGGCTGCTGCGGCAAGCATTAACCCCGGATTGAATATTTTTAGTCCCACAGATTTCACAGATTTACACAGATTTTTTTCTCGAACTGCAGAAAAATAAATCTGTGTAAATCTGTGAAATCTGTGGGACTTTATATTTTACCTGTGGGACTAAAATATTTAATCTGTGGGCCTTTAAAATAATATCTCTGTGGGAAAAACAAAGGCTCAACCCCGAATTGACTGGGATTGAGCCTTCATCTTTTTTGAGTTTAAATTGTCTAGAAATCTCAGAAGTTTTTCTTCTATCTGCGAGAGAACGAGTTCTGCAAGGGATAGACTTTAATAAAACCTTCGAGCTTTCTTTTCATTCTTTGGGAAAGAATACTAGTTATACCAAATTTCGCCACCTAAGATAGTTGGATACTCTTCTGAAGTTGTTCTTTCTACTGGAGCTGTAATCTCTACAAACTCACCATACTTTTTAGCTTTGTTGATCTGCATAATGAATAGGTTTTGTTGATTAAATTATTTTATCTATTTAGCTCAATGCGTATAACATTTCGCTACTTTTTCAATATAGGTCACTTAGACTTTCATCTTTTCACACTGCAAAGGTATATAAAATATCAATGCAAAGCAAGGATGTGTCGACTAATTTGCTCTAATTTAATCTTTTTTAAGCCTATTCTGCATATTTTCTGCATATATCTAGACAACAGCATCTTAGCTGTCTTATAGCAGCGTGATTTCGCCGGCAAGCGACTTCTGCAGCATCTCTCTTACCTTCAGGTTGTCCTCGTATCTGCCCTGCAGATACATCAGTTTCGTAACCATCGCCTCTACGGTTGAGTCGTGGCCGCTGATCACGTGGGCAGTCTTCAACTGGAATCCGGCACCGTATCGTTCCATCTCCACGCTACCCGTCAGGCACTGGCTGATGTTCACGATGTTCACGCCTCTGTGGGCTGCCTCGTCCAGCAGTCGCATGATCCAAGGGGCATGAGGAGCATTGCCCGAACCGAAGGTACGCATCACGATACCTCTGAGGTCTGGCGATTCCAACACGTGGCGCACGATATTGTCCTGGATGCCTGGGAAGAGACTGAAGACTATCACGTTCGGGTCTAGCTTCAGATGGGGAACCATCGGCTTGCTGTAGTCTGGAGTCAGAATGTGGTGCTGATGATACTGGAAGTTGATGCCCACATCGCAGAGGTGAGGGTAGTTGAACGATTCGAAGGCGTGGAAACCCTCGGCATTGATCTTGATGGCACGGTTGCCGCGCAGCAGCTTTCCGTTGAAGAAGATGCATACCTCAGGCACCATCGGATGACCGTTCTCGTCCTTTGCCGATGCTATCTCGATGGCAGTCATCAGGTTCTCCTTGCCGTCTGTGCGCAGTTCACCGATAGGCAACTGGCTACCGGTCAGAATCACCGGTTTGGTAAGATTCTCGAGCATGAAACTGAGCGCTGAAGAGGTATACGCCATGGTATCGGTACCGTGGAGGATGACGAATCCGTCGTAGTCGTCATAGCTGTTGGATATGATGCTTACGATTTCCGCCCATCTCATCGGATCCATGTCGCTGGAGTCGATAGGCGGTTCGAATTTCCTGACGTCGATTTCAGCCTGGATGAGTTGGAATTCGGGCATGGATGAAACGAGGTGGTTGAAGTCGAGTGGCTCCAGAACGCCTGTTACAGGGTCTTTTCCCATGCCGATGGTACCTCCTGTATAGATAATGAGAATCTTTGGTGTTGCCATTTTTCTTGATTGATATTTACATTTTGTCACTAAATCGGTTGCAAATATAGTGAAAACTTTCGATATATCAAAGAAAATGCCCGGAAAATATCTACCTTTTTTACATTATGTTATGATTCGTAAGGAAACCAGACTATTGGCGGAGGATATGTAAATGCCTATATATAATATAAGGTATAAGGGGAAAATGCCGATAATCCTGCATCTTTTGAAATAAAATACATTTTTTATACGAAAATATTCGCTCGTTACAAAAAGAAATAGTACTTTTGCAAGCGATTTAATAAAAATACTAAGTTGTTATGGTAAAAATCACATTCCCAGACGGATCTGTTCGTGAGTATGAACAGGGCGTAACTGGCTTACAAATCGCCGAGAGCATCTCACCGGCTCTCGCTCGCAACGTTGTATCTTGCGGTGTTAATGGTGAGACAGTAGAGTTGAACCGTCCTATCAATGAGGATGCTAATGTAGAACTCTACAAGTTTGAGGATGAGCAGGGTAAGCACACATTCTGGCATACATCTGCACACTTGTTGGCTGAGGCTCTCCAGGAGCTTTATCCAGGCATTCAGTTCGGCTTCGGTCCAGCCGTAGAGAGCGGTTTCTTCTACGACGTGATGCCAGCCGAGGGTCAGGTGATTTCAGAGAATGATTTCGCCAAGATTGAGGCTAAGATGATGGAACTTGCCAAGAAGAACGAACCAGTGGTTCGCAAGGAGGTGGCTAAGGCTGATGCACTCGCTGAGTTCAAGGCTGATGGTCAGACCTACAAATGCGAGCACATTGAGCAGGACTTGGAGGATGGCACCATCACCACATATACCCAGGGCAATTTCACCGACCTTTGCCGTGGTCCTCACTTGATGAACACTGGCCTTATCAAGGCAGTGAAGATTACAAGTGTGGCTGGTGCATTCTGGCGCGGTGATGCCAAGCGCGAGCAGATGACCCGTATCTACGGTATCAGCTTCCCTAAGAAGAAGATGCTCGATGAGTACCTGGTTATCCTCGAAGAGGCTAAGAAGCGCGACCACCGTAAGATTGGTAAGGAGATGGAACTCTTCATGTTCTCAGAGCGTGTAGGTAAGGGTCTTCCTATCTGGTTGCCAAAGGGCACTCAGCTCCGTCTCCGCTTGCAGGAGTTGCTCCGTTCTCTCCTGAAGCCTTATAACTATCAGGAGGTTATCTGTCCTGGTATCGGCGGCAAGAGTCTCTATGTTACATCTGGTCACTATGCTCACTATGGCAAGGATGCATTCCAGCCTATCCAGACTCCTGAGGAGGATGAGGAGTATATGCTCAAGCCAATGAACTGTCCTCACCACTGCGAGGTCTACGCTCGTAAGCCTCGTTCTTACAAGGATCTTCCTTTGCGTATCGCAGAGTTCGGTACTGTATTCCGTTATGAGAAGAGCGGTGAGCTTCATGGTTTGACTCGTGTTCGTACATTTACTCAGGATGATGCTCACATCTTCGTTCGTTCAGATCAGGTGAAGTCTGAGTTCGAGAATGTAATCGACGTAATCTTGAAGGTATTCAAGATTTTCGGTTTCGAGAACTACGAGGCACAGATTTCTCTCCGCGACCCTAAGGATACAGAGAAGTATATCGGTTCTGATGAGATTTGGGAAGAGAGTGAGAACGCTATCCGCGAGGCTTGCAAGGAGAAGGGGCTTGAGACTCGTGAGGAGATTGGCGAGGCTGCCTTCTATGGTCCTAAGCTCGACTTCATGGTAAAGGATGCCATCGGTCGTCGCTGGCAGTTGGGTACCATCCAGGTGGATTACAACTTGCCAGAGCGTTTCAAGCTGGAATATACAGCCGAGGATAACTCAAAGAAGACTCCTGTGATGATTCACCGTGCACCATTCGGTTCATTGGAGCGATTCACAGCCGTTCTCATCGAGCACACAGCCGGTCACTTCCCATTGTGGTTGACTCCAGACCAGGTTGCTATTCTCCCTATCTCAGAGAAGTTCAACGACTATGCTCAGAAGGTACGTCAGTATTTCGACAAGCAGGGCGTTCGTGCCTTGGTTGATGACCGTAACGAGAAGATTGGCCGCAAGATTCGTGACAACGAGTTGAAGCGTGTGCCTTACATGGTCATCGTAGGTGAGAAGGAGAGTGCCGAGGGCCTCGTTTCTATGCGTAAGCAGGGTGGTGGCGAGCAGGCTACCATGAGCATGGAAGAGTTTGCTCAGCGCATCAACGCCGAGGTTGCAGAGCAGCTGAAGGCTGCTGAGGAGTAATCCCGCAGATTGATATTTTATAATCTCTCGCAGATTATAATTTCTAATCTCCCACAGATTTCACAGATTAACACAGATTTTTTGTTCTGCAGAATATCTGTAAGAATCGTGACGTCTGTGGGAGATTTTTTTTGTTCTACAGAATATCTGTGTAAATCTGTGAAATCTGTGGGACTTAAGAAAATATTGAATCAGTGAAATCTGTGTTAATCTGTGAAATCTGTGGGACAAAAGACGAAAACTGCGTGATTTTTAATAAAATATGAGGTTAAAACTGAAAAATCTGCGTGAAATCCTTGGTGGTTTCATGAAAAAATCGTAACTTTGCAGCCGTTTAATCAAAAAGGACAAAAAAGAATATATCGAATAGTTAATGAAAAATGACAAAATGAAAAATCAGTACCGCGTAAACGAACAGATACGCGTACGTGAAGTGAGAATAGTAAGTGAGGGCGGAGCAGAAGTGATGCCAACACGTAAAGCGTTAGAGTTAGCACAGCAGCAGGATCTTGATCTTGTTGAAATCTCTCCTAATGCACAGCCACCAGTTTGCCGTATTGTTGACTATTCAAAGTTCCTTTACCAGCAGAAGAAGCATGCTAAGGAAATGAAGCAGAAGCAGGTGAAGGTGGAGACCAAGGAAATCCGATTCGGACCTCAGACCGATGAGCACGACTATCAGTTCAAGCTCAAGCACGCTATCGAGTTCCTCAGCGAGGGCAACAAAGTTCGTGCCTACGTGTTCTTCCGTGGTCGTTCTATTCTTTTCAAGGAGCAGGGTGAGGTTCTCCTCCTCCGTTTCGCCAGTGATTTGGAGGAATACGGTAAGGTAGAGCAGATGCCTAAGCTCGAGGGTAAGAAGATGTTCCTCTACATGAGTCCTAAGAAGGCTGGTACTGCCAAGAAGAGCCAGCAGAAGTTGGACCGTGAGAAGCGAGAGGCTGAAGCTAAGGCTGCTGCTGATGCAGAGCGTGAGGCTAATGCCGAGAAGAATGGCTTGCTCAATGCCAAGGGCGGTGAAGCCCTCAAGAAGCTCGCAGAAGAGGCTGAGTAATTGAATTTGGCACGGATTACACGGATTTTTACAATCTCATGATAAAAAGGTAATCATAAAGTTCAAAGTTCAAATCTCAAAGTTCAAAGTAGAAAAAAAGATGCGTAACGCCCTGGTATATGCGTTGCCATCGCTATAATAAATAACAA
>ERZ1026884.523-NODE-523-length-25085-cov-9.831962_pt1 | contig 25085 bp, 17 predicted proteins | sample MGYA00380172_ERZ1026884 | MGnify/ENA primary metagenome ERZ1026884 (study PRJEB33269, sample SAMEA4719808) | human gut metagenome | biome: human-associated habitat; feature: organic feature; material: feces | place: Cameroon | collected 2013-10 ... | reverse complement strand
ACCAACGACCCCCTGATTAACAGTCAGGTGCTCTAACCAACTGAGCTACTGAAGCAGTGTAAGTAAGAAAAACTTACCATCTTTTGCTGAATTGCGGTGCAAAGGTAATGGTTATTTTTGAAATAAGCTATATCTTTGCAGAAAAAATTTCAAAAAAAATTACGATGAAGAAAATTTTGGGTATCGGAAACGCCCTGGTTGATGCACTTGTGCAAGTTGAAAATGATTTGATACTCAATGAGTTGCAGTTGCCAAAAGGCTCTATGCAACTTGTTGACACCGAAAGATATTTAGAAATAAAAAAAGTTTTGGATTTGTTGCATCCTCAGCGTACAACAGGCGGATCGGCATGCAACACCATCTTAGCCATATCCAATTTAGGTGCCGAAACGGGATTGATTGGTAAAGTAGGAAATGATGAAACCGCACAGTTTTTTGAGCAAAGTTTCAAGCGTCAGGGGGTAAATACCTGTTTGCTTTGCGACAAAGATTTGCCCACAGGGGTTGCCTCCACCTTAATTAGCCCCGATGGTCAGCGCACCTTCGGTACCTATTTAGGTGCTGCTGCCAATTTACGCCCCGAAGATGTGGTGCCCGAATGGTTCGACGGCTACGACTATTTTTATATAGAAGGCTATTTGGTGCAAAACCATGCGTTGATACGTCGTGCCGTAGAGTTAGCTCACGAGGCAGGTTTGAAAGTGTGTATCGACTTGGCAAGTTATAACATTGTGCAAGACGATCGTGAATTCTTTGCCGAACTCTTGCAGCAAACAGATATTGTCTTTGCCAATGAGCAAGAAGCACAAGCCTTTACAGGTATAGATGATGCCCAAGCTAATGTAGAGGCTTTGGCGAGTTTGTGCGAGGTAGCCGTAGTGAAGATTGGCAAAAAAGGAGTGCTTGTGCGTCGTGGCGAAGAACAAATACATTGTCCAGCTCGCGAGGTGCCTCATGTGGTCGATACAACTGCGGCAGGCGACTATTTCTCGGCAGGTTTTCTTTATGCACTTGCCACAGGCTGTAGCTTAATGCAATGTGCGGCACTCGGTTCGTTGCTTGCAGGCCACATTATTGAAGTAGTAGGCACTGCACTCAGTGCCGAAACATGGCAAAAAATCAAGGCGGAAGCGCTCCCCAAAGTCTAATCTCACTCTTTTTCAAAAAAAGTAGTATGAAAATATTCATAAACCTATTGCGTGCGTGTGTGGTAGCATTCTTGTTACCCCTAACGCTCTGTGCGCAAAAAAATGGCGTGAACCATAATTTCGAGGTAGCCAAAAATCTCGACATTTTTAATGCCCTTTATCGTGACCTCGACCTCTACTATGTTGATACGCTCAATGCACAAACCAACATAGACAATGCAGCCAATTATATGTTGCAAATGCTCGACCCCTATACCGAGTATTATGCCGAAGAAAATACCAATGCGCTAAAAGAACTCACCACAGGTAAGTATGCAGGTATTGGCGCTGTGACTAGCTTCCGTCCAGACTTGCAACGCTGCGTGGTTGTTCAGCCTTTTGCCCATATGCCTGCCGACCAAGCTGGGGTGTGGGCTGGAGATATAATTTTGGCCATCGATGGCAAACCCATAGACCCTTGCACCTCAACCGATAAACAAGCACAAGCCGACTATGCCCTTAGCATCAACTCAAAGTTGCGCGGTGAGGCAGGCACTACCTTCGAATTAAAGGTGCGTCGTCCTGGCACCAACAAATTAATCACGTTTAAAATTACGCGTCGCAACATTGTTCGTCCTAGTGTAACACTTGCTACCATCGCCTCCGACAGTGTGGGTTACATACGTTTGTCGCAGTTTATTGAAGGTACAAGTAATGAAATACGTCGTGCGCTTGTTGAACTCAAACAGCGTGGTGCGCGTAGCCTTATTTTAGACCTCCGCGATAATCCTGGCGGTGTGATGGAAGAAGCTGTGAAGACAGTCAACCTCTTTGTGCCGCGAGGTCGCGAGGTAGTGACCACACGTGGCAAGGTAAAAGAAATGAATCACACTTACAAAACCACGCTCGATGCGCAAGACACCGATTTAGGTATTGTGGTGCTTACCAATGCAGGTTCAGCCTCGGCAGCCGAAATCACAAGTGGCGCTTTGCAAGACTACGACCGTGCCCTCATCATGGGTCGTCGCACTTATGGCAAAGGTCTTGTGCAGCAAAGTCGCGAACTGCCCTATAAAACAGTGCTAAAACTCACCACAGCCAAATATTACATTCCCTCAGGGCGTTGTGTGCAGGCTTATAAGTTTGAGGATGGCTATCCCGTGCATTTGCCCGATTCGCTTGCCAAGGAATTTCGCACAGCCAATGGACGTATTGTGCGCGATGGAGGAGGTATTACCCCCGATGTGATGGTAAAAACCGACAGTCTGCCCACCTTGCTCGTAGATTTGGCAAATAGCGACCAATTTTTCGACTATTGTGTGAATTATCGCAACACACATGCCACCATTGCAGGCCCCAGAGAATTTCATATCACCGATGCAGAGTATGCCGAATTTTGTGCCTATATGAAGAAGCACAACTTTACGTACGACCGCAAGAGCTTACAACTGTTTAATTTGTTGCGTCAAACAGCTCGCTACGAGGGCTATGACACCGAAGCCGCTGCCGAACTCGATGCCCTTGAAAAAAAGTTGCAACATAATGAAGACTACGACTTTAAGCGTTGGGAAAAAGAGATTCGTCGTGTGGTAGAAGCAGGCATCGTAGAGCGTTATTACTATGAGTCGGGACGTGATGAATATGAGTTGCAGACCGACAAAGATGTGCGTCAAGCCATCGATATGTTGCACAATCGTAAACAGATGCACAAAATTCTGAGTGGAGAGCCTGACGCATAAGGTCAGGGCGTTCAAAAATCATGCAAAATTTTATACATCGATAAGGAAGTATACGTAAGTTGTAATTGGGGGCGCAAGTTTTCCTATGGGGAGACTTGCGCCCAAAATATATATGGCTTGTGGCAGGAAAAAGTTCATTTCCCTTTTTACTTTTTTATTTTTCGTAGGTCATATAATCGTGACGGTCATGAAACGAGCTCGTGAGTAATGACAAAACAAAAGCAGTAACACTGCAAGGTTTCACTCAGAAAAAACTCTCATGGTTATGAAAACGCTTTTAATGAAAATGCGAAATATACTCGCGCTTGCCACACTGGCAATGGTTTGTATTGCTGCCACTGCACGTCCGATACGCCTCTGCACACCGCATCCACACTTTATGTGCACAACGATAGTAGTATCAAAAGCAGGTATGTCACTTTAATGGGTGAATATCTCGAATGGCACCCAAAATAGGAACCGTCGTATGCGGAACCGCATGTACGGTGGTGTGAGAGGTCGGTAAACATGAAAGTAGGAGATAAACACCTATGACTAGTGTTTACCTCCTACTCGATTTTTAAGCTTTGTGCTGATTATTAAATAATCTCTCTAAAATCTTTTGAAGTGGTTTTCCGAATTTCTGTGCAAGAATGCCAGCTAATATCGGAGGTAAAATATAAGTAATTATAAACGCTAATATTTTCATAAAAAGCACTTATGTGATACTATTTAATATACTTAGTTAACCATTTTCCAACTTTACCAACAATACCAGTGGAACCTGTAACGGCACCAGACGCAGCTGTTTTATATTCAAACTTATCGATATCGTCAGATTTGTTTCATTGTAAGTTTATTTTAGGGGGTTATAAATGTAATGTTAATCCGATGCAAATATAAGTTCTATAAATCGATTACAGTGAAATTTTTAATAAGAAAATTTATTATTATGTTATATAACATATAAATTGCTTTAACAAATCTGGATATCTATAAGTATAGTTTGCTTGTGACAAGGCAGAAGCATCTTCGGAGATGTTTTGTTTAGCCCCATGCGCTTTGTCGGAAGGTAGAGCGCATAGCCTTGTACTTTTGCAGTATTTGCAGTTGCTGTTTTTATGACAAGGTACTCTTTTTTGTGTGTTCAAGTTAGCATGATTGCATGCTCCTTGCATGTTTTCTAAAAAAAAATAATAAAAAGTGGGGAAAAGTGGGGGAAAATCCGTACTTTTGGAAATTCTTAGAGAACAGTATGAGATTTATAGGTACGACGGACGCCAAATTAGACGCAAAAGGACGCGTATTTTTGCCGTCTGACTTTCGCAAACAGCTTGCAGAGTCAGACGCAACTTTCGTGTTAAAACGCGATGTCTATCAACCCTGTCTTGTGATGTACACACTGCAAGTTTGGGAAAACGAACTCGCTGTGTTGCAGAGTCGACTCGACCGTTGGAATCCGAAACACGCCATGCTATATCGACGATTCATGGCAGGCACGGAGGTGGTAACACTCGATGCCAACGGACGCTTTTTGTTGCCCCGAAAAATGGCTGAGGCTTGTCACATCAACAGTCGCACCGTGCGATTCGTAGGGGTGGACGACCGTATCGAAGTATGGGACGTTGAGCAATTTGACCAATGTATGCTGAATGATGCAGACTTGGCACAACTCATGGCACAAGAAATGGGCGGAACGACGCTCGGCTAATCCTACTAAAAATAGGGCGCTACTGATAGAAAAAGCGTCCACCACAATTCATTCTATTTTAAGACCACAACTCTCTATAAAAAAGTATGTATCACATTCCCGTGTTGCTCAACGAAACCGTTGACGGACTCAACATTCAGCCTGGGGGCGTCTATGTAGACGTGACCTTTGGCGGGGGCGGACATAGCCGCGAAATTCTGCGCCGACTCGATGACTCTGCACATCTTTACAGCTTCGACCAAGATGCCGATGCTGAGCAAAATGTGCCTGAGGGCGATAGTCGCTTTACCTTTGTGCGCAGCAACTTTCGCTACCTTAAAAACTGGATGCGATATTACGACGTAGAGCATGTGGACGGTATTTTGGCAGACTTAGGGGTGTCGAGTCACCACTTTGATGCTGAAGAACGTGGCTTTTCGTTCCGCTTTGATGCACCGCTCGATATGCGTATGAATGGGCGTGCAGGTACTACGGCTGCCGATGTGGTAAACCTCTATGACGAGGAACGATTGGCAAATGTGCTCTATCTGTATGGCGAAATGAAGAATAGCCGACGCATTGCAGCTGCGATAGTAAAGGCACGTAATGTGCAAAGGATTGTCACGATAGACGATTTGTTGCAAGTGGTAAAACCGCTTATGCCACGCGAACGCGAGAAGAAAGACCTTGCCCGTGTGTTCCAAGCATTGCGCATTGAGGTAAACCACGAAATGGATGCCTTGCAAGAGATGCTTGAGGCAGCATTACAAGTGTTGCGCCCAGGAGGCAGACTGAGTGTGTTAACCTATCACTCGCTCGAAGACCGAATGGTAAAAAACTTTGTGCGCTCAGGACGCATTGACGGAAAAGTGGAACAAGACTTCTATGGACGACGACTAACACCGTGGCGTGCCATTAACAACAAAGTGATTGTGCCCTCAGCACAAGAGCAAGAAGAAAACCCACGAAGCCGGTCGGCAAAACTACGCATTGCCGAAAAATTATAAATCCTCACTTATAACCCCTCACACCTATATATATAAAACAATGAGTAAGAAGAGAGATAGAGAAGACGAAGAACGCGACGTTGACATGCACAGTGCTGACGAGAGCCAAACAAAGCAAACAACTGCTGAGGCTGCGGAAAAGGACGAAAAGGTACAAGAAGGAAGTGAAGTCGAGCGCGAAAAGCGCGAGGCTTTGCAGGCTTTGCGTGATCTTACTTCAGACGACGATATGTCGGGCGTTGATGAGCATGTAAAACTCTCGCTATCATCGATTCTCGGCGGTGACATATTGGGTGGACGATGGTTCCGTCGACAGTTTTGGTACATCATTATGGTGGTGTGCATGCTCATTGTGTATGTGAGTAACCGATATGCGTGCCAACAAGAAATGATTCAAACCAAAATGCTTACGGACACGCTGCTCGACCGACGCTATAAAGCCTTGACACGATCGAGTCAACTTAAAGAGAAAACACGACGTAGTTACATTGAAGAGTCGCTTGCAGACACTACGTTGCAAACTCCCAATAATCCCTCGTATGTCATAAAAGTAGACAACGAATAAATTCACCCCAATATAAGTAGGTGGGTATCAAGTTGTGGATAAGTGAGATTCTGTCCCTTACACCCAAATGCCTGAGATGCCTGCCGAAAGAACCACTTAGCGCACATTTAATAAAAATGAACTTTCAAGCAAAACAAGTTACGCGCCGCTATGCCTTCATAGCCTCGGTCTTGGTGATAGCTGGCTTGGCCGTTTTAGGCAGAGCGAGCTATATCATGGTGGTGAGAAAAGACTTTTGGATGGCAGTTAACGACCGTTTTACAAAAGAGAACGATACGGTGCCCCCCACACGTGGTAATATCCTTGCCGACAATGGGGAGGTACTTGCTGCTTCATTGCCCGAATATAAACTCTATATGGACTTTATGTCGTGGGAGAAAGACGACAAGCGACGCAACAAAGAGCAACATAATCGCGACAGTTTGCTTACCGCAAAAATGGATAGCATTTGTAATGGTATGCACAAAATTCTGCCCGATATCGACCCCGTGGAATTTCGTAAATTGATGGAAGAAGGACGCGAAAGAGAAAGTCACCATTGGCCACTCTATAAAAAGCGTGTGTCTTACATCGTATATCGCCAAATAAAACAACTCCCCATTTTTTGTAAGGGGGCGAATGTGGGTGGTTTTCACGTAGAAGAATTTAAGACACGTAAGAATCCCTACGGACATTTGGCAACACGTACCATTGGCGACCTTTTCAAGGCAGATGGTAAACCCCGTACGGGCTTGGAATTGAGTTACGACTCGGTACTTCGTGGTAAACCCGGTATCGCACACCGACAAAAAGTGTTGAACCGCTACCTTTCAATCATCGATAAACCCGCTGAGGATGGTTGCGACGTGATGACTACACTCAATGTGGGAATGCAGGATATCTGCGAAAAAGCACTCTCAGATAAACTCAATGAGCTTAACCAAAACGATGGCAATGTAAACTCAGGTGTGTGCATCTTGATGGAGGTGGCTACGGGCGATATAAAAGCGATGACCAGCTTGAGGCGTATGGCAGACGGCACATTCCAAGAAATCAATGCCGATGCCGTGAAAAACCTCTATGAACCAGGCTCAGTGTTTAAACCCATGTCATTCCTTGTGGGTATGGACGATGGTTTTATACACATGAACGATGTGGTAGACGTGGGTTGCGGTATTAAAGAAATGTATGGTCGCAAAATGCGCGATGCAAACTGGCGTTCGGGCGGTAGTGGCGTAGTAACTGTGCCACAAATCTTGCAAAAATCGCTCAATGTGGGTGTAAGTACACTCATAGACCGTGCCTATCATGCCAATCCACGTAAGTTTGTAGAGGGTATTTATCGTATAGGTGTGGCTGAGGATTTGCACATTCCTATTCCAGGTTATGCACGTCCACGTATTCGTATGCCAAAACCCGATGGTTCGAACTGGTCGAAAACCGCTTTGCCTTGGATGAGTATTGGTTACGAAACACAGATTCCACCAATTACCACAGTAAACTTCTATAACGGCATAGCCAATAATGGCAAATTGTTGCAACCACGCTTGGTAAAAGCCATTATGCGTGGGGGAGAGGTAATAGAAAATAAGCCCGTAGTGGTGTTGCGCGAGCAAATGGCTAAGCCCGAGGCGGTTAAGAATATTCAAGACATTTTGGAAAGTGTGGTAAGTTTAGGTCTTGGTAAAAAGGCTGGTTCACGCTATTTCCATGTTTCGGGTAAAACAGGTACGGCACAGATATGGACCAAAAATGGTTTTGCCTCGCAATACTTGGTTTCGTTTGCAGGATATTTCCCTTCAGAGAAACCGCTCTATTCATGTATTGTCTGCATTCAAAAAGGTGCACCTGCATCGGGTGGTGGTATGTGTGCCCCCGTGTTTAAACGTGTGGCAGAAACTGTGATGGCACAACGCTTGTCGAGCAACTTTAGTGCCGCACGCGACTCGTTTAACTGCTTGAAACCCGTAATTGCAGCGGGCAATATCCATGCGGCACAGACCGTGCTCGATCAGTTGGGCATTGAATATAAATCGGGGGTTGAAACCGATAAATCGCAACTGACATGGGGCGTTTGTCAAACCTCGAATAATGGGCTAAATATGATGCTTGCGCCTAATACGGCAAACGATGTTGTGCCCGATGTGCGTGGTTATGGTTTGCGCGATGTGTTGTTCCGTCTTGAAAAATTAGGACTCAAGGTGAAGGTGCGTGGTGTGGGCTGTGTAACACAACAAAGCTTGCAACCTGGTTATCGCTTTAAACGGGGCGAAGAAATAGAGCTTATCTTGGGCGACGCAAAAGACATCCCCGTTGCTGAGCAAGATTCATTGCACAACGATGGGGCTGCTCAAAAAACACAGGCAAATCAGCAACCCGAAGACCCTGAGCTCACTCCAACCCTTTCTGACGAAAAGAAATATAAGGAAAAGGAGAAGCAAACGCAAGAAGATTTGAAACAGCAGAGGGCTCAAAAAGCTGAAAAGAATCTTGCTGACCAAAAGAAAAAAGAGGAAGAGCAAAAGCAAAAGAAAAAGTCAAAGCAACCTGCCATAGAGCCTAAGCAGAAAAAAGAATCAAACAAGCAAAAAGATAAAAAAGACGAGGATAGAAAGAATAGTTCTGTAAAATCTTCAAGGGATGCTCAGAGAAAGTCGGCAGACGATAGGAAAAAGAAACCTGCTGCGCATTCGAAAAAGGCAAACGAGTCTAAAACAGACAGGAATGCCAAAAAGAAAAATTAAACACGACCATTTTTGCAACAATATTCACAATGAAATTATCTGATATTCTCAGGAAAGTGACTGTTGCAGCCTCAAAAGGAGACTTGCAACGCGAAATAACAGGTGTAAACATCGACTCGCGACAAGTGAAAGCCGGTGATTTGTTTGTTGCCGTAAAAGGCACGCAAGCCGACGGACACCAGTATATCTCAAAAGCGATTGAACTTGGCGCTGTTGCCATTTTGATGAGCGAACCTATTCCTGCCGAAGCACAAGAAAATGTGACCTATGTGCAGGTTGACGACACAGAAGATGCGGTCGGAAAAGTGGCAACCACATTTTATGGTGACCCTACTACGAAACTGAAATTAGTAGGCGTTACGGGTACAAATGGTAAAACTACGATTGCCACAGTGCTCTATAACATGTTCCGCTCTTTCGGACATAAGTGTGGTTTGTGCTCTACCGTATGCAACTTTATTGATGGTCGTGCGATTCCAGCCGATCATACAACTCCCGACCCCGTAACGCTAAACAAACTATTGGCTCAGATGGCTGAAGAGGGTTGCGAATACGCCTTTATGGAATGCTCATCGCATGCTATCCATCAAAAACGTATTGGCGGATTGCGCTTCGTTGGTGGTATCTTTACAAACCTTACTCGCGACCACCTTGACTATCACAAAACATTCGAGAACTATCGCGATGCCAAAAAGGCTTTCTTCGACATGTTGCCCAAGGGGGCCTTTGCCATTACAAATGCCGATGATAAAAACGGTATGGTGATGGTGCAAAACACAGCTGCTACCGTACGCACTTATTCAACACGTACAATGGCAGACTATCGTGGTCGCATTTTGGAAGAAAGCATCGAAGGCATGTTGCTCGACATTGATGGTCGCGAAGTGAGTGTACGTTTTGTGGGTCGATTCAACGTGTCGAACCTCTTGGCTGTGTATGGTGCTGCTTTAATGTTGGGCAAAACACCCGAAGACACCTTGCGCGTGCTCTCAACGCTCCACCCTGTGAATGGTCGTTTCGAAGCTATTCGTTCGCCTAAGGGATACAGTGCCGTAGTAGATTATGCACATACCCCCGATGCCTTGGCAAATGTGCTCACTGCCATTAACGAAATTGTGAAAAACAAAGGCAACGTAATCACTGTGTGTGGTGCAGGCGGTAACCGCGATAAGGGTAAACGTCCGCTCATGGCACAAGAGGCTGCAAATCGTTCCAACCGTGTGATTATTACCAGTGATAATCCTCGTTTTGAAGAAGCACAAGACATTATCAATGATATGCTTACAGGGCTCAACGATGAACAAAAGGCAAAAACTATTAGTATTTGCGACCGTCGTGAGGCAATACGTGCTGCAGCTATGATGGCACAACCTGGCGATGTGATTCTTGTGGCTGGTAAGGGACACGAACCCTACCAAGAAATTAAGGGTGTGAAACACCACTTCGACGATCACGAAGAAATTAAAAAGGCATTTGGCATTGCTTAATTTCGCACCATTAGGGTTTTTCTTTGAAAGCCCCTTGTGCGAAACCCCAAAATGCAAAGTCTATAAAAATAAACTGACAACCGCTTTTTGCACCGCAAAGCGACGCAGCATGTGCTAACAAATGCCGCGCCAACGGCGATTGCCACAAAAATAGTACACATGTTATATTACCTTTTCCGTTTTCTCGAGCAATTCGGCGTATCAGGGTCGGGTATGTGGTCATATATCTCCTTCCGAGCCTTGCTTGCGCTTATCCTTGCCTTAGCCATTTCAACATGGTTTGGTCAATATTTTATTAAATGGATGAAGCGTCACCACATTAGCGAAACACAACGAGATGCGTCTATCGACCCATTTGGCGTGAAAAAGCTCAATGTGCCCTCAATGGGTGGCATCATTATCATTGTAGCCATATTGGTGCCTTGCTTATTGTTAGGTCGTTTGCGCAATATCTATCTCATACTGATGCTTGTCACCACCGTGTGGCTCGGTTTGTTAGGTTTCCTTGACGACTACATCAAAATTTTCAAGAAAAATAAAGATGGACTTCCTGGACGATTTAAAATTGTAGGTCAGGTGTTGCTCGGTCTTTTTGTGGGACTTACGCTCTACCTGAGTCCAGATGCTACAATTCGCGAAAACATCGAGATGCAGCAACACGGACAGCACACCGAGATTGTGCATAAAAGTCAACCTGTAAAGAGTACCAAAACCACCATACCCTTTGTAAAAGAAAACAACTTTGACTATGCCACCTTGGCTTCGTTCTGCGGAAAATATAAAACCCAAGTAGGTTGGATAATCTTTGTCATTGTTACCATCTTTGTCATTACAGCTGTGTCGAATGGTGCAAACCTTAATGATGGTATGGACGGTATGGCTGCAGGCAACTCCGCCATCATATTTATAGCCTTAGGCATATTAGCTTATGTCTCCAGCCATATAGAATTTGCTGCCTATCTTAACATTATGTATGTGCCAGGCTCGCAAGAGTTGGTAATCTTTACCTGTGCCACGGTAGGTGCACTCATCGGCTTTTTGTGGTATAATGCCTATCCTGCCCAAGTGTTTATGGGCGATACAGGCTCTTTGGCAATTGGTGGTATCATTGCCGTGTTGGCCATTATCATTCACAAAGAGTTGCTCATCCCTATTCTTTGTGGCATATTCTTGTTTGAAAGCCTCAGTGTAATTCTCCAAGTAGAATATTTCAAGTTGGGCAAACGTCGTGGTGTAAAGCAACGCATCTTTAAGCGTACACCCATCCACGATAACTTCCGTGTGCTTCCCTCACAACTCGACCCCGAGTGCAAATATTTGCTGAAATGGCCGTCGGGAGCATGGCACGAATCAAAAATTACGGTGCGCTTTTGGATCACCACCATCCTACTTGCTGCACTTACCATCATCACACTCAAGATAAGATAAAGACTCAAGTCTTATAGCGGTGGTTCAGCACACGCTGTTCAGAACCACCCATAACACATAAAGCACAATGAAGTTAGTAGTATTAGGAGCTGCCGAGAGCGGTGTAGGCGCTGCCATCTTGGCACAGCAAAAGGGTTACGAAGTATTTGTGTCGGACATGGGAAGCATTAAGCCTCATTACAAGGAAATGCTGAACCAATACCACATAGAGTGGGAAGAAGGGCAACACACTGCAGAGCGCATACTCACTGCCACAGAGGTAGTAAAGAGTCCTGGCATTCCCGAAACCGCTCCTATGGTAGCCAAGCTCATGGCGCAAGGCACACCCATACTCAGCGAAATAGAATTTGCTGCTCGCTATACCGATGCACGTATGATTTGTATCACCGGTAGCAATGGCAAAACCACCACCACCTCGCTCATCTACCACATCTTGAAAAAGGCTGGGGTAGACGTGGGTTTAGCTGGTAATATCGGACATAGCCTTGCCCTGCAAGTAGCGCAAGCACCCCATAGCACCTACGTGATTGAACTCTCGTCGTTCCAACTCGACAACATGTATAAGTTCCGTGCAAACATTGCCGTGTTGCTTAACATCACCCCCGATCACCTCGACCGTTACGGCTTTGAAATGCAAAACTACGTAGACTCAAAAATGCGTATTTTGCAAAATCAAACAGCCGACGACACTTTTGTGTATTGGAAAGAAGACGAGCATGTGCCCCACGAGTTGCCTAAATATAACGACCCCAGCAAAAAGTGCGGTTTCACCGACGAAGAACAGCCCAATTCTGCGGGCTATGCCACTGCCGACACGTTTGTGGTAAATTCTCCCGTACACTTTGAAATGCCACTTAGCCAACTCTCTCTGCCTGGTCGTCACAACTTGCGCAATTCTTTGGCAGCAGCCATCGCATGTCTTGCCGCAGGCATCGATGCAGAGGTTGTGCGTCAAGGACTTTCAGACTTCCCAGGTGTAGAGCATCGTCTTGAAAAGGCAGGAATCGTAGCAGACATACATTTCGTAAACGATTCAAAGGCTACCAATGTCGATGCCTGCTATTGTGCCCTCGAAAGCATGAAGACCCCCGTAGTGCTAATTCTTGGAGGCAAAGACAAAGGCAACGACTACACACAAATCATCCCCTTCGTGAAGCAAAAGTGTCGTGCAATAGTCTACATGGGTGCAGATAATGCCAAACTCCATGCCAATTTCGATGCTCTAAAACTCCCCGTAGCCGATACACACTCAATGGCTGAATGCCTTGAAAATGCCGTAAAACTTGCCCAACCTGGCGACACCATACTTCTCAGTCCGTGTTGTGCCAGCTTCGATTTGTTCAAAAACATGGAAGATCGTGGCGAACAATTCAAAGCATGGGTAAAGGCTTGGGACGGAACGAAATGATGATTTTAGAAATGAAGTTAGAAGAAATCTTTTTTTAAAAAAATCAAGATGGGATTTTTCTCAAGATCAAAGAATAAAACTGCCACGGCACCCTCCTTACAAACAGATGTGGCACAGACTCAGACCGCAGCGTCCACCCCAAAGCCCGAGCGCGAAAGTTCGCGTTTAGGCTCACTCTTCATGGGCGATCGTGTGATATGGGTTGTTTTCTTCTTCCTTTGCATCATCTCGTTGGTCGAAGTCTACAGCGCTGCAAGCACCCTTGCCTATAAGAGTGGACGCTTTTGGGAGCCCCTTGTCAAGCAAGCCGTGTTCTTGGGCGTAGGCACATTCATTGTGATCATCGTACACCGCATGCCCTGTCGTTGGTTCAAGGCATTCCCCCTATTCATGTGGACGTTGTCAGTCATCATGCTTATATGCACCCTCTTTTCGGGAGCGGCAACAAACGATGCCTCACGATGGATAAGTTTCTTGGGCATACAGTTTCAACCCTCCGAGATAGCCAAGGGAGCTGTCGTAATAACCGTAGCGCTTATATTGTCGCGAACCCAAACCCCCACAGGAACCAACCGCAAGGCGATGAAATACATACTCTCGCTTTCGCTCATCCCCATACTACTCATCTTCCCCGAGAACCTCTCCACCGCAGCCCTACTTTTTGGTGTAGTCATTCTCATGATGTTCATAGGGCGTGTACCACTTGTGCAGTTAGGCAAGCTTTTCGGCGTCCTGGCACTCATAGGCCTTGTGGTAGGTATGCTCGTGGCAATATCGCCTCAGGTTGGTTTCCTTCATCGACTCGAAACCTGGAAGGGACGTATCGAAGAACACTTTGTGGGAGGCGAAGAAGCCAAGCAAAACGAAGACCCTCGCACCTACGACATCGACAAAAAAGCACAAGTAGCGCATGCCAATATAGCCATAGTTTCGAGCAATGGCATAGGCAGAATGCCAGGCAACTCAGTGCAGCGCGACTTTTTAAGTCAAGCATTCTCCGACTTTATTTTTGCCGTAATCATCGAGGAAATGGGCATTTGGGGCGCTGCCATAGTGGTGTTCTTATACATCATCCTACTCTTCCGAGCGGGGCGCATAGCCAGCCGGTGCGAGCGGAATTTCCCACCATTCCTTGCCATGGGGCTCACGTTGCTACTGGTGTCACAAGCCATGCTCAATATGTGGGTAGCCGTGGGCCTATTCCCCGTAACCGGTCAGCCACTCCCCCTAATCAGTCGTGGTGGCACATCAACCCTCATCAACTGTTTCTACATAGGCATGATTCTTAGCGTAAGCCGATATGCCAAGCAGGTCAAAGAACCCCAACACACACAGTTCGATGGTCCAATGAACGATATAAAACATACCGAAGAACGCCGAAAGGTAAAGGTAAAAGCTAAGTAGGTATTCAAAATTAGTTTATATTGAATTGTCGTATTGTTTTGTTCCTACAGTTGTCTTGAAGAAGAAGCGTAGCGAGCTACGTGACTGATGAAAGGCATCTGTAGGGGCAAAAGAATGCGGCAAGGCAATATTAAATTGGAACTTTCCTACATTGATATTATAAAATAATTTTGAATACCTACTTAATAGGCTATAAACTAAAATAACTCAACAAGATGGCTCAAAAACCCAGTATACCCAAAGGAACACGCGACTTCGGTGCCGTAGAGATGGCACGTCGCAATTACATTTTCAATACCATTCGCGAGGTCTATGCCCTCTATGGATTTCGCCAAATCGAAACACCCGCAATGGAGAACCTCTCCACACTGATGGGCAAGTATGGCGAAGAAGGAGACAAACTCCTGTTTAAAATCCTCAATTCCGGAAACTTCCGTGGTGAAGTAAGCACCGAAGAGTATGCCGAGAAAAATGCAGCACAACTCGCAGCACGATTCTGCGAAAAAGGCCTACGCTACGACCTCACCGTGCCCTTCGCACGCTACGTAGTGCAGCATCGTGACGAATTGCAAATGCCCTTCAAGCGCTACCAAATTCAACCCGTGTGGCGTGCCGACCGTCCCCAAAAAGGTCGTTATCGCGAATTCTATCAGTGCGATGCCGACGTGGTAGGCTCCGACTCGCTGCTCAACGAGGTAGAGCTTATGCAAATTGTCGACGAAGTGTTCAGTCGCTTTGGCATTCGCGTATGCATCAAAATCAACAACCGAAAAATCCTTAGCGGTATAGCCGAAATCATTGGCGCTGCCGACAAAATTGTCGACATCACCGTAGCCATCGACAAACTCGATAAAATAGGGCTCGACAAGGTAAACGAAGAACTACGTGCCGTAGGACTTACCGACGAGGCAGTAGAAAAACTGCAACCCATCATCTCCCTCTCGGGCACAAACGAAGAAAAACTCGAAACTATGCGCCAAGTCTTGGCACAGAGCGAGGTGGGACTTAAGGGTGTAGACGAAGTAGCCTTTGTGCTTCAGGCACTCAAGGCAAGCAACCTTCGCAACCAACTCGAACTCGACCTCACTCTTGCCCGTGGCTTAAACTACTACACAGGCTGCATCTTCGAGGTCAAGGCGCTCGACGTGCAAATAGGCTCCATCACGGGCGGAGGACGTTACGACAACCTCACAGGCATCTTTGGCATGCCCGGTCTCAGTGGCGTAGGCATCTCCTTCGGTGCCGATCGCATCTACGACGTGCTCACACAACTCGATCTTTATCCTGCCGAAACAAACTCAGGCGCACGCATCCTCTTCATCAACTTCGGAGCTGCCGAGGCTGCACACTGCTTGCGCTTAGCAGCAGCAGTACGCCAAGCAGGAATCTCGGCTGAGGTATACCCCGATTCGGTGAAAATGAAAAAGCAAATGAGCTATGCCAATGCCCACAAAGTGCCCTACGTAGCCCTCGTGGGCGAAGCTGAAATGGCAGAAGGCAAAGTAGCACTCAAAAACATGGAAACAGGCGAACAACAAAGCCTCACCATACAACAAGTAATCGAAGAACTACGAAAATAATGAATAATGTATAATGTAAAATGTATAATTGTTCCGCAAGGCAATTATACATTTTACATTATACATTATGCATTAAAAATCCCTCCTCATGCAAAGCAACAACATGTCTCACGCACAAAACCTGTCGCACAATGCCTACTTCGAAGAGGTAAACCGCATGTACACCGCACGCGAGGCAATAGACGAAGCCAAACGATGCCTACACTGCAAAGTGCCACAGTGTCGCAAAGGATGCCCCATCGAAAATAACATCCCCGACTTCATCCACGAACTCTCAAAAGGCAATATGGGCGAAGCCATGAACATTCTCCACGAAAAGACCAACCTTCCCGCCATTTGTGGACGCGTCTGCCCACACGAAAAACAGTGCGAAGGACACTGCGTACTAGGCAAAAAGGGCAACCCCGTGCGCGTGGGCAAACTCGAAAGTTTCGTGGCGCAATTCGATGCCGAAATGAACCTCACCCACGAGCGCATCCCCGAAAAAACACGTGGCAAGGTGGCAGTCATAGGCTCAGGACCTGCAGGACTCACCGTGGCAGGCGACCTCGCACGCCAAGGTTTCCACGTCACTATCTTCGAAGGGCAGCCCGAACCAGGAGGCGTGCTCATGTATGGCATACCCGAATACCGACTACCCAAAGCCGTGGTGCGCAACGAAATTAAGCGCATCGAAGCCCTAGGCGTTACCTTCGTCACAAACTGCCTCGTGGGCGACCCAAAAAGCGGAGTCACCGTCGACAGCCTCTTTGCCGACGGCTTCGACGCCATATTCATGGGAACAGGCACTGCACTCCCCCAAAACCTCAACATACCTGGCGCCAACCTCCGACGCGTCACACAGTCCACCGACTTCCTCCACAACGTCAACGCCTACATGGAAGGCGCCATGCCCTACGAAATGGTACCCCTACGCCGTGGCGACCGCGTAGCAGTGATAGGGGGCGGAAACGTAGCTATGGATGCAGCGCGAACCGCCAAACGTCTCGGAGCCGATGTCACCGTGGTATATCGTCGCACACAAGCCGAAATGCCCGCCATCAAGAGTGAGTACGACGACGCCGTGACAGAGGGCGTAAAGTTTATGTGGCAAACCAACTCGCTCGAGTTCATAGGCAACGAAAAGGGCCGCGTGTGCGCCATACGCCTCTCCACCCCCCAAGGCGAGCGCACTGAAAGCTTCGACCGCGTATTCCTTGCCATAGGCTCGCGTCCAGCAGCACGCATAGTCAGCACCACCACCGGCATACAAGTCGACGAAAAGGGCTACGTAATCTGTGGCGACCGACCCATGGGCATGACCACCCGACGCGGCGTATTTGCAGGAGGCGACGTAGTGCACCGACCCCAAACCGTAGTACTCGCCATGAAGGCAGCCAAAGAAGTAGCGCTAGGCATAGCCCAATACGTCGACGCCATAAAACTACTTGAATACTGCGAAGCTACAACCGAAAAATAAAAAAAGACTTTTTTTATTGAACTCGCTATTTGAGTGGGGATAGTCAATGTAGCGCCAACACACCAAATAGAGCGCACTCCTTATTATGCGATAAGCGTGCCAACCCTTGGATAAATTTTGAACGCGTCAGTTCTTTTCTTACCCAAGGGTTGGCACATTTGTTTGTTATATAGAGAGAATTGTTGCGATTTAATAATTCTGAATAATATGGCACAACGCATTCACGTCAGCCTCAAAAGAATCGCGAACTTTAGCACGATTTTTCATCGCAGTTTTGTAGTTGTAAATAGTTTGGGTAGAATAAAAGAGTAGCGTCGCAATCTCCTGACTCGATGTAACCCCTAAGCGCATCAAAGCAAATATGCGTAGTTCCGTAGTGAGTGCTTGTGGTGAAGCAGGACAAATTCTTTCCTCGTCGCGCAACAGATTGTTAAGCTGTTGAACAAAGTCGGGATAAAGCAAAATAAATGCACGATCAAAACGATCGTAGAAGGTGTTAGCCTCTTCCTCTTGTATACGCACACGGTTAATTTTAGACAATAAATCGTCCGTTTTTCCCGCTTTAATCGAGCGTGATACCATTTTTCGCAAGTTGTCAAGCTTGCCAATATAGATAGCACTAAGGTCCAAAAAAAGTCGTAAATACGTTTCGCGATGGCGGTTTGTTTCGCTTAATTCGCGATTCAGTTTTTCCAATATTTCGTTTTGTGCGTGCATTTGCATACGACGCTGGTTGAGCTTGCTGTTTTGTTTAAACGCCAAAACAATCAGACCTAATAGCAGCAATGCCAATACACTCACACCCCCCAAGCCCCAATAAAGCAAGCGAGTGCGTTGATTGATTTGGTCTTGATACGCAGAAACAATTTTAGGCAGAATGCGCGAAATCTCCAACATACGCAATCGATTGTTATAAAATTGGGCATCCTCCATAGAGCAATAAATGTATTTTACAGCTCGGTCAGAGTTATTGCGGTCTTTTTCATAAAGATAGAGTGAAAGTTCTTGTAATGCCAAGTTCTCTTTGAGTGGACATACTTGGTCAGAAATACCTGCTTTTACAATGTATTCTTCATATTGTTGCATCATCCCCATCTGTTTATATCCGCGTGCAAGTGCGTAGGCAGCCGAGGCATAAAGACGGTTGTCTACACCCACTTGCTGTAACACCAATTTGTAATAATTCATAGCCTTGCGGTTGCGATTGCCATAATACAAAGTTTCTCCCATTAAATAGTTATACATAACTCCATCGCGTGTTGTATGCTGCAGCGTCTTTTTTAGATAGAAGAGGCGCTGTGCACGCATTTGTGGCGCAAATTCATTGTCATCGCAATAGGCTGCCCAAAAGTTATAGAGCCAACTCATGGAATAGTAATACTGAAACAGCAAATGCTTGGGCAATTTCTCTACATCAACCTTTTCGAGCACAGCTTTCGCCTGACTATAATAACCACTTGTGGCAAGTAAAAGCCCACGATGAATGCTAAAAACTGCGATGAAATCGTTGTTTTTAGCTTCTTCAGCTAAATGCAAGCCTCTGTTTACGTAAACCATTGAAGAGTCGAAACGAAAGGTATAGTAAGCTTGGAAAAGGCGGTCGTAGACATTCAGCTTATCTTCTGTGCATAGTGGTTTATGTAGTTCAGCCTTAATTGAATCAATTTGTGTTTGCTTTTTCTGCATAAACTCGGCACGTCGTGCTACGTATTGGTCTAGTTCATAGAACACATCGTTAGCCTTCGTTGGCACATTGCCGCAAATGATGAAAAATGAAATAAATATAAATCGGAAATATCTCATAAGAAATGGATTTTTTTATTGATATGGCAAAAATAAGCATTTACTTTCATATATTCTACATCTACTTTGCCTTTTTGTTTCTTCTTCTGTTATTCTTTGTGTATCAATGCTTTTCTAATTTTATTCCCTTAAAATAATCTACTTACCATTTACCGACGCATGGTTTTAGTGCGTGGTTGCCCTAATTTTGCTAGCGAAAATCAATAATGATTCATTTTGCAACATCAGTTTTTCAAGTTGCAGTTTGAATTGAAATCTCTACAAATCAAAAAAGATACCTGATGAAATCTGTTACATTTCAAGCACTAACCTCGTGCCTCTTGCTTACTGCAAGCATGCAGGCACACGCACAAAGTAATGCCTCTACCGACAATGGTGGTGGTAAACAAGGCGAAGAGCGCAACGTAATGCTCAATGCTGCAGACGCTAACAAACCACGTGAAATACAAATAGGCTTGCCAAGCGAGGACGTTAATGTCTACGAAAATGGCTTGCCTGCTGTTTATTCATCGTCGGTACATAAACTCTCAGCTCATTGGCGTAACGATGCAAGTTTAGGTCAAACGGGATTACTCTCTCCATCAGAGTCTGCCATCACAACGGGTAATATTGCTTACTCTGTGACGGGCTTCACTGATTTAGGTCAGCAGGGCTTTCATGGCAAACTTAATTATCGCGTAAACCATTTTGGTATGCAAAACATTGACCTGAATTTTAACGGTGGAATCGGCAAAAATTGGCTCTATAATGCCGGAACCTACCAAAACTTCGATCCAGGTAGTTTTAAATTACAGTTTACCGACTATGCCGATCGTACGCAAATATACCATGCGGGGTTGACACGCATTCTCAATGATGGTAAGGGATATGTTTCGGTGCAATATAAGCATGCCAATAGCAAGAACCCCGGCAATTTTGCCAGTGCAGCTCCGTTTGTTTATGTGGGTGATGGTTCCATTAAGAAGGTGAACGGCTTCGACCCGGGACTCAACTCTTACGTGCCCTACAATGGCGCGTACTCTTATAGAGATATTATGACGGGTGAGCAGAAAACGTGGAATTTTAATAAAGGAAGCGAGAATCGTTCGCATGAGGTTGCTTTGCTTGCTAACTATCGTTGGGACAACGGACTGCAATGGAAGTTTGATGCAAAGTACATGAACGTGCCTGTGGCAAATTATGTAGATTTCGGCGGAAGCACCATTCGCGAAGTTACGGCTGCAGATGGCTATACCCTCGATGAAAACGGACAAAATCCGTACGAAGGACTTATTGAAGGACGTCGCACATGGTTACACTTTGGTAAGGTAAGCAGTGCAATGTTTACCACCGAATTGAGCAAGCAGATGGGGCGTCATGCAGTGCGCTTAGGATTGAATGAATGGTACTATCACCTTAATTATCATTCATCGTCTTTACAGTGGACGGGTACTGTTTCACCTTATCCGCAAGTGCTTTATAGCATGGCAACCGATCCTACAGACCCTACACAAACAGCAAAACGTACACAATTCTTCGGTTTCAACGAATTAAGTCCTGAATACACCAAAGGTTCTGAAAATAAATTGGCGCTTTATCTAACCGATAATTGGAAAATCAGTGACAAACTCAATCTCTACTATGGTGGACGCTTGGAGTATTATCGTATGTCGGCAGATCAAATTGCCCAATCGCGCTTTTCAGGTTTCCATATAGGTGATTTCAATACATATAATCGCGATGAAAACGGCAATATTGTCACTACAGAGCATAGCATTCAGCCTGCCAACGTAACTAAGAACAAACTTAATTACGCTGCAACGGCACAGCTCACTTACGACATTGTAGGTGGATTTGGCGTTATGGCAGATGGTACCATTGCTACGCGTTATCCGCGCATCAGCGACTACGCAGGAACAGGTCCCACAGCCGAACAATATAAGCGTGTGACAATTCCATTGGTGCGTGGTGGTATTTACTACAAAAATAACTGGCTCGACCTCTCGTCAATGGTTACTTACATAGCCAAGTCAAATAACATTGATCAGCAAAATTTGACAAAGCCAGGTACAAGCGAGGGTAAAACAGTGTTGCTCATCTACAACATTCAAACTTTGGGTTGGACAACAACGGCTGAAATCAAACCCTTCAAGAATTTCTCACTGCACGCATTGTTCACTTATCAAAAACCTGTATATAAGAATTACAATGCCAGCGTAACCTTTAGCGATGGACAACAGTTGTCGGTAAATGCGAACAACATGATAGTAAAAGAAATTCCGCAAATTCTTGTTGAACTCGACCCCAAATACAACATTACAAAGGATTTGAATGTATGGCTCTCATTCCGTTACTTTGGCAAGACTTATGCAAACTTGCAAGAGGCTCTCTATTTTAATGGACATTGGGAAACCTTTGGAGGCATTAACTGGAATGTAAACAAAAAACTCTCGCTTGGTGCAAGTGTTGTTAATTTCCTCAATCAAAAGGGTGCCAAAGGTACCATCAGTGGTTCGGAACTTATCAGCAAAGCTGATGCAGAAAAGTATGCCGGAAAATATATGAGTGGTAGCTATATGCGCCCATTCACCGTGGAATTTAGCGCCAACTTCAAGTTTTAACCCCTTAATTGCAAACATTTTAAAATCAAAGAATTATGATTCGCAATATAATCAAGCCCACACTTGCCATGATGGCAATAACCCTTGCTTCGGCAACGGTCAACGCACAAACCATCCGTGTGAGTACGGATAAAACCGATCTTGTGCTAAAAGTATCGCCCAAAGGCAGACTTTATCAAACCTATTTGGGAGATAAACTTAAAAATGCTGCCGACTACGAACAAATTTCGTGGAATACTTATGCAGCTTCAGATGGTGCAGTAAGCACACGTGGACATGAGGTGTATGCTGGTTCGGGCAACGAGGATTACTTTGAACCTGCTGTGGCAATTACGCATGCCGATGGCAACATGACTACCTATCTTTATTATAAAGGCAGCGAAACAAAGACCATCAATGGGGGTACTGAAACCATCGTTACATTACAGGATGATAAATATCCTGTGACGGTAAAACTGCATTACGCAGCCTATGCAAAGGAAAATGTGATTAAAACATGGACTGAAATTTCTCACAAAGAAAAGAGTCCTATAACTTTATGGCGCTATAGTAGTACGATGCTCTATTTTAATGCGCCTAAATATTTCCTTACCTCTTATCACAGCGATTGGGCTAAGGAGGGTCAACCCGAAACCGTGCAGTTAACTGCTGGAAAGAAAATTATTGACACCAAACTTGGCTCGCGTGCAGCCATGCACACTGAACCATTTTTTGAACTCGGACTTAACGAACCCGCTAAAGAACATGAAGGAAATGTGGTGCTCGGAACCATAGGTTGGACAGGCAACTTCCGTTTTACCTTTGAGGTGGACAATGTCGGTGGCTTGCGTGTGATACCAGCCATCAACCCCTACGCCTCCGATTATAAGCTCAAGGCAGGCGAAAAATTTACCACCCCCGAGTTCATTTTCACCACAAGCACAAGTGGCACAAGTCAGGCAAGCCGCAATTTGCACGATTGGGCACGTCGTTACCAAATAAATATGGGCGAGGGCGACCGCATGACCTTGCTTAATAATTGGGAAAACACGGGATTCGACTTTAACCAAAAGAGTTTGGCAGAGTTGATGAAGGATGCTAAAGACTTAGGCGTAGACATGTTCTTGTTGGACGATGGATGGTTTGCCAACAAATATCCTCGCAAGGACGATCATGCAGGCTTAGGCGACTGGGATGTAACTCATAGCAAGTTGCCCGATGGCATTCCAGGTCTGGTGCGCGATGCGAAGGCAGCAGGCGTAAAGTTCGGCATTTGGGTAGAACCAGAGATGGTCAATCCCAAGAGCGAACTCTTTGAGAAACATCCCGATTGGGTGATTAAGCAGAACAATCGCGAAACATATTACTATCGTAACCAATTGGTATTGGACTTGTCGAATCCAAAGGTGCAAGACTATGTGTTTGGCGTGGTAGACCGCATTATGACCGAAAATCCTGAGGTAGCATATTTTAAGTGGGACTGCAACAGCCCTATTACAAACATCTACTCACCCTATCTTAAAAATGATCAGGGCAAGTTTTACATCGACCATGTACGTGGCATTTACAACGTGATGAGTCGCATCAAAGCCAAATATCCTAATTTGCCCATGATGCTTTGCTCGGGTGGTGGTGGACGTATGGACTACGAGGCATTAAAGTATTTCACCGAGTTCTGGTGCTCGGATGATACCGATCCTTACGAGCGTCTTTACATTCAGTGGAGTCTGTCGAAGTTTTTCCCAGCTAAAGCAATGGGCTCGCATGTTACAAATTGGAACAAACGCACCAGTGTGAAGTTCCGCACAGATGTATGCAGCTCATGTAAATTGGGCTTCGATATCGACTTAAAACCCATCAAGGGTACGGCAGACTATCAGTTCTTGCAAGAAGCCGTTAAAAATTGGACACGTCTGAAACTCGTGATTCTCGATGGCGATCAGTATCGATTGGTTTCGCCTTACGAAACTGACCATTGTGCCCTTAATTATGTGTCGAAGGATAAGTCGCACGCGGTAGTTTTTGCTTATAACTTGCATCCGCGTTATAAAGAACCCTTACAGAAAGTTTGTTTTGAGGGACTCAATCCTGATCGTACCTATAAAGTGGAGGAAATAAACTTGATGCCAGGCACACAGTCAGCTTTTAGTTTCAATGGCAAGGCATTTAGTGGTGACTATCTAATGAAGGTGGGACTCAATATTTTCGACCAAGAAGAGGGTACCAGCCATGTGTTTGAATTAAAATAGAAAATGTGTGCTAACAACAGAGTGAAATGTTGTGATATTATATGAGAAGTTTCGGATGGATGTTTTATGCTGAAATCCGAAACTTTTTATGTCTTAAGAATATAACTTCTAACTATTCTCGCTTTTTTACGGGGGCATGATATTTGTGTCTCTAATGGTAGAGGGTTCAAAATCCGAGACATATTCTGCATGAGTTTATCGGATTTTGCCGTCAATAGATGACAGGTTGACACCCACAATAGTTTGTTTGAGTCTTGCCATTGTCGTAAGAGTTTAGATAATAGTAAGATTAACCACCCTTGTTCCATCGTTTCTCATTCGTTTCTCATTCGTTTGTCATTCGTTCGATTCCGTATTGTTTCCGTTTCAATCCCGTATCGTTTCCGTATTGTTTCCGCTTCACAATAGAAGGACAATAGAAGGACAATAGAAGGACAATAGAAGGATAATAGAAGGATGATAGAAGAACGATACGGGATTGATACGGATGTTTGTTGTCGATAAAGGCATGTTATAGTGTTTTACCTCGTTAGGTGAGAGAAGGTAGCCAGGTATGTGAAGGGGAAATTATTCCGATATCGGCGGTACCTCAGCAATTCAAACAAGTTTGATTGCATTCGGTTTGCACGATATCCCAATGGTATATATTTCCGTATCAATCCCATATCGTTCTCCGTTCATCCTTCGTTCAAGCTCCGTTCGGGCTCCGTTCAAGCTCCGTTCAAGCTCCGTTCATCCTTCGTTCAAGCTCCGTTCGAGCTCCGTTCGGGCTCCGTTCAAGCTCCGTTCGGGCTCCGTTCAAGCTCCGTTCAAGCTCCGTTCAAGCTCCGTTCGAGCTCCGTTCGAGCTCCGTTCAAG
>ERZ1026884.522-NODE-522-length-25094-cov-13.643237_pt1 | contig 25094 bp, 17 predicted proteins | sample MGYA00380172_ERZ1026884 | MGnify/ENA primary metagenome ERZ1026884 (study PRJEB33269, sample SAMEA4719808) | human gut metagenome | biome: human-associated habitat; feature: organic feature; material: feces | place: Cameroon | collected 2013-10 ... | reverse complement strand
AACAAAAAATCCTAACTGCTCATTTCTAAGCAGTTAGGATTCTATATGGTGCGCCTGATAGGACTCGAACCTACACGTCGTAAGACACTAGATCCTAAGTCTAGCGCGTCTACCAATTCCGCCACAGGCGCATTTGCGGGTGCAAAGGTAATAATTTTGTTGCAAATAACAAAATAATATGGCGGATTTATTCTATAGATTCTATCTTTTTAAGTTTATAGTCCAATATGAGATGGACTGTCATGTATATGACGATGTCGATACCTACTATGTAAGTTATACCAATTACGCCGTTCAGCATGGAGTTCAACAATACATATAATAATTGTAGTATAAGGATTGCTACAAGTGCTCTGTGCTGGCTCATACCTATGCGAAGCAACTTGTGATGGAAATGACGTTTGTCGGCTTGGAACAATGGTTGATGAATGCGCAAGCGTACCAGCACAACACGAACCACATCAAAGCACGGAACGATAAGCAATGTATAGGCAAGTAGCATACTGTCGCTTCTGAATGGTTTGACCCAATCTGAACTCATGGAGAACTTTACCATAAGAAATCCAAGGATGAATCCGAGCGTTAACGAGCCGCAATCGCCCATGAATAGCTTGCGTCGTTTCTCCGCACTTCCCCATATATTAAAGTATAGGTAGGCTGTGAGTACACCCATCAATCCGGCTATCAGCACGCAATATGTCCATATTTGCTCTCTACTGAAACAAACGAGGAAGCCTGTAAGTGCTATTAGCGATAAGCCGCCAGCCAGGCCGTCGATGCCGTCGATAAGGTTTATGGCATTGTCGATAAACACGATGATAAACACCGTAAGTGGGGCGCCTATCCAGAAAGGCACTTCGTGTATGCCCATAAATCCATATAGATTGTTGATGTAGAGATTGCATATAGGCAGTAACGAAGCAGCTATTATCTGAGCGGCAAACTTTATCGGGGCGCCAAGTCCAATAATGTCATCTACCACACCTACTGTATATATAATAAATAGACTTACAAGGAAAGCTCCAGTCCATAAGCCAATATTGAAGGGTAAATCGTCTGTTACGCACTTAAACACATACAACGACATAAGAAAGGCTATAAACATGCAAGGCAAGAAAGCCAAACCGCCAAGACGTGGTATGGCATTTTTATGAACCTTACGCTCGTTTGGCAAATCGTATAGTTTGCGTTTAAGACAGAAATCAACGATATGTGGGGTGATTATGAAGCCGCTAAGCAAGCTTAACATAAATGAAAGGACGACATACAACCAGTAACAATCCATCTAATTCTGTAGCTTTATATTATAGTATATATTTTATTAACACTCTTTTTATAATAACTTTCAAAATGTGAAAATATTGTATATCCTCTATGTTTTTCTCAATAAAACAAGTATCTTTGCGTTAATAGTAATAAAAATGTCTTGATTTTATAATTTGTTTAAGAACAAAAACTGTAATATGCGATACTACAAAGCAATAATATCATTGCTTGCTCTTACATTTGGTACATCTCAAAGCTATGCGCAATATGCGTGGCAAGAAACGGAACGCGAAAAATCTAAGCTTAATCTCAAGAACGATGTGGAATACAATGTAGAGATGCAAGCGTCAATGGCAAACAACAAGACCCCATTATGGCTTAACGCTAACAAATATGGACTTAGTTCGCTTGAAAAGAACAATGGTTATATGCGTGCTGCCGTAATACGTCCACTGCAAGCCGACTCGGTGCGCCGTTGGGCTATAGGCTATTGTCTTGACATGGCGGCAGCAATGAACTATACTTCTGATGTCGTAGTTCAACAGGCATATGTTGAGGCTCGTTGGTTGCATGGTGTATTGACGGTTGGAGCTAAGGAGTATCCTATGGAACTAAAGAACCAGAGACTTAGTTCTGGTTCGCAAACACTTGGCATCAATGCCCGTCCTGTGCCTCAAGTGCGACTTGCATTGCCACAATATTGGCAACTGCCAATTGGTGGAGGATGGTTGCATCTTAAGGGACATGTTGCTTATGGCATGATGACCGACGACTCATGGCAACATGAGTTTACTGGCAAGCAATCGAAGTATGCCGACAATCTGCTCTATCATTCAAAGGCTGGCTATCTGAAGATAGGCAACGAGTATTCTAACTTCCCAATCTCAGTAGAACTTGGACTTGAAATGGCATCACAGTTTGGTGGCAAGCCATATCTACCTACTAAGGATGGTATGGTGCAAGTGTCTACAGATAGTGGACTTAAGAGTTTTTGGAATGCATTTGTGCCAGGTGGTCAAGACGCGTCCGATGGAGTATATGGCAATAAGGAAGGCAACGTATTGGGCAGTTGGCTCATGCGTATAAACTACGATCATGAGCTGTGGCGATTCTCTGTATATGCCGACCACTTCTTTGAGGATCATAGTCAGATGTTCTTGCTCGACTATAATGGTTACGGCGAGGGCGAGGAGTGGAACGTATGGAAGAAGCACCGCTACTTTAAGTATGCTTTGCGTGATATGATGCTTGGTGGCGAGTTTCATATGAAGTATGGAACATGGCTTCGCAATATCGTCTTAGAGTATATCTATACTAAATATCAAAGTGGGCCTTACAACCACGACCGCACGCAGAACATAAGCGACCATGTGGCTGGATTGGACGACTACTACAATCATAGTGTATATCCAGGATGGCAGCATTGGGGACAGGTTATGGGCAATCCGCTCTTCCGTTCGCCTATATACAATACCGACGGCATTATCAATGTACGCGACAACCGCTTTTTGGCATTGCATCTTGGTATAAGTGGACAACCTACCGAGCGACTCGATTACCGCTTGCTTGGTACTTATCAGGAAGGGTGGGGAACATACGACATTCCTTTTACACGCAAGCACCATAACATAAGTTTTCTTGTAGAGACTGGTTATCGTTTCAACCACGGATGGAAAGCAAGACTTGGTTATGCCATGGACTTTGGCTCACAGCAAATGTTAGGACATAATGCGGGTGTGCAACTCACGATAAGCAAGTCGGGAGTGTTTTAGGAGTTACGAATTAGGAGTGACGAATTAAGAATTAGGAAGTGACGAGTTACGAATTAGGAGTGACGAATTAAGAATTAGGAAGTTATGATTACAAATTATAATAGCAACCGTACAAATAATAAAAGCAGCCTAACAAAGTTGTTTGTTACAACTGTTGTTGTTGCATTGCTGATGTCGCTTGCATCTTGCGAGATAGAAACGAGTGACAATGGCGAGCTCGATGGCTTTTGGCACTTGGAACGAATAGACTCGCTTGAAAATGGCAAGACTGTTGACTGCTCAAATCAACTGATATTTTGGGGAGTGCAATTGCGATTGATAGAAGCAAAGGACATGGGTAATAACTCTATCAATCATCTGTATCTGCGCTTTGAGCAGACATCAGACAGCTTATATATAAATAAGGTGTACGAGAACCACTGGCATGAGGATAATCCTAATGATGAAGTGGGTGGTGATGTGCCAGTAGAAGTGGCAAATGACGAAACACGTCATTATGGTATAAACAACATTCCAGAAGGATTTCTTAAAGAACGTCTTGACGGTAGCAAGATGATTTTACGTTCGAAAATGCTAAGATTGACATTCCGCCGGTTTTGACCAGCGGAATGTCTATATATTGTTCATCCTACCAAAGTTTCCACTCAAATATCTTATATAGGTATTTCAAGCTAATCAAAAAACGGTTAGTGTAAAAACCGTATGTTCGGCATGCTTTAACATCCTCGTTTACAAGTACCATACGACTGCGCACATTGTTGGTACTTGCACCACCAGTACGCATTGTCACAAAGTCGAGTGGTATATATTTAGCTTTAATATGATGTTTAAGGAACAGACGCACCATCATATCATAGTCGGATGCAATCTTGTAGTCAAGCGAATAAAGTCCGTATTTGTTAAACACCTCTCTACGAGCATAGAACGACGGATGTGCAGGCATAAAGCCAAAGCGAAGCCACATAGGGTGGAATGGCTTAGATGAATAATAGCGCACCACACGATTGGGAAATCCATCTTTTATGAAGTGTATGTCTCCATAGATAGCGTCGAGCGAGGTATGTGCTTTCATTTCTGTAGCCACACGCTCCAGAACATTGTCTGATGTGAAATAGTCGTCGCTGTTAAGTATGCCTACTACATCACCGGTACTATTGCTTATACCTTTGTTCATGGCATCGTATATGCCACGATCCTTTTCGGATATCCAATGCAGACGGCCGTCAAACTGAGGTTCGTATCTACGCACAATTTCCATTGTATTGTCCTTTGAACCACCATCTATAATCCAATAGTCAATGTCTTTGTATGTCTGTGCAAGCACCGACTTTAGAGTGTCCTCTATAGTAGAGCCGCTATTATATGTTGCTGTTATGAGTGATATTGTCATTGATATTCCATCTTTGTATTCATATATATAACGAGAATTTATGAAAATATTGCAAAATACAAAACAAATTTGTATTTTTGCAGAAACATAAAAGGAAGAATTGTGCATGACCCAATGCAACCTATAATAACAAACTTATATATATGCAAGCGATAATATTAGCAGCAGGTATGGGGCGCCGACTTGGCGAACTGACCAAAAATAACACTAAATGCATGCTCGAAGTGAACGGTGTGCGACTCATCGATCGCTACTTGAGACAACTTTCGAAGTATTCTCTCGATAGAATAGTAATTGTAGTTGGTTATGAAGGACAAAAACTTATCGACTATATACATGCCAACTATCCAGACATAAACATTGAATTTGTCAACAATCCTATATACGACAAGACCAACAACATATATTCGCTGGCACTTGCCAAGGACTATTTATGCGCAGACGACACCATATTAATGGAGTCGGACTTGATAGTAGAGGATGGCATAATAGACAAATTGCTCAACCATACAGACAAAGACCTTGCACTTGTGGCTAAATATGAGCAGTGGATGGATGGTACTATGGTGAGGATAGACGACAACCGACGCATTCTGCAATTCATACCTAAGGCGGGATTCAGATATGAAGAGGCTGACGACTACTATAAGACGGTGAACATATACAAGTTCAGCCGTGAGTTCTCAAGCAAGCAATACATTCCTTTCCTTGAGGCTTATTGCAAGGTGATGGGCAATAACGAGTATTATGAGCAGGTGCTCAGTGTGCTGACATTGCTGCAAAACACAACACTACGTGCATTGCCTATTGGCAACGAAAAGTGGTATGAAATTGATGATGTGCAGGACCTCGACATAGCCTCAACACTCTTCTCGGAGGACAAAAACAGATTCCAACTCTATCACAAGCGATATGGAGGATTCTGGAGATTCCCCAAGTTGCTCGACTTCTGCTATCTTGTCAACCCTTTCTTCCCAAACAAGCGCATGCGCGATGAGATACGCAACAACTTCGACACATTGCTTGAGAGCTATCCTTCGGGCATGGGTGTCAACTCGCTACTTGCTGGCAAGTACTTTGGCATCAAGCAAGACTATGTAGTGGTGGGCAACGGAGCCGCCGAACTGATTAAGGTGGTGATGGAGGAACACACAAACGGACGTGTTGGAGTGATATTCCCTACGTTTGATGAGTATCCCAACCGCCTGAAACAAGAACAGATTGTGCAGTTTATCCCTACCGACTCTAACTTTGGATATACTGCCGATGAATTGATGGAATATTACAACGACAAGCAATTGTCGCTGTTGATGCTCGTCAATCCAGACAATCCTTCGGGTCATTTCATGCCAAAGGCTGATGTGTTGCGCCTTGCTGCATGGTGTGATAAGAAAGACATAAAACTACTTGTTGACGAGAGTTTTGTTGACTTCACCGAGGAATATGAGAAGAACTCGTTGCTACACAACGATATTTTGGCAAGCAACAGGAATTTGATGGTTATGAAGTCGATTTCTAAATCGTATGGTGTACCAGGTCTACGACTCGGCGTGTTCGCATCGTCAGATACCGAACTGATACAAAGGATAAAGAAAGAGGTGAGTATATGGAACATCAATTCCTTCGGAGAGTTCTATATGCAGATATACGGCAAATATGAGAACGACTATCGTAAGGCTTGTCGCAAGTTCTGCGAAGTGCGCGAGAAGTTCTATGAGGACTTAAAGCAAATTGACTTCTTGAGAGTAATACCTTCGCAAGCCAACTATTTCCTGTGCGAAGTAACAAGCAAATACACTTCAGCAGAACTATGCGAACTTCTCATAGAGAAAGACATTATCATAAGCAATTGCGGGAAGAAGAAACATATGAACGGAAGAAACCTCGTGAGACTTGCCGTAAGAGACGAGGCTGACAATGCACGACTCGTTGAAGTGTTGAAGTCGTTGGCATAAACATCTTTTCATTGTTTTATACTTTGAAAACTTATGCTAAAGTTATATTTACATAAGAATAAAGCAAGAACAATGAATGTCAGAACAGTTATAAATAATAATAGGCAAGAATAAAGAAATAGATTTCTCTTTTTCTTGCCTATTATTCTATATCAGTTGTTGAGATATTTATATCCTAAAAAGGTACGCATAATTATTGACATTAGCTTGTATATATCAAGTATTTTGACGAATTTTGTAGGCTAAATAATACAATAATAATATGGTGGTATATATCATTATAGCAGTAGTAGCCGTTGCAATGACGGTAGTAGGCTTTGTGCTTGGCAATAGGGGCAAGGGTAATCAGCAGGACAAAACCGAGCTGATAGACAATTTGCATAAGCAGCTGGATGAGCTTAACAATAAGCTTGCGGAGCGTGAGCAAATCATTTCCGGTCAAAATGCGCAGATAACTACTCTTACATCTGAAAGGGATGTGCAGAAGGCTCAAGCCGAAAACTATCATAAGCAGCTTGACACCCAACTGGCTGACAACAAGGCTTTGTACGAAAAACAAATAACTGAGCTTAAGGCTTCGCAAGAAACGCAACTGGCTGATTACAAGGCTTCGTACGAAAAACATATAGCCGAGCTTAAATCGTCGCACGAAATTCAAATAGCCGAACTTAAATCGTCGCACGAAACTCAAATAGCCGAGCTTAAGGCTTCGCACGACAAGCAACTTGCACAGGTTAAGGATGCTGCTGACAAGCAGATTGAGGCGCTTAGGCAGATGAACCGCGAGCAGGTTGACAATCAGCTTAAGCTCATTCGTGAGCAGATGCAGACTACATCAGAAGAGGTGTTGAAGCGTCGTCAGGATGAATTGGGCGAGCGCAACCGTGAGCAGGTGTCCAAGATTATCGACCCTCTGCAGCAGAGTCTGAAGGATATGCAGGAGGCTTTGGACAAAACTAAGGAGCAGCAGAGCGAGGCTCTTACTCGTCTTGACGAGACTATAAAGATTAATATGCAGAAGAGTGCTGCCTTGGGCGAGACTGCCGACCGCCTTACACGTGCGCTTACTGGCGAGGTTAAGGTACAAGGCAACTTTGGCGAGCTTAAGCTTAAGCAACTGCTTGAAGACCTTGAGCTAAAGGAGGGCGAACAGTTTGATACGCAAGAGACACTTAAGGACAAGGCAGGAAAGCTGGCAAAGGGTGATGATGGCAAGGGATTGATTCCCGACTTTATCCTTCATTTCCCAAACAACCGCCATGTTGTTGTCGATTCAAAGATGTCGCTTACCGACTACGAACGATATATGAATGCCGAAGACGGTACTCCTGAGAAAACCGAATATCTTAAGTCGCATATAGCCAGCGTGCGTGCTCAGGTCAAGCGTCTTGCCAAGAAAGAGTATACAAAGTATCTGCCAAGCGGATACAACAAGCTCAACTTTGCCATTATGTATGTGCCTATAGAGGGTGCGCTAAACCTTGCATTGCTAAACGACAGCACGCTGTGGCGTGAGGCTTACGATGAGGGTGTTATGATTCTTGGTCCGCAAACTATGTATATGAATCTTCGTGTATTGGAGATGATGTGGACTCAGGTGCGCCAACTTAGCAATCAGCAGGCTATGATGGATGCTGCCAACACTGTTATCGATCGTGTGCAAGACTTTGGTGTGCGCTTCATGGATGTAGAATCGAGCATGAACGACACTATAAAGAAGATGTCAAAGCTTAAGATTACTACAGCCGACAGTGGTGCAAGCATTATTACCGCAGCACGCAATCTGCTTAAGGCTGGTGCAAAGGAGAATAAGAAGAAAAAATCGCTTGCCGAAATGGACGACCAAGTGTTTATTGAGAATAAGGAATAAGAAACGAATAACGACAATTACACGTACTCAGACCATTATAGTCTCCGTGTAATTGTCGTTAATTTTTTTTGTGGTTACTTTACGATGCTTTCGATATACTTGCACACCATATCGATGCCCTTGACGTTGTCGCCTCCCTCTGGTATAATAATGTGTGCAAATCGCTTTGTTGGCTCAATGAATTGCTCGTGCATAGGTTTTAGCACCTTGAGGTAACGGTCTAACACAGTCTGCACATCACGTCCGCGTTCCACAGTGTCGCGTTGTATGTTGCGTATAAGACGTTCGTCCGAGTCGCAGTCAACAAATATGCGTATGTCCATAATGTCGCGCAGCTTCTTGTTGATGAGAGTCATGATGCCCTCTACAATAATTACCGGCTTCGGTTCTACATGTATAGTCTCCGGCAGTCGGTTGCACTTGAGGTACGAGTAGGTAGGCTGCTCTATGGCTCTGCCTTCTCGCAGCTCGTTTATTTGCTTGGTTAATAGTTTCCAGTCGAAAGCGTCAGGATGGTCGAAGTTAATGGCGTGTCTTTCCTCTTCGGTCATTGATGTGGTGTCGTTATAGTAAGAGTCGAGTGGTACAACAGCCACATGATGCGGAGGCAATGCCTCCACAATCTTCTTCACTACAGTAGTTTTGCCAGAGCCAGTGCCTCCAGCAATACCTATAATTGTAACTTTATCGTTTGTCATATATATTGATTGTTTTTTTTACTCGCTTATGCCTTTAAGTACCTTGACATAAAACTCCGCCTTCTTCTCCACCTTCATAGGATATGCGCGCGAGCTGCTTGGCATGCGCCACAGTCTCAATTGTCGTCCTTTATAGTCGAACTCTACATTGTCGCCAACCTTTGGTTGCATGCCAATGTTGAAGCATTGGCACAGCACATCGGTGGCTTTCTGTCCGGTAGTTACTATATCGGTAAGGCAAGGCAGACTGTCTGCCATAGCTTTCAAATCGGTAGGCTCCACCACTTCAAGGTCCTTGTCCGATGCCGTGTTCTTAAGTCGTATCACGGCTGTGGCTGTATCATACATTCCTATACCGTATTCACGAAGAAAGGGTATGATAAGGTCAAGGCGAAACGTTTTGTGCTCAACGTCTACAAAGTGCATCTTGTCATTATAGAAGCACAATCCGAAGATGCGCCACATGTCATTGGTGAAGTTAGGATAATAAAACTTCATAGACCACCGTTTCTCGCCCGGTGGAAAACTGCCAAGCATAAGCAGTCGGCAACCATCGGGCAAAAAAGGTTCAAATGGATGACGTTCTATCATTTCTGTTCCTTGACAAGATACACCACTACAGGCAAGTGGTCCGAATAGCCATCAAGCCAAACACCGCCTGCTGTTGTACGCTTAGGTGCACCCTTGTATTTGCCTTCTGATTGCAAGAGGTATGGGCGGATTTGTATCTGGTTCTGGAAGAACTTAAGTGTGGCATAGTCCTTAGAGCCCTTTGGACATAGCATGTTAGGTGTCATAACAATCTGGTCGAACAGATTCCATGAGCCATTGTAGAATAATGTGCCGCGACCTTCCTTTGCCAGAATGTTGTACCAAGGATTGTACATGTCGTCCTTGCCCACCTCGCTTATGTTAGCCTTGCACGATAATCCCTCTGTCATCGACTTGTTGGTAGGGTCGTCGTTCATATCACCCATAACCATAACCTTGCAGTTCTTGTCGGCAGTCAAGAGCGAGTCTTTTATTACGCGCACCTGGCGTGCAGCCACCTCACGATAGTATGATGTAGAGAATCGGCTTGGCCAATGGCATACAATGATAGTTACATGCTCGCCTGCCATTGTGCCGCTTACAGTAAGGAATCCACGTGTTACAAATCCAGAGTCTTTCTTCTGCTCAGGCACATAAGGCACAAGCTTTACATCACGTACTGTAAAGAAACGTGGATTGTACAGCAAGGCACAGTCGATACCACGACGGTCTGGTCCTTCAACATGTACATATTTATATCCACGTGCCTTAAGTGCAGGCTGTGCTGTAAGGTCGTCAAGAACCTTAGAGTTTTCTACCTCTGCAAGACCAATAGCCGCACATCCAATGCCAGGCAACTTGTCTGTGCCAAGGTCGGCAAGTGCTTGTGCCATATTGCGCAGCTTATGACTGTACTTCAAACCATTCCACTTGTACGAACCACCAGGAAGGAAGTCGTAGTCGCGCTTGCCTTCATCGTGGCAAGTATCAAATAGGTTTTCTTGGTTGTAGAAGCCTACAGCGTAGAGATTAAACTTTTTCTGTGCCTGTGCGCCTGTCACGATGGCAAGCAACATAAGGGCAAGGATTAAGAGTTTCTGTTTCATTGTTTTATTGTTGTAATTTGTTTAATTTTTTTGCAAATATCGGCATTATATCTGAAATAACACCATTTGTAACAAAAAATTATTAATATTGCCTTCTCAAATAGACCAATTTGCCGGTATTTCCAACATTGAAACATAATATTAATGTGAATAAAACCCGAAAAAACTTTTTTTATTGAAAATTAATGCTTTACTTTGCATTCTCTCTATATGAATCAACAAATCTAATTATCAAATACATGCAAAAGAAGCTTAATTTAGCAGTGTTGGCTATGTGCTGCGTTCCTGCTGCCTATGCTCAGACCGATTCTATCGGCTATCATAGTGAGGCATCTAACGAGGCAGCCTTCACATTTACCGAGGCTCAGCTTGGTGAGGATGATGATATGACGCAGAACGTCACTATTGTCAATTCTAATACCAACATCTATGCCAGTCAGGTGGGCTATTTGTTCTCACCTGCTCGTTTCCGCTATCGTGCTTTCAATCAGAAGTACAACGAAGTGTTTGTCAACGGACTATCGCTCAACGATATGGAGAGTGGTCAGTTCCGCTACTCGCAAGTGGGCGGTCTTAACAACATGACACGCAATGTAGACTATTCGCTTCCTTTTGAGAACAACTCGTTTGCTTTCTCTGGTATGGCGGGCTCAAACAATTACAACTTCCGTGCTGCCGCTATGCCTGTAGGACAGCGCCTTACATTGAGTGGTGCCAACCGCAACTACACATTACGTGGTATGTATACCTACAGCACTGGTCTTTCTGAAAAAGGATGGGCCTTTACCGGTGCTCTTAGCTATCGTTGGGCAAGCAATGGTTATGTAGAGGGAACATTCTACAATTCGCTGTCTTACTTCCTTGGTGTGCAAAAGGTATTTGGCAATCATAGCTTGTCGTTCTCTACATGGGGCAACCCAACCGAACGCTCTACACAGGGTGCTGGTACTGACGAGGTGTATTGGCTTGCAAACAACCGCTACTACAATCCTTATTGGGGTTATCAGAATGGCAAGAAGCGCAACTCGCGTGTTGTAACCGATTATGCTCCAAGTGCTATCCTTACTTGGGACTGGACTATAGACAACGACACCAAGCTCACTACATCGTTGTTTGGCAAGTACTCTATGTACAAGAGCACTAAGCTTAACTATAACAATTCGGACAACCCACAACCCAATTACTGGAAAAATCTGCCTTCAAGCTATTACGATGTGTGGTACGACACAAATGAGAACTATCGCACAGAGCAGGCTTTCGACGATTGGACCACATCTTACAACTATTGGCGTGCATCTAAGGCAAACCGTCAAATCAATTGGGACCGCCTTTATTATGCCAACCGCAACATAAATGCCGAGGGTGGCGATGCCATGTATTATGTACAGGCCAAGCACAACGACAACCTTACATTGACCCTTTCGTCTACATTCAACCATCAGATTGACAAGGACAAGAAGGTGAACTTTGGTATTATGGCTGGCACAAACAAGGGCATGCACTACCAGACAATGGAGGATATGCTTGGTGCCAACTCGTTCCACAACATCAATACTTACATTATCTCGGACAAGTATACTGCCGATTCGCCAGAGGCCGACTACGACCTTAACAATCCTAAGGCTGTGGTTAAGGAAGGCGACCGCTTTGGCTACGACTACAATATATTCGTAAACAAGGCCCGTCTTTGGACCTCTTACTCGCAGAACATTGGACGTCTTAACTATACCGTAGCAGGCAAGATAGGCTATACTTCTATGCAGCGCGAGGGTAGAATGCGTAATGGTCTTGCTGCCAACAATTCTTATGGCAAGGGTCATCATGCACAGTTCCTTGACGGCGGTGTAAAGTTAGGCTCTAACATTACACTTGGTGGCGGACATGTAGTGTCGTTAGGTGCCGCTTACGAGTATCGTGCTCCTGAGGCGAGCTCTGCTTTCATGGCTCCTGAGGTTAACAACGACTTTGTTGCAGGCCTAAAGAACGAGCGTGTGTTTAATGGCGAGATTGGCTATATGTACGAGAACTCATGGTTGCACCTCAATCTTAATGGTTACTACTCGCGTATGGAGAATGTGTCTGACTGGCAGAACTTCTTCAACGACGATGTCAACTCGTTCATCTATGTATCTCTTACAGACATGAAGAAGGAGTATTATGGTGCCGAGCTTGGTGCAAAGTTCAAGTTGGCAAGCTTCTTCGACGTTAATCTTATCGGTACTATAAGCGAGGCTAAGATTGTAAACAATGCCAAGCTTACATATATGGAGTCTACCAGCGCCACATTGCATGGCGACGACCAGGTAGGCGACAACCACGACCGTATATTTAATAAAGGTATGCGCGACAGCGGCACACCGCTTACAGCATTGAGCCTCGGATTGAACTATCATCAGAATGGTTGGTTCATCAACCTTAATGGCAACTACTACGACCGTATATACTTGAGCTACTCGCCTAACTATCGTTTCGAGCAGAACATCAAGAACCGTAACATTGCCATGACAAAGTTGGGTTATCCTATCATCAACGATGCTACCAACGAGATTATTCCTGGCGCTCTCGACCAGGCTAAGGGCAAGGGCGGATTTATGCTCGACGGTTCTATAGGTCGCAACATCTACCTTAAGAAAGGCTCACTCTCTATCAACCTTATGGTGACCAACATACTCAATAACCGCAGCATTGTTACTGGCGGTTACGAGCAGAGCCGAAGCGGATATTCGGGTGTGGCTACTGGCAAGTACAACTTGCGTGGCTATTCATTCGAGAATAATCCGTTTAAGTTCTATGCCTGGGGCACCAATGGTATGCTGAACATTACATATAAATTCTAACAAACACAAGCATTAAGATGAAAACAATGAAATATCTTAAGTTGGCGCTTCTCGCTCTTGTTGCTGTCTTTGCTACCACATCATGCATGGACGACGACTGGAAGGACCCTAATAGCGAGACATCTCCTTATGGCAATAACTCTATTCAGGAGACTAATGTGGTGTCTATTGCTGAATTAAAGAATACTTATGGTCCAAAGCAGAAGGACGAAATAAATGATACTGTTCGTATTGCTGACGGCACACAGATTAAGGGTATTGTTACTGGCAATGACGTTGAGGGCAATATCTATAGCCAAATCTCTATACAAGACGATAGCGACAAGCCTGGCATTATCATCTCTGTAGCTCAGGGCGGATTGTCAGGTCAGTTGCAGATAGGTCAGGAGGTACTTATCAATGTAGGCGGACTCTATTATGGCACTTATCGCTCACAGCCACAGCTTGGTGTTGCTTACCACGACTCGTCTAAAGATCAGAACTATCCAAGTCGTATAAGTCGTGCCGACTGGCAGAACCGCTTTAAGGTTATTGGCAAGCCAGATGCTTCTAAGATTAAGGTACAGGTGTTCAGCACAAACCCTGACGCCTCAAAGGGCGAGCTTAATGTTGCCGACCTTCTTGATGCCGATGTGGCATACAAGTATGCTGGATGTCTTGTTACACTTAAGGGAGTTGAGTTTGCTATGGGCGACGGTAAAACCACTCTTGCTCCTGAAGATGAAGGCAAGACTCTTGGTTATGGTGTGACACGCTATTTTAAGGGTTACGACAAGACCAACAAGCAGATAGGCATTCGTACAAGTTGCTATGCCGACTTTGCTGCCAATCTTGTGCCACAAGGCGTGGTTGATGTAACGGGTGTTCTTTCTTGTTACAAGTCAAGTGCAAAGTACAACCATACAGTACAGCTCGCATTGCGCCGCTTCTCTGACATCAAAGCTTCGGAGAGCAAATAATATACACATTATTATATATAATAGAACAAAAACATAACAATCATGAAGAAGATACTTTATACAATGCTTGTCGCCCTTGCGACAACATTATCATTTACAAGTTGCGAGGATGTTCCGGCTCCTTACGACATTCCTACTGGCGGTAATACTGGTGGCGGTGACACTGAGACAGGACTGAAGGAAATATACTCAGAGAATTTCGACAATGGAACAACTGCGTTCACATTCAAGGATGTCACTCTTACTGGTGGTTTGACAAGAGTGTGGAAGGTTGCTTCTTACAACAACAATGGTTATCTCAATGCTTCTGCTTTCTTTAGCAATGCAAGTCATGCTTCTGAGTCTTGGGCTGTGTCGCCAGCTATCTTGCTTGGCGACAGTAAGAAGGCAACTCTTTCGTTCAAGCATGCTATCAACAAGCTTGCCGATGTAAGCACTATGAAGGACATGATGACAGCTTGGGTTTCTACCAACTATGCTGGTGATGTTAAGACTGCAGAGTGGCAGCAGCTCGTAATACCTAAATATCCAGAGGGTGTAAGCTGGACTTTTGTAGAATCGGGAGATATCGATCTCACAGCTTATTGCGGTAAGACAATATACATTGCATTTAAGTATACAAGTACAGATGATAACTCTGGTGGTTGGGAGATTGATAATTTCACTATTAAGGGTGATGGAACTGCTATGAGCATTCCTTCAACACCTGACACACCAGATACTCCTTCTACACCAGAATTGGTTGCAGGCTTGAACCTTGATACTACAAACGGTTTTGTTACATTCGTTAATGACGGTGTTGCAGAAGGCGAAGAAGTTAAATTCGAGGTTAAGGATATGGGTATTGAAGATCCAGAGCAGAAGGGTGTACAGGTTACTGAAGTTACTCTATCGGATGGTACAAAGCTTACATTTAGCGCTGACGAAGGCGAGAAGAGCAAGCCTACCTACTTTGGCAAGTATGGTGCTATACGTATATACAAGAACTGCTCTATCAACATCGCTGGCAAGAGCAAGATTGCTAAGGTTGTGTTCACTTGCGACGGCAAGTCGTATGTAGGCAACACTACTGCTACTCTTGCATTCGAAGGCAACAACATCACTTACAAGAATGTATATACCGCAGAACAGGGTGGTGGTGTTCAGTTCCGTTTCAAGACAATAGCCATTACTTACGCTAAGTAATTAATAGGACAAAATATAATAAAAGGGCGCGCTGTCGATATGACAACGCGCCTTTTTATTATATTTTACATCCATGTCATACCCACTAAATCAGCTTGGCAATCTATAGGAGGGTATGGCATCCTTGCCATACCCACTCTGCCATGATTGTCCAACCAGTTTAGTGGGTATGGCAGGGATGCCATACCCTCCTACTATATGTAAAGATAATTCTGAACTGTTACTTATAGAAAAGCAGATAAAGACATGGCAGTTTGAGGAAATAATCGTAAATTAGCACTTGAAAACCAAAGCAAAGGAATTATGTTAGAGACTACCGATAGAAAATTGCCTGTAGGCATCCAGTCTTTTGAGGAAATCAGAAAGGGTGGATACCTTTATGTTGACAAGACAGATATTATCTGGCAACTTGCCAACAGGGGGAAAAAGTATAATTATCTAAGCCGCCCACGCCGATTTGGCAAGTCTGTGCTGGTAGATACACTCGAATCCTACTTCTTGGGAAAGAAGGAACTGTTCGAAGGATTGAAGATAATGCAGCTGGAGACGGAATGGGTGAAGCGTCCTGTCATAAGACTGGATATGAGTCGTGCAGGAGCTGAGCCTGAAACATTGCGCTCTTATCTTGATAACGCTTTCAGACAATATGAAAAAGAATATTCACTGATTCCTAATCCTACAGATAGTCTTGCCGACCGCTTCAATGCAATAATCGTGGGGGCGTATGAGCAGACTGGACATCAGGTTGCTATTCTTATCGACGAATACGACTCGCCATTGCAGCATTCATGGAAAACTCCTCACCATGAAGCATGTACCTCTATCTATAGGGAGGTGTTTGCCATCCTCAAGGCAGATGATAAATACGAGAAGTTTGTCTTTATCACCGGCATCACCAAGTTTACGCAAATCTCGCTATTCTCAGTGCTAAATAATCTGAGCAACATCAGTTTTGATCCTGAGTATGCAGCCATTTGCGGTATAACGAATGAAGAAGTGCTCATGGATTTCAAACCCGAAATCAGCAGATTGGCATCAAGAAATGGATGGACTACCGATGAAGCCGTAGCACAGTTGACTGCCTATTACGACGGCTATCATTTCTGTTATGAAAATATGGTGGATATATTCAATCCGTTCAGTCTTATCAATGCCCTCGCTGATTCCAAACTTAAGAACTACTGGGCTTCGTCTGGTGCAACCTCCTTGCTTCCAAAGTTTGTGGATGATATAGAAATAAGGTTGAAAGATTTTGATAATTGTCCGATAGACAGCGACACCATAGAGACTTCTGATGTTACTGGTGGCGGAGCGGAACTATTTCTCTATCAGTCGGGCTATCTTACGATAAAGGGGTATATCGAAGGGATTTATTTGCTTGGCATTCCAAACTATGAAGTTCGAAAGGCTCTGTATAAGATTGTATTGCCTGCCTTGACATTGCAATCGAATGCACAAGTAATATCAACCCAGAATATGTTGTTGTATTCCCTAAAGCTTGGCAATCTGCCCGAAGCCATGAAATGCCTTAAAGCCCTTATTGCGGATGTGCCTTATAGTAATAAGAAGCTTGCCAGCATGGATATGGAGGAGCGCTACCGCCTGATTATGAGTACCATATTCAATGCCATCGGTTGCCGTGTAGAAGTAGAAAAGATGATAGCTACGGGTAGGATAGATATGGTGGTAGAAACCACCAACTTCGTTTATGTTCTCGAACTGAAGCTTAGCAATAACGGTGGCATAGATGCTGCTACAGAACAGATAAGAGCCAAGCAATATGCCGAACCTTTCAAGGCAGACAAGCGAAAGGTTATAGCCCTTGCCATTGAATTGGATGATAAGGGAAAGGGATTGGTAGATTGGAAGGAAGTGTAAAGAAATACTCCAAACTTAGAAAACAGTAGGAGGAGAGTGTGTCAAAAGTTGTCTCAAGTGGTACGCCCCGAAGGGGCAGAAGCTCCTAGCCCAGGGCAGCGCCCTGGGTGTAATACATCCAAAGCAAAGCGCCCTGTAAGGGCAGAAGCGTTGATAATGAATGCTTTTGCCCTTACAGGGCGTATTATTATAATATCCGTTTACCCAGGGCGCTGCCCTGGGCTAGGCGCAATTTGGGCTTTCAGCCCGCGTAGTATGCATTATTATAAGGCTCTCCGTAATTCTTACTAAGAGCATTTATATCTAAATCAAAAGCTATTGCAAACATTATGCTAACTTAAAATATTTAGACTGCCCAAAGAATATTCTGCCTACATTGTCCTTGATGGAAATAACCAATCCCATAAAAGGGTTGTGTTCAACATCAATAACCTGGCCCTCAATCCAATCAGTCAAACCTGTCAAAGAAGGATTAACCTTCATAATATCTCCTAATTTTGGTTCCATAGCTATTTTGTATTTTTTATATGCTTGCAAAGATAAACTATTATTTTGAAAGTGCGAAGAAAACAAGAAAAATGTTTCGAAAATATATCAACGACAATACTTTGCTTAACATTTCCTCATATAATAAAATCAATTAGGGCTGCAAATGGCATTGGTGCCGTTTGCAACCCTAACTTATGTATAGTCTCAAGCTAAGACATCCCCAATAAGTCTAATTACTCCCCTCCCTTTTGGGGAGGGGGTGGGGGTGAGGTTTCTTTTAATCAGCCCAAATGCTGCCATTTCCATCGCGATAGTCGCTAACCGATTCTTCGTCGTAATCCTTTTCTGTAGCTATATTGATATTAGAGCCAGCGAGTATAGCTTGTGCCTCCATTTGGTAGACATTCATTTCAGGCTTTATATATTCTTTCTTTTTCATAATTCTCAGTTCTTTTTATTTGATGATAACTTTCATAGTCTTGTTGCCACGCTTTACGATGTTGATGCCCTTTTGAGGCTCATTGAGGCGCTTGCCCTGCAGGTCGTAGTATTCAGCCTTGTCGTTGGCAATGGTGTTGAGGGAGTCGATGGCTGTAGTGCTGTTGTCGTCGAAGCCGATGCTGAACATCTTGGCGCCAGCTGCAGGAGCAGAAGTTTTGTCTACCATGTAAGCACGGAATGGCTTGCTTACCACCTTTTCTACATTTGTGTTTGCTAACAACTTGGCAGGATTCATCAGCTTGTTGCCCTTTACGATGTAGCAGTTGTTGTCAGCATCCTTGCTGAACACCTTCTGGGTATAGAGTCCCTGGAGCTGATAGTTGCCGTCAGCAGATTCTGAGGTCAGAACATCTTTTGCAATCGTCTTGTCGGCTACAGTGAAGTTGAGCTCGGTGGCTCCGTTTGTCATCTTGATGATAACAGGAGTACCAGCCTCTATTGTCTTAACCTCTTCGAGTTCTACAGTCTCTGTAGCATCATCAGCTGAAAGAAGCTTGAAGGCACGGAAGTTCCGACCATCGAGCGACACCTCGAAAGGCAAGCAGAGCGTGCCCCAGGTGGTGCCAGCATTCATCGGGCGGATGTAAGATGCAGTCTTGGCTGCGAACGGTTCGTAAGCCACGAAGTCCTTGTTGTCGTCAAGAGCGAGACTTTCGGCAGTAAGAGTTTCTCCCGTTGCTCCAATCTTCTCATCACCATTCTTTCCTACCAGCTTGCTGAAATAGCCAGTCTTGTAGTTGGCGTAATCTTTGTCGTTGGTATTGTTTCCGGCGTATTTTATGGCACCTTTGAGGTTCTTGCAACCTTCGAACATATTAATACTCTTATTAATACTCGTAGTAACCTTGCTCGTAACAAAATTATCGCTGGCGTAGATGGTTGTGAGAGCATTACTGTTATAGAACATCTGTGTCATATCCTTCACATTTGCAGTGTTGAAGCTGGTGATGTCGAGCGAGGTGAGAGCGTAGCAGCTCTTGAACATCCATCCCATATTCTCCACCTTCGCAGTGTTGAAGTTTGTGAGGTCGAGCGATTTGAGAGCGTAGCAGCTATGGAACATATAACTCATATTCGTCACCTCCGCAGTGTTGAAGCTGGTGATGTCGAGCGAGGTGAGAGCGGAGCAGCCATAGAACATATTACTCATATTCGTCACCTTCGCAGTGTTGAAGTTGCTGAGGTCGAGCGAGGTGAGATCGTTGCATGACTTGAACATATAGTCCATTTTCGTCACCTTCGCAGTGTTGAAGTTGCTGAGGTCGAGCGAGGTGAGAGCGTAGCATTGAAAGAACATTTGGTTCATTTTCGTCACCTTCGCAGTGTTGAAGTTGCTGAGTTCGAGCGAGGTGAGATCTGTGCAGTCCTTGAACATCCCGGTCATATCCGTCACATTCTCGGTGTTGAGACTGGTGAGGTTGAGCGAGGTGAGATCTGAGCATTCCCAGAACATCCCTTGCATATCCGTCACCTTCTCGGTGTTGAAGTTAGTGAGGTCGAGCGAGGTGAGAGCTTTGCAGCTCTTGAACATATAACTCATATTCGTCACCTCCGCAGTGTTGAAATTAGAGAGGTTGAGCGAAGTGAGTTTGGAGCAGGCATTGAACATCTCTTGCATATTCGTCACCTTCTCGGTGTTAAGATACTCGATGCCCTTTATTTCGGTCAGATTGCTGCATCCAGAGAACCACCCATAGCAGCTCTTTGGTCTTGCGTTGGCAAACGAAGCATCGAATACCACTGTCTTGATTTTTTCCTTTTGGCCATACCACCACCCTGGATAGTAAATTCCCTCGTAAAGGTCATAAGCTCCTTCGGGCTTGGAAGGACCGCTTGTGAAAGTAAGCGTTCCTGTGCCTTCGTCAAACTTGGCATAACCAGGGAATCCGCCTTCCGGAGTGAAGTAGCCAGTCTGGTAGTTGGCGTAATTCTTGTCGGTCTTACTTCCGTCGTATTCTATGGCACCGATGAGGTTCTTGCAACCACTGAACATATCAGTACTCTTAGTAACCAGGTCCGTAACAAACTTATCGCTGGCGTAGATGGTTGTGAGAGCGGAGCAGCCATTGAACATATACCTCATATCCGACACCTTCGCTGTATTGAAGTTGCTGAGGTCGAGCGAGGTGAGAGAGGAGCAGTGAAAGAACATACTGTTCATATCCGTCACCTTCTCGGTGTTAAGATACTCAATGCCTTCTATTGTGGTCAGATTAGAGCAGACAGCGAACCAGTAATAACAGCTCGTTGGTCTTGCATTGGCAAACGAAGCATCGAAGACCACCTTCTTGATTTTTTCTTTTTGGTCAAACCACTTCGGATTGCTCTGCCCCTCATTAAGCTCATAAGCTCCTGTGGGCATGGAAACTCCGCGTCTGAATGTAAGCGTTCCTGTGCCTTCGTCAAACTCGGCATACGCATGGAATCCGCCTTCCGGAGTGAAGTAGCCATCCACCAAGTTGGCGTAATCTTTGTTGTTGGTATTGGTTTCGTCGTATGCTATGGCACCGATGAGGTTCTTGCAACCATTGAACATATCAACACTAGAAGTAACCAGGTCCGTAACAAACTTGTCGCTGGCGAAGATGGTCGTGAGAGCTGAGCAGTTATAGAACATATTGTTCATTTCCGTCACCTTCGCTGTATTGAATTTTCTGAGGTCGAGCGAGGTGAGAGCTGAGCAGTTATAGAACATATTGCTCATATACATCACCTTCTCGGTGTTGAAATTAGAGGGGTCGAGTGAGGCGAGCTTGGTGCAGTCTTCGAACATAGAACTCATATCCGTCACCTTCGCAGTGTTGAATTTGCTGAGGTTGAGCGAGGTGAGAGTGGAGCATTTATTGAACATATAGGTCATACTCTTCACCTCCGCAGTGTTGAAGTTGCTGACGTCGAGCGATTCGAGCTTGGTGCAGCCTTCGAACATATAGATCATACTCGTCACCTTCTCTGTGTTAAGATTTTCGATGCCCTTTATATCGGTCAGATTCTTGCAGCCAGAGAACCACGAATTGCAGATCGTTGGTCTTGCAATGGCAAACGAAGCATCGAAGACCACCGTCTTGATTTTTTCTTTTTGCGCATGCCACCCCGGCAGGTAAGGTCCCACGTTAAGCTTATAAGCTCCTTCGGGCTTGGAAGTGGAAGGACCGTATTTGAATGTAAGCGTTCCTGTGCCTTCGTCAAACTCGGCATAAACCTGATAACCGGTATTGAGTTTGAGTTCAAATTCGCCTACCTGAATATAGTCTTTATTCTTAATACCTGTGATTTCCCATTTAAAATATTTATAAGGTGTAGAGCCCTCGCATGTGAAGTCGTACGAAGCACAGTTCACATCCTGGAGCTTCGTGTCGTAGCTTACCTCCTGGATGAGTGTCCAAGCGCCATTTTTGCCTTCGTTGTTGCCATAGAGCTTCCATGACCTTGGATTGCGTCCTTTATAAGCACTATTGTCATTACCCGTTGTGATGGTGTAGCCTACGGGAATACCAGCCTTGCTGGCTTCGAAGATGACATAGGTTCCTCCGTTGCTGACAAACTTGGCGCACCACTTAGTGGAATTGCCGGGGTCCTTTAGGCCATCAAAGAGATTAGTGTATTTCTCGTTATCGAACCCTTCAGGTTTACCTGCTAAGGCTGTAAACGTTACAGACGTGTCGTAATCTGTCTGCGCCACCATGCTGGTAGGCAGAAGCAACAACGTGAACAACATCAACCAGAGCGTAGAGCGCCTGTGGCTCTTGACAGCAAGAGTTGAGAAAAGGTCTGTTAGGTAAGACCGTTGTTTAGAAATCGTAGATTTTTTCATACTAAAATATTTATTATTTATTGGTAAATCAGAAGTTATAGGATTTAAATAAGTTAGAGAAGTTTTTGCTATACAAGCGGCAGAGCCGAGCGAAAGCCATATGCATTTACTGCTAAATAGCCAACAAACAGACTTTTGACTATTAATTTTCTTTGAAACTGCACACGATTCGCCGCAAATTTACAAATAATAATCATATCTGCCCAATTTTAGGCAGACGCAAAATGACGCAAAAACGTAAAAAAGAGACGCAAAAGACGCAAAATTAAATGAAAATACCCCATGGCATGAGTGCCATGAGGTATTTTGTTGAATATCCATTCAATGCTTTAGACTGCTGATGGGAACTATGTATATACATCTTCTTTTAGCAGCTCCTTTTACGACATGAGAATTTTCTTTTAAGGAGAATCCGCACCTTGGTAATCTCTTTTGAACATTTAGAATTTTGAAAAAAACTATTTTGAAACAACAATCCATTGCCCATTTTTATCACTTCCGCTACGCGTAATGTAGCCTTCCTTTCTTAACGAAGTCAGTTCTCTTTTTAACGTTGCAAGCGAAATACCCAGTTTGTTTGCCAAATCTTCTCTTATTATAGATGGATTTTGCTTCATGATAGACAGTATAGTTTGCTGCCGTTCATTTACAGGCTCATTTACAGGCTCATTTACAGGCTCATTTATTGGCTCGTTTTGAATATGCAGAGTCAATTTAACTTGCATAAGTTCAGGCTGTTCCAATAACTCTGGCTTTATCCAATGCTTTTCATTCCAAGCGTTTAGAATGAGTGGAAAGCCAGAACCAAGGTTCTCTCCATAACCTATCATGCGGAACATATTTTGCATACGTTGGTTTCTTGCCTTTGATTCTCCACCATGATAAATCTGTTCTATTGGTAGTTTCAATAGACCTGGGTTTGTAAGAACTATCCTATCATCATATTTTTCAATTCTAAGAAGACCGTTTATCATGAAGTCTGCGTGGATAATCATATTTGTCACAGCTTCACGTACAGCTTTGTGTTGTAGGGAGTCATCTTTGCGAACAACGCCTTCCATTTTGAAAGGGCGTGGCAAGTCACTTGTCAATTTTGGTAATACCATTCTTATAAAATTGAAAAGGTTGTTTTCCCAAGTGCCATCATAAGTCAGCCGGTCACTATATCGTTGGTCGCCTATTAAATGCGACTTGTCAATATAGTCCATTCGCAAATTGTCGAATCGCTCGCGCACTGGTAGCCCCTTGCCAAACATTAGCAATCCTGCCATTGTCAAGCCATCTGTTCCTTCCTTTCGATTTATAGCATATCCTCCAAGTTGTTTCAAAAACTCCTTGTGGTCAAGTTCATTCCATATATGATCTGGGTTGTCAGTCTTGAACATGATACGATAACGTTCCAAGGTAGGAATATCGATATCATCCATCGTGTAATACTCCAAAATCAGTCTGTCGTTGCCTGCCTCATTGGCATCACGAAGCATCATCTTCAATTCTTGTTCCGTGCAATGATAGTCGCCTTCATGGTTGCGCTTGAAGGTTCCTCTTGACAGATTGTTATTGATATATACAGGGCGGATTGTATAATCTGCACGAGGAACATTGATGGCAATGATTTCTTTACCATCAAAATCTATTGTCTGTATATCGTCATCATGCAAAAGATTTACATTCACTTTCTCTTTGCTGTTGACAATATTCCACAAGTCCTTGCGAATTTTGTCGGCATCCTCAACACCTACTATCTCAAATCGCTTGGCCTTGTCATGCTCATCCATGTGCTCAACCACACCCAATAGAATGGTACCACCATAAGTGTTGGCAAAAGCGGAATAGGTGTCCCAAAGAGAAGTTGGTACACCTTTCGTTGCTTTCTTGCATTCGAGCGTTACACGTTCACCGCCTTATAGAAGTTGATGTATGTTTATTTCTTTGGTCATATGTTTAATAGTTTAGATGCTTGCAAAGATAAACTATTATTTTGAAAGTGCGAAGAAAACAAGAAAAATGTTTCATGTTGAATTAAATGAAAATACCCCATGACATGAGTGCCATGAGGTATTGTTTGGGTACGCTCGGCATGAGCATTATCTAACGGGTGCAAGTCCCTAGTAAGCCCTAATAGCGGGAATTACATAGCCAAGAGCAAGGGTGTTCATCGCGAGGTGAAATCTGAAGGAAGCTGGCGGCAAACATCTGGCCTAACGAACAGAAACTTCATACAAGGCATATGACCGTGGGTAAGGTTGCCTAACAAACCAAAGCCCTATAGCTATTCGGAACGGTCGGTGTAAATGAAGTGGGTATAAGATGGAAAGATAATGCCCTTATCCGAGGAGGTTTCACGAACGCATGGTGAAGATGAATCATTCGATGTACCATGACGGAGTAAAGCTTGTCGTGAGAAGTCAGCAGAGGTCATAGTACCCAAGACACGTGTTGTCTATAGGGAAGGACTGAATCGTGCAGTGCAACAGTAAATGACTGCTACCTTGAGAGTCTTTTGTAGTCAGATGTCCGAAAAGGAACTCTCTATTCACACGATAGGACGGAATCCGACAATAGAATAGAAGTGACGTATCTCGAAGGGATGGCTGAATACAACTTGTCACACACCGTAAGGTGTAAAAGCACGAAACCGCCGTATGCCGAACGGCACGTACGGTGGTGTGGGAGGTCGGTAAATGTGAAAGTAGGAGGTAAATGCCTTTTATGAATAACATTTACCTCCTACCCAATTAGTGTATAATAAATTATTCTTTTAAGCATTTAAAATCTCCGTTCCGTGACGTGGAATGTACATTCCGTGACACGGAACGGCCATTCGGTGACACGGAATGTAC
>ERZ1026884.520-NODE-520-length-25180-cov-15.201313_pt1 | contig 25180 bp, 22 predicted proteins | sample MGYA00380172_ERZ1026884 | MGnify/ENA primary metagenome ERZ1026884 (study PRJEB33269, sample SAMEA4719808) | human gut metagenome | biome: human-associated habitat; feature: organic feature; material: feces | place: Cameroon | collected 2013-10 ... | reverse complement strand
TTTGGACATGACAAAGCCCTGGCTTGTGAAAGTCGGGGTTTTGTTTATAAAAAAAGAGGATGCATCGTTTTGACACACCCTCCTAAACCTTGCACACGCAAGTATGCTTCAACGCCCCATTTCAACAGATTGTAATTCCGATGGCATTCCGATATCATTCCGAAGGAATCCCGAGACCATTTCGAAGAAACACCGAACCCCAAAAACTCCACGTCAAGAAAAATATTTACAACGCTATTCCCAATCACATTCCCCTCCCCCCTTTCGCCATAAAAATCGGAACACTAGTAAAAAACTATGTCTGAATATTTGAGTAAGAATCTTTAATCAGTACGACTTTGTTGTTCTCTATGTCTATTAACATTTACAGTCTTTTTCTTCTTCCTCCATATGTTAGAGGTATAAGAGTGTCTTCCAAATCTGGAATCCAAACTGGTGTGAAGTCATATTTGATTTTGTTCTTTTTCATATACTCTTCTAATTTGGAAGTATCTATTCCTATTTTCTTAATGTCAGCCAAGAGCGTTTTTACATCAAACGTTCTTGTATGTTCAAATTTGATAAGAAAAATCTCCTTCTGTATTTCTTTATTATAGAACATTGCATAACTATAATGTTTGGAATTGGGATTCATATTATCATTCACAAACTTCAAAAAATCAGGCTCATTAAATTCTTTTATAGACTCATAATATTTTGTAGCCCTACCATATTCTGTAGAGAATGCAATACTGTCATTTTCATAACTCTTAATTGACACTTTTACTTCAGGATCGTAATACTCTCTACCATATCCCCAATTAATACTGTAAAGTTTTACCATTTGTGGATAATAGGTTACTTGAAGATAATCTGTTACCATATCACAGTAGTAATACTTATAACCAAAGGCGAAAATACCTAAAATCACGATTGGCAATGTCACGTATAAAAACTTTTTCTTTTGCTTCATAAAGATTATTACCTTAGAACGATTATATGAATTTGCAATCATTAGTTGTTAATAAAATCTGCCTCCAAGAGCCTTATAATACTTAATTGTTTTTTGGATAGACGTAATAGTCGCTGAATTTAGAGTTCGGGTGTCATAATATTTATCTCCATTCATTTTAATCTTTATACTCTTTGCTTTCTCAAGCGCTTGTATAAGGTCTATATCGCTTAGTTGCAAATCACACCATTCCCAGATTTGCCCTCCTCGACAGTCTGTATTAAAATCTAATCTTCTATACTCAAACACCTTACCATCTATATTGAATATTAGGTCCTTGATAAATAGCCAGTCACTATTAACATACTGAAAGACAAACCTAAAATTCCTAACTTCATTGTTTTGTTTCATGAAATAGCAATAAGTTGCATTTCTGTTTCGGTATTTAGGGCTATTTTTAGGAAAAAACCATGTTTTATTGCTAAACTCGTCCTTTTTCTGGTTGAAGTTTTTAGAGAGTTTGTCCAATTCTGCTTTTCTTTCTTGTAATTGTGCTTCTTCCGCTGCAATCTTTTTTTGTTCTTCAATAACACTGGTGCTATCCACAGATTCCATGATGGTATTAACTGTATCTGTGTCCTTGGAAAAAGAACTGTTTTTTACTCTCGATTGGCATGATGACAAAACAATGCCACATCCAATTGAGGTTATTATTAAATATAATGAATGTTTCATATCTAAGTATTTTGATAATTTCACTTCATTGTCATAATAGCTTGCATCAACGCATTTATTTCCATTGCCTTGTTCTTGTTTGCCCCAATCTTAATTAAGAGCATGGGATTGTCCAAATCACGAAGATTCACGACAAGGGCATAGTCATGGATTACCTTATCGTTTTCTTGCTCAAATATGGTTTCCTTTTTTGCTGTTGAACCACCAATAATAGCACCAGCTTCTCCACCAATTAAAGCTCCTGCAATAGAACGGCCTGTCAAACTTCCTGTATTAGTTGAAGTAACTGCTTTTATTTGCCCTTTAAGAACAACAGATTCATCATCAATCGCAAAGCTATTTATATCATCAATTGATACCTCATGACCACAAAGCCATAACTTCTTTGCTTTATCGAATACAATAAGCTCATTATTTATGTTAAATATGTCAAAACAACTTTCACTTATAACAATGGTTTTGCAAGGTTCGCCGTTTCTTGCAAATAATTCGTTTTTAGCAATATTGTACTTGCGCTCTTTTTCTTCAAGTTCCAATCTTCTTTTTTCTTTCCATTTTTTCTTCGCTGCTATCTTTTCTCGCTCCCGTTTAGCCCTTGCTGCGTCCCATGACATTACTATATGACCTACAATATAGATAGTACATATTATAGCAATAACCACCCCAAGACCATTTCTCTTAGCGCATAGATAGGCCCCCAATACTCCGCCTAAAATGGCAGCAACATACATTAAAATATCATATTTACTTTTCATCAATCAATTCTTTTTAGTTTTACTTTATTATTATCATCCATAAAAGCTGAATATCTATATACGACACCATTTTCTTTTGAAACAAATATTTGATTAGATGTTACAAATCCGTATAATAGACATTTATCTGTACTGAAACGAATGCCATATGGATTGTTACATTTCGGATTGTTATAGACTTTGTACATTTGAACTGGAGTCAAAATCCTTGATGTTTTCATAAGCCATTCACCAGAATCCCACTTTCTTTCAAACAAGCATTTTATCCCTTCAATCTTTACGGACTCTCCGATTTTAAGTTGTGCCACAACAATATCACCGAAATAATCAAATTGCAGAGAAAGATTGTTTTTACGGTCACTAATATGAATGCCATTAAAGAAGGATATGTTATCATAAGCTATGGAATCTGTTGAGCCTTCGGTCTTGAATGTTCCATTATATTTCCTGCCGTTATAAGAAAAAACAATATCTCCTTCAATTTTACAATTAACAGAACCTGCCTCAATATCTTTACTAACCACTCTAAAACTATTTACAATTGGATTCTGTAACCCTTCACACTTTTCTAAATATAAATCTAACCCTTGTTTACACATTTCTGTTGTTATAGAATTAAGAACAGATTGACAGCGTTCCTGCTCTCTTTGCTCTTCAAAAAGTGGATTCCAATGTGTATAGGAAAACAAAAATAAAAGTGCCTCTAATATTAGTGCAATAATGCCTTTGCCCATATAATCTAAATTTAAGTTGTATATTGTTTTACAAAAAGCGTGAGACTCTACACTTGCTCGCCACTCTTTCTAGGCCGTAGGAAGCCATTGGTTGATGACGAACAGATAGAATCTCACGCTGAAAGTTATACATAACCCCGAAAAGTGTGCCGCTGAGGTTTGTCCTCCTTGGCACACTACGAGGGTTGATTATACAACCTACCCGTGACATCTTCTCTGCAATGCCATTGACAACCAATTTGAATTTCCTACGTTCAGAAAGTTCAATGAGCAAAGCGTTGACGACGCCTTATGTATGTTTTGCAAACGCTTTGATTGCGAATGCGCTGCAAAGTTACTAAAAAACAATAAGAATAAAGACATTATTAGTTATCGATTTTGCAAAAACAGAATTTTTAGTTTTATTATGCCACTATAACAACCGAATACATCAGACAATATGATAAAGCCATTACACATGACACAATAAACCGTGTCAACGATGAAATGAAATGTGTTGAGAACGGTTTGTGACATGAAGATTGTATCATTCATTATCGGAAGACAGTTGAAACAACGTGTACGACTGATTCCATGAGAATTATTATAGCAAACAATGTAGTGGTGGCATAAATAATCTATTTAATGCAACAAAAACAGATTTTCCACAATATTCATCTTAACGAACTATTGTTGTATATGCTACCTTAACAAAGACGTTTAAGTTTGGCGGTATGTTGCAGATCAAGGCTAATAATTTGCTTTATTCAAAATCGCACAATAGGTGGTCATACCATACGGATTTCTATGCTTTTAAGACATAATTACCACACAACGCTCCTTCTCTGTAGGTTTTTCTATTCCTTTTGGGAAGAGCAATGTGCGTGGCGCAAGTTACAAGAATAGTAATAAATTACAAATGCGATTGCAATAAAGCAATACGCTCACATCGCATAAGAATTCTAAATTTGAAAAACATGAGGCATGATTAAATGGATTACCCCATTAGGTAGAGTAACCCATTTAACCATGCCACTTATCGACGTCCAGAATCCGATAAAATCGTGCAGAATATTTTTCGAAAATTGCCCCCTACCCTAAAGAAGGAAGAGAATACGACCTTATAATAAGCACAAACAGAAGAGCGGTGCCTTCAAAAAATTACGCATCCTTCTTTAAAGCATCACGGATTTCGCGCAAAAGCTTTACTTCCTCTGAAGGTTCGGCAGGTGCAGCAGGTTTTGCAGGTTCTTGTGCCTTTTTACGCGAAAGCTTCATAATAAGGCGCACAAGCATAAAAACACAGAAAGCAATGATAATGAAGTCAAGGCAAGTCTGTAAAAAATTGCCATAAGCAATGCATACAGGTTCGCCACCCTGATTTAAAGGATTCACAGGTAATTCATATTTTAAGTCCTTAAAATCAATGCCTCCGATAAGCCAACCAATGGGCGGCATAATAAGGTCGTTTACAATAGACGATACAATTTTGCCAAAAGCTCCACCTATAATTACACCCACCGCCATATCAATAGCATTACCCTTTACGGCGAACTCTTTAAACTCTTGAATGAACGAACTTTTCATATTTTTGAAAATTTAATCAATAAACTTTGTGCAAAAATAAAAAGGATTTTGTACTTTTGCGGTGGAAAACGAAAGAAAGTGGCAATGTCTTGAAAGCAAAACCACTGAAATTCGCACTCCACTTTGAGATAACTCACTGAATATTAACCACTTAAATAGTTAATTCATAACTTTTTTAAAATCATGATTAAAGTAGGTATTAACGGTTTCGGTCGTATCGGCCGTTTCGTATTCCGCGCAGCTCAGACTCGCAACGACATCCAGATTGTAGGTATCAATGACCTTTGCCCCGTAGATTACTTGGCATACATGCTCAAGTACGACACTATGCACGGTGCATTCCAGGGCACTATCGAGGCTGACGTAGAGAAGAGCGAGCTCATCGTAAACGGCAACCACATCCGTGTAACTGCTGAACGCAACCCGGCTGACCTTAAGTGGGACGCTGTAGGTGCTGAATATGTAGTTGAATCTACAGGTCTCTTCCTCACTAAGGAAAAGGCTCAGGCTCACATCCAAGCTGGTGCTAAGTACGTAGTTATGTCAGCTCCTTCAAAGGACGATACTCCTATGTTCGTATGCGGCGTAAACTTCGACAAGTACGTTAAGGGTACTCAGTTCGTTTCTAACGCTTCTTGCACTACTAACTGCTTGGCTCCTATCGCTAAGGTTTTGAACGACAAGTTCGGCATCGTAAACGGTTTGATGACTACCGTTCACTCTACTACTGCTACTCAGAAGACTGTTGATGGTCCCTCTTTGAAGGACTGGCGCGGTGGTCGTGCTGCTTCTGGCAACATCATCCCTTCTACTACTGGTGCTGCTAAGGCTGTAGGTAAGGTTATCCCCGAACTCAACGGTAAGTTGACTGGTATCTCTATGCGCGTTCCAACTTTGGACGTTTCTGTAGTTGACTTGACTGCTAACTTGGCTAAGCCCGCTACTAAGGAAGCTATCTGCGCTGCTATGAAGGAAGCTTCTGAAGGCGAATTGAAGGGTGTACTCGGCTACACTGAAGACGCTGTTGTTTCTAGCGACTTCCTCGGCTGCACTAACACTTCTATCTTCGACGCTAACGCAGGTGTTTACCTCACTGATACTTTCGTAAAGGTTATCAGCTGGTATGACAACGAGATCGGTTACTCTAACAAGGTGCTCGAACTCATCGCTCACATGGCTAAGGTAAACGGCTAATTAATTAGCTAAGTTCAAGCATTATTGAACACTAAGTCGCTGTAATACCCTATGCGTATTGCAGCGGCTTTTTTAATAATTTTCTTTATGCCTACAACGGATTTTATTACTATTCTCGGACCTACCGCATCTGGCAAAACGGGTGTGGCTGTAAAATTGGCTGCTGAAATCGACGCTGAAATTATTAGTGCCGATAGCCGACAAGTATACAGACGCATGGACTTGGGCACTGGAAAGGACCTTGAGGACTATTGCATCAATGGTAAAAACATTCCTTACCACCTTATCGACATTGCTGAACCGGGAACAAAATATAATGTTTACGAATATCAAAAAGATTTTTTGCAAGCATATAACGATATCCGCTCACGAGGCAAAAAGGTTATTGTGTGTGGAGGTACAGGACTTTATTTAGAGAGTGTGCTGCGCAGTTACCGTCTTTCGCCTGTTCCACAAAATCCTGAATTGCGCGAAAATCTTAGCGGTAAGTCGTTAGAAGAACTTACGCACATTCTGAGCCAATATAAAACACTGCACAATACCACTGACATTGATTCGGCACAAAGAGCGATTCGCGCTATTGAGATTGCCGAATATTACAAACATACACCTATCGACGACCGTCCTTTCCCTACCCTCAACTCTTATGTGATAGGTATTGACGTGGATCGTGAAACACGCCGTCAACGCATTTCGGCAAGACTGAAACAACGCCTTGACAATGGCATGGTCGATGAGGTGAAGCGTTTGTTGGCAGAGGGTATCCCTGCCGACGACTTAATTTATTATGGTTTGGAATATAAGTTCCTTACGCTCTATGCCATTGGCGAAATGAGTTACGAGGAGATGTTCCGCCAACTCGAAATTGCGATTCATCAATTTGCCAAACGTCAAATGACATGGTTCCGTGGCATGGAACGCCGAGGCATTGAAATTCATTGGATGAAACCCGAAGATGTTTCGGCTGCTGCCATAGAAAACATCTAAACTCTCAGTGCCACAGAAAAATCATTACAAAAACACCATTATATTATGCCAGCAAATTCATGGGCGGTAATTTATTGCCCCAAAGAAGGTTCTACGCGCACCCACAAGCGCTGGAAGAACATTAAAGCCTATTTGCAAGAAAAAGGCGTAAACTTTGAGTATGTGCAAAGCGAAGGCGTAGGCTCGGTTGAACGCTTGGCATCTATGCTCACGCGCTCTGGTTTTGGCACCATTGTGGTGGTTGGTGGCGACTCTGCCCTTAACCATGCACTTTGTGGCATAATGAACACCCCTATGCCTGAGGGCAAACACCCTGTATTAGGAGTTATTCCGAATGGTTTTGGCAACGACTTTGCAAAGTTTTGGGGAATGCACAACGATAGTTATAAAGCAACTATCGATGCTTTGGTGTTTCAAAACAAGCGCAAGGTGGATGTGGGCACACTACGCATTGAAAAGACAAATGGAGGTGAAGAAAAACTTTATTTCTTGAATTGTGTAAATTTGGGTGTAGGCTCTGCCATTACCAATTTACGCCGCAAAACAAGCAGTCTGTTTGGTTTTAAAGGCATCTCTTATTTCTTTTCTGCTCTTTTGCTTTTATTTCAACGCATGAACTTTAAGTTCGGCTTTAGCATGAGTGGCGAGAATATTCAGCAAAGCGCCATGAGCATTTGTATTGGTTCGGCACATGGCTACGGACAAACACCCAGTGCGGTGCCTTATAATGGTTTGCTCGATGTGACTTTAGTGTCAAAGCCTGCTATCTTCCAGATTTTTCATGGTTTATGGTTGCTCTTTACCGGACGTTTTTTGAGTCACAGAGGCATACAGGTGTGGCGAACCAAACATATTAAGTTCAACAAACTCTCGCACGCTCCTATCAGTTTAGACGGACGTGTATATCATGAGAGTGCCCAAACTGCTGACATCGAAATTCTGCAAGAAGAAATTGATTTCTTAATTCCATAAAATGGAAAGGGTGGTTCTAAAAAATCAGATTTTTAGAACCACCCTCTTTAGTATATCCAAAAATTAAATTTATTCACCCAATCACAACGTAACTGCATCTTCCGACTAAATTCCCCCGTTAGAGGTGAGGCTGGCGCGTGAAAAATTCATAAAAAAGGTGTTGGTATAAAATTCGTTTTTTCGGTTAATAAAAATTCCGATATCATTCCGAAGACATCCCGATATCATTCCGAAGGAAGAGGATTGGTCAAGATGTCGGTTCTGAGGGGGTGGGGCATTTAAAATAGGTAAAATTTTTATCCTATATCCGATATGCGCTGAATTGCATCCACATCGAGCAACTTGATAAACTTGCCATCAATTTCTATCAAACCTTCATTGGCAAAAGTCGACAATGTGCGAATGGCATTACTTGTAGTCATATTCGACAAGTTCGCCATATCTTCGCGCGTAATATGCAAGTCGAGCGTTTGTCCATCGCCATCATAACCATACACATCCAGTAAATCGAGTAAGGTTTCTGCCATACGTCCACGCACATGTTTTTGCGTAATGCTCACAATGCGTTGATCGGCTTTGCCTAAGTCTACCGCCAATAAATGGATAAAGAATTGACACAGATGCGTATTTTTTTCCATGAGTTTAAAAATCGTACGCATAGGCACAAACACAATTAAGCTCTCCTCAAAAGCCGAAGCAGCCGTAACATAAGGCTCACCAGCCATCGCAGCACGATAACCAAAGTATTGGATAGGACGAAGCACGCGGTTAATCAAACTGCGACCTCCCACGCCATTACGATAAATTTTTACCTTTCCAGACAATAAACAAAGTAGGTGGTCGGGCTGATCGCCTTCTTGATAAACACTCTCACCTTTTCTAAAACGTCCCACCCAACAATTAGCTGCCAAGACGGTGCGCTCTTTATCATCCAAAACACCCCAAATGTCCTCCAACTGGGATGCTGCATTCACATTATCAATTTTGTCGAATCGTGTCATGGCATTCTTCAAGCCTTGAAAATTTCAATTAGATAGTTTAGCTATAAATGTGGTTCTAAAAATTGGACTAACAACCACTATTCACATTTTTGTCATACTCACCACTTTTTGCCTATGGCAAGTATTTTTGCAGACTTGCTTACAAGTCCCTATTACGTGGCAAAAATAGCAATAATCTTAAAAAGTAACAAGTTTTTTAGGCTATTTTGCTGAGTTGACATATAAAAATGCGGTTTAAAGCATTTTTTTTTCAAAAAAACTTTATGAACCATTTTTTTTTCTTACTTTTGAGAGCCGATTCAAAATCAGTTAACCAAATGCTGACAAAAGGCAAAACAGTTCGAGCGGAAAATCCGTCCGACATAAACGAATTTAAACCTTAAAATCACATATCGCCATGTGCTATCTCAGATTCGATAAGGCTCAGATGACCAATCTGCAAGATTCGCTCTATAAGGAAATGCTTATCACTAACAGATCGGGTGCCTACTGTTCTACTACTTTAGTAGGATGTAACATCCGAAAATATGATGGTTTACTCGTTATTCCTGTTCCCGAATTGGACGACGAGAACCACGTATTGTTGTCTTCGCTCGACGAAACCATTATTCAGCATGGTGCTGAATTCAACCTCGGTCTACATAAGTATCAGGGTGAAAATTATAGTCCTAAAGGACACAAATACATCGTTAGCTTTGAATGGGAACAAGTGCCCACTTGGACCTATCGCGTAGGTGGTGTTTTGTTGAAAAAAGAAATTAGTTTCGACACCTCTATCCACCGCATTTACGTGCGCTATACCTTGCTCGATGCTCATTCTGAAACGACCTTACGCTTGCGCCCATTCTTGGCATTCCGTAGCGTACGTCAATGGACACACGAGAATAATGTGGCTAATCGTAGCTATGATGAGGTGGAGAACGGCATTCGTATGTGCTTGTATCAAGGATATCCCGACTTGTACATGCAAACGTCGAAACCCGCTCAGTGGAACTACTGCCCCGATTGGTACCGAGGAATGGACTATCCTAAAGAACGCGAGCGTGGCTATAATGCCACAGAAGACTTGCTCGTGCCTGGTTACTTTGAAATGCCTATCAAAAAAGGCGAAACCATTACATTCAGCGCAGGCGTTGCACCTATCAAGCCTGAGCAAATTGATGTAATGCTTGAAAAAGAAATTGCTAACATCGACCATCGCGACAGTTTCTACCATTGCTTGGTAAATGCTGCACACCAGTTCAGAGCTACTAAAGACGACGAGTCATACATTCTTGCTGGTTATCCTTGGTTTAAGCCTCGTGCACGCGATACATTTATCTCTATGCCTGGTCTAACATTGGCCATTGGCGAGAAAGAACGCTTTGAAGCCTATATGGCTACTGCCGAAAAGGCTCTCTACAACTTTATGCACAAAGAACCCATGTCGGTTGACATTTACGAAATGGAACAACCCGACACCTTGCTTTGGGCTACTTGGACCATCCAGCAATATGCCAAATACACTTCGCGCAAAGCGTGCTACGAAAAGTATGGTAAGTTGCTGAAGGATATCATGGCATTCATCTGGAAAGGATTGCATCCGAACCTCTTCCTTCATGAAAATGGCTTGCTCTATGCCAATGGACGTGACCATGCCATTACATGGATGAACTCACAAGATGGCGGACGTCCTGTGGTGCCTCGCTCAGGCTATATTGTTGAATTTAACGCTCTTTGGTATAACGCTTTGAAGTTCTTCGAACAAATGCTCGAAGAAAATGGTAAGCAAGAAGACGAAGACATTAAAAACACAATTAAGAAGGACGCCGACAAGTTGGCAAGATCGTTTAAAGAGGTATTCCTCAACGAATATGGCTACTTGCTCGACTATGTAGATGGTCAAATGATGGATTGGAGTGTACGCCCCAACCAATTATTTGCGATTGCCTTCGACTACTCTCCGCTCGACATGAAAGAGCGCAAAGCAGTGCTCGACATCTGCACCAAAGAATTGGTTACTCCCAAGGGTATTCGTTCGCTCTCACCCAAGAGTGGTGGCTACAACCCCATGTATGTAGGTCCACAAACACAACGCGACTTGGCATACCACCAAGGCACAGCATGGCCTTGGCTCACAGGTTTCTATCTCGAAGCCTATTTGCGCGTATATCGCATGAGTGGCGTTAACTACATCGAACGTCAACTCATTGGTTTCGAAGAAGAGCTCTTCTACCATTGCATTGGTACTATCCCCGAACTCTTCGACGGTAACCCACCCTTCCACGGACGCGGCGCCATTTCGTTTGCCATGAACGTAAGTGGCATTTTGCGTGCATTACGCCTCCTTGAGAAGTATAACAACGCCATGGAATAATAACAACAGTGTCTGAGGACTTTACTGCGGAATGCAGATGCACTCCACACCTTGCCCGCACACCAGCCCCAAGACTAACCAACCTATCATATCTATGAAAGTTCTCATGTTCGGTTGGGAGTTTCCTCCCCATATCCTCGGTGGATTAGGAACTGCCAGCTACGGCATAACAAAAGGTCTGTCTGCACAACCTGACGTTCAAATCACCTTTTGCCTTCCCAAGCCTTGGGGCGATGAAGACAAAAGCTTTATGAACATCATTGGTCTGAGCGAAACTCCCATTGTGTGGAGAGACGTTGACTACGACCATGTGAAAGAGCGTTTGGGCAATCGCATGTCGCCCGAACTCTACTTCCAGTTGCGCGACCACATCTATGCCGACTTTAACTATCGTCTTACAGACGACTTGGGATGTATTGAATTTTCAGGACGCTATCCCGAAAACCTGCAAGACGAAATTAACAACTACTCGATTGTAGCTGGCGTTATTGCACGTCAGCAAGAATACGACATCATTCACGCCCACGACTGGCTTACCTACCCTGCAGGCATCCATGCCAAGAATGTGAGCGGAAAACCCTTGGTCATCCATGTACATGCCACAGACTTCGACCGTTCACGTGGACACGTTAACCCCACCGTTTATGGCATCGAAAAAGATGGTATGGACCATGCTGACTGCATTATGTGTGTGTCTGAGTTAACCCGTCAAACGGTTATTAACCACTACCACCAAGACCCTGCAAAGGTTATCACTATGCACAATGCCGTGTATCCGCTTTCACAAGAAATTCTCGACATGGTTGAGGAGAAAAGAAAGGAACGCGCACACCGCAAAGAAAAGGTAGTTACCTTCCTCGGACGCATCACCATGCAAAAGGGACCTGAATACTTTGTTGAAGCAGCCTCACTTGTGTTGCAACGCACACACAACATCCGCTTCTGCATGGCAGGTTCGGGCGATATGATGAACGACATGATTAACATGGCTGCCGATAGGGGCATTGCCGACCGTTTCCACTTCCCTGGCTTTATGCGTGGCAAACAAGTATACGAGGCTTTTGCCGACTCTGATGTATACGTTATGCCTTCGGTAAGCGAACCCTTCGGTATTTCTCCACTCGAAGCTATGCAATGTGGCGTACCCTCTATCATCTCTAAACAGAGTGGCTGTGCCGAGATTCTTGACAAATGCATTAAGACCGACTATTGGGACATCAATGCTATGGCAGATGCCATGTACTCTATCTGCACCAACGAGTCGCTTCATGAATATTTGAAAGTTGAAGGCAAAAACGAGGTGGACCAAATCACATGGGAGAAAGTTGGAAAACGCATCTACGACGTTTACAACAGTCTTATCCACTAGAAGGTGGTTCTAAAAAATTTTCCTTCACACCATTCAAACAAAAAAACTGCAACATTCCGCTGTAAAGCACTCAAATACTACACATCATGAAAACAGTTTGTTTATATTTTGAGATACATCAGAATATTCACTTGAAGCGCTATCGCTTCTTCGACATAGGTACAGACCACTACTATTACGACGACTACGAGAATGCACGCTCTATTGCCGAGACTGCCGAACGCTCATACGTTCCTGCCTTGCAAACTCTCATCGAAATGGCTGAAGCTAATCCCGGTGAGTTTAAGTGTGCAATTTCTCTCTCTGGTAGCGCCATCGAACAACTCGAAAACCACGCCCCACAGTGCATCGAACTCTTGCAAAAGCTTAACGACACTGGTTGCGTAGAATTTTTGGCTGAGCCTTACTCTCACGGTTTCTCTTCATTGGTTAACGAAGAAACGTTCCGCGACGAAGTGCAGCGCTTGTGCAAAAAGGTGAAGTTGCTCTTTGGTCAAGAGCCCAAAATCTTCCGCAACTCTTGCCTTATCTACTCCGACGATATTGGCGAACTCGTTGCATCAATGGGCTTTAATGGTATGTTGGCTGAAGGCGCAAAACACGTGTTAGGATGGAAGAGCCCGCACTTTGTTTACAACTGCTGCCGCAATCCTAAACTCAAACTCTTGTTGCGCGACTACTCTCTCTCTGAAGATATCTCGTTCCGTTTCAACGACTCTTCATGGAGCGAATATCCCTTGTTCGCCGACAACTATGCCGATTGGATTGCACAACTCCCACAAGAGGAGCAAGTGGTAAACATCTTCATGGAACTCTGCGCACTAGGCATCTTCCAACCACTGTCGTCTAATATCTTGGAATTTATGAAGGCACTTCCCGCACAATTCAAGCAGCGTGGCATCACCTTCAGCACACCTTCCGAAATTTGCCAGCGCGTAAAGTCTGCAGGCGACCTCACCGTTACCTACCCCACTTCATGGGTAGACGAAGAGCGCGACCTCTCACCATGGTTGGGTAATGTAATGCAGCGCGAAGCCTTCAATAAACTTTACTCTATTGCCGATCGTGTACGCATTTGCCGTGACCGTCGTTTGATGCAAGACTTCGACTATCTGCAAGCTTCTAACAACCTCCGCTTTATGAGCACCAAGCCCAATAGCTATGGCGGTTACAGAGGTATTTACGATTCGCCCTACGATGCCTTCACCAACTACATGAACATCCTTGGCGACTTCATCACACGCGTAAACGAACGCTACCCGCTCGACATCGACAACGAAGAACTCAACTCTTTGCTCACCACCATTAAGAATCAAGGTGATGAGTTGCAGAGAAAGAACCTCGAAATCTCTAAATTGCAAAACATGCTTGCCCGTTTTGAGAAGAAGGAAGCTCCAGAGGCAGAAGTAAATGCCGACGAAAAGCCCGCAGTTCCCAAAACTCCTGCAAAACGTGGACGCAAGCCCGCAGCCAAAAAAGCTGCAAAATAAATAAGATGTTTATAGGGTAAAACTTTAAACTAAAGATTTCTGTATGTAAGGAATGCATCCTCTATGGGGTGCATTCCTCTTTTATTATGTTAGATTAGATTTATTCTGCGCATCCAAACTGATTTTAAACGAATACACACAAATATTTACTTCGCACATCCTAAAAAAAATGTAATTTTGCACAAAAGAAAAACTACATAACAATGGAAACTATTTGCGCCATAGCAACTCCCTCGGGTGGAGCACTCGGCATCATCCGTGTGTCTGGTCCCAAAGCCATAGCTATCACATCACACATATTCAAGCCCAAAGGGAATGCCCCCTTGCACGAAAAAAAGAGTAGCACACTCACCTTTGGCAATATTATCGACCCGCAAAACCAAGAGATTATCGACGAAGTGTTAGTGAGTCTGTTTCGTGCGCCCCACTCCTACACCGGAGAAGACAGCACCGAAATATCATGCCATGGGTCAGACTACATACTCAACCGCGTAATGCAACTACTTCTGCAAGGTGGTTGCCGTTTAGCCCGTGCAGGCGAATATACCGAACGTGCTTTTTTAAATGGTAAGATGGACCTCAGTCAGGCAGAAGCCGTAGCCGACCTCATAGCCTCAACCACCGAAGCCAATCATCGCATGGCTATGCAGCAAATGAGAGGTGGTTTTAGCAGCGAACTCCGCCAACTGCGCGACCAATTATTACACATAACCTCCTTGCTCGAACTAGAACTCGATTTTTCCGACCACGAAGAATTAGAGTTTGCCTCACGCCCCGAACTACTCAGTTTAGCACAAAAAATTCACGACCACATACAAGGACTTTGCCAATCATTCCGTTTAGGCAATGCCCTTAAACGCGGTGTACCTGTAGCCATCGTGGGCGAAACCAATGCAGGCAAATCCACCTTGCTCAATGCTTTGGTTGGCGAAGAACGTGCCTTAGTGAGCAACATTCACGGCACCACACGCGACACCATTGAAGAAGCTATCAACGTAGGTGGCACCCTTGTACGTTTTATCGACACAGCGGGTATCCGCGAAACTGACGACACCGTTGAACGCATGGGCATCGACCGCACCTTTGCCAAAATCAGTGAAGCCGACATTGTACTGTGGCTTATAGACCTCACTGCCTACCGCGAACAATACACCGCCCTTGCTCCCAGCATTCTCCCTGCTGCACAAGGCAAACAGTTAGTTATTCTACTTAATAAGCAAGACCTGGTAGATGCCCCCACCCTAGCCCAAGCCCAAGCATATTTAAAAGAGCAATTAACAAGTGCGGTGTCTTCCGAATCCCCCCAACCATTCACCTTGCTTTCGCTCAGTGCCCAACACAACGAAGGCATACAGCAATTGCGCACCCTCCTTTCAAACACCCTTGCGCAATTAAGACAAGCGCACAACAGCACAGGCACCATTGTGAGCAACTTGCGCCATTACGAAGCCCTATCGTCAGCCCTCATTGCCATAGACCGTGTCATCGATGGTCTCAACCAAGGTCTTTCAGGCGACTTTGTGAGCCAAGACCTCCGCGAGTGTATCTACCACCTCAACGACATTGCAGGCGAAGTTACTACCGATAAAGTGTTAGGCAATATTTTCAAGCACTTCTGCGTGGGAAAGTAGAACGAGGTTAGGAAAATTCGATATTACTATGAGTTCTTCTTTCCAAGAACATTAGTTGTTCATAAATGTCAAGCCAATGCTCAATGTGCTCCTCACATAGGATACACAAAGGACATTGGCTCTTATCATTTTAAATCAAGCTTGCTTAACGCCTCAAAACAACAATTTTCAAAATCGATAAGCCTAATTACCAGTTTTCTAAAACCGCATCAGGCTGCCACTCCAAAAGGAGTTCTTGGACAATCCAAGCATCCTCGGAGTTTCTCGGCTGATCGCCTTCGGGGAGCAAGCTCTAGCAGATTTTTCACATTGATTTGACACACTCATCATACACCGCTAACCCTTTCACGGTCAGAAGATATTTCTGGCGTGGATGATGTGGCGAATTCGGAAATTTCATTTTTACCAAGCCTTCAGTAATGGCTGGCGTAAGAGAATATTCAAGGAAATTGGGACGATTCTTCAAACCGACCGCCTCCATCATTTCCTTTACGCTCTTTTCATCTGTGCCAATCACAACAAGTAAACGTTTTATATTTTCAGATAACGTAGATGCCGTTTCGTCAAAACTTGTATGGGTGCTTGTATGGATACTTGTATGGGGGTCGTCAGTATCGCTATACCCTATAAGCATATAGCGGTTCTTCAGTTCATGATGTTCGCCCAACATCAAATTACGAAAGAACCTGATTAGGAATGACTTGTTGGGCTCTATACCTTTTGAAGGATTGCGGTAGTTGGCACGAACAAGAGCATTGCGGAAATACCAAGAGTTTTCGGCAAACAGTTCATTGTCCACCTTGAATCCGATAGAGCGCAGGTATTTGATGACATACACCGCCGTTGTTCGTGTGTTGCCCTCACGAAACGGATGATTCTGCCATAGCAAGGTGACGAAATCTACAATGTGACTGATGATTTCATCCGTTGACAGTCCTTTATAACAAAAGTCTTTCTCTTGCTGAATGTCATATCGCAACGCCATCATAATGTCGGCAGCACGTCCATACACAATGCTATCGCCTTGCAACACCCATTCCTTTTTGCTAATGTCATAGGGGCGCACCTCGCCAGCATGTTTGAAAACTCCCTCAAACAGATGCCTATGGATGTTCAGAAATTCCAAAGCCGTAAACGAAAAGGACTGCTCACTCAGTAGCTTGGCTATATTGGCAGCCACACGGTCGGCCTCTTCCTTTTCAGCATCGTCCTCGTCATACGTAGTTTTGTTGACATAATACGACTTCAACTGTTCGCGCACATCATCAATGGTAATATCGCCCTCAATGTGTCTGACAGCCGTTTCTTTCAGATAGTCGGACACCTTCAGTCCGTCAACATCTTGCAGACCTATGGCCGTGCGCCATGCCGAAGCCCTTTCGCGCTTATGTGGTTCTGCCACACGCTCGTAGGCTTCGAAATCTATGTATAGTTGCCTGTTCTTGTCAGTCATTCTTGCATATCATTTCAAGTATTTGTCAAGTATTACTTGTTTTTGGAATTTATACTCTTTCATCTTTTGCTTCAAAGTGTTTATCTCATTTTCTATCTCTGTTACTTTAGAAACAGTTTCTTTCTGTATATCGATAGATGGAATACGAATTGTGAGGGCTTTAATTCTTTCTGTTGAAGCACGATTGGCACGTGAGAAACGCTCATGCTCACCAGCTTTAAGTAGAGGATAAACAAGATATTTTGGCAAAATAACGTTTTCGTCAAGCACTTTGATAACTCCACAATGGTCTGTAGGATAGAAAGGCCGGTCTGCATGCAGATAGTTCACCATCCAATCGCCATCAATTCCCCAAAGAACTGAAGGTTTTGAGAAATCAGACAACAGCGAAGAATCTGTTCTGCCGAAAGGCTCAAACACATTGGCACTGAACACTTCGTATGCACCATCCTTTTTCAGTTCGCTTTTCAGTACACGACGACCTATTGACAGATTGAACACCTGTTCGTTGTCAAGACGAAGGTCTGTTGTGGATTTTGAATATGAATCCGCAAGAACAGAATCCATATCATCTTTTAAACGGCTAATGTTGTCAATACATTTTTGATATTGTTCTTCAACCATTGAACATTCCGCAATTATTTTCTTCTGTATTTCTACACTCGGAACAGGTATGCCAAAATTCGGTATCATTTTCTTGTCCCCACGAGGCATTTTTAATCCGGTTTTTCCTGTCATCATGTATTCAAAGAACAAGTCATTTGACAAAATGGCATACAGGTAGTCGTTTAGAATATAATCCTTGGTATTTCTAAAGACCAGCACATCGTTGGAGCATCCTCCTTCTGCCTTTGCCAAATATATTTTCTTCAAATATGGCCGAATATTTGAAATCAGAATATCGCCTTTTCTGTAAAGAGTTACCCTATCGATATTTGGAACCCCATTATAATCCTCAACGCCAGCCTTGTTTTGCAACATATTATCCGTAGAGATATAGCTCTTTGGAGATATTCTCGTATATGAAACTTTCTCATTTACAAACGGGGCTATATTACCTAATTTCTCTGTTGGCAAAGATGTTTCAAACTTAGGATAAGCCAACATCGGAGTTGTCTTAATTGTTTTATCAAAGGCAGTTCGTGAGAAATCTATCAAATCAACAGTTCCATATAAATCAACATTCTCTTCCAATCCGGAAGGGACATCAAAACTCCCACCAATAAAACTCTGACGTATTAAATAATTTATTCTCTCATTGTCATTATAGTCACATGGATTGAATAGACATGTATTAATGGCGTTGATACCGGATATTTCTTGCATCGTATTATCATCTGCTTCATTTCCTTCTTCACCGTCTCCATCAGAGGCGTTGACTCTAACGTTAAGATAATGAATGCCTTCATGCCCTTTTCTGTTAATCCACTCATATCCCAAGAATTTTTTAATCTTTTCATTAGACTCATTCTTCTTAGGCAGTGGCGACTTCACCAAGAGCACAGGATTTTCCGTCTGCACGGCAAGCATAAAGAAATACATTTTCTCACGCTCAATTGCTTTCACAAAGGCATAGAAAGCCTTGTCAGCCTCTTTTTTCTTTTCTTCGGCTGACGATGCCCTGAATGTTGCGGTCTTTGTCTTGGCTACATATCGCGTACGGATATTCTTGGCCTCATCACACACATCCTTCATTGCGTTGCGTGAAGTCCCGAAAAACGAGTTGTGATAAGTCTGCACCACCTCTGAATTGATGAATGTTTCAGTCATGTTTCCTTTCAAAAATTCTTGGTAGTCCTCCACAGCATATCCAAGATGCTCACAATATTTCTCCATAAGCTCGGTATCTTGATACACCTCGTTTCCGTTCTCACTAAGATTGAACCAGCACTCCACGCGGCTTGCATAGTGGTCAGCATCAGGAGTATTAGTTTCCTTACGGCGCAGGAACATGACAACAGTGTTTGTCCCCGTCTTGCCAAATGTGCCAGAGCCTAATTCCACAAGTGACACGATATGGAAGTTCTCCAGAATAATCTCACGTGCCTTGGCATAGATTCCTCCCTTGCTCAATACAGAAACAGGCAATATGATGCCAGCAACACCACCGGCTTTCATCAGTTGGGCGGCACGCTCAATGAAGAATGTCTCAATGGCATTGTTCTTAGCCAAGTTGATATTACTATTGAATAGTTTATATTTCTTCCTGTCCTGCTCGCTAAGGGTATCGAGAAATCCTGAAACAGAATATGGAGGATTAGCAATAAGCACACTGTACTTACCCTCTTCTACATTAGGATGTGACTTCAGTGCATCAGAATATACTATCTGTGTTTCATCATGTCCGTACATGAAAGCAGACACTTTTGAGACCTTGGACAAACGGTATTCTTTTTCTATTCCCATAATGCGTGAATAATAGTCATGCAGGGAAAGGTCTGGACGATACTGCTTAACAAACTCTTTGATACGATCTGCATACTCAGTAAGAAAATGTCCTGCGCCACAAGCATAATCAATGGCGTACGGCACATCCTGGCTGTCTTTTATCAACTGCTCCAAAGGCAACGAAGTTACAATGAAACGCACAATAGGCATAGGAGTGAAGAACTGGCCCTCACTCTGCTTTACGCCTTTTGTCAAGAACCCCTCGAACAGGTCGCCGAGGAACTGATGTGTATCAGAATCCTTCAAGCGTATGTCTTGCAGCATAAGGATTACTTTTCTTAGAATAATGGCATTCTGTTGGAAAAGTTTTTTATTGTGTACACTTATGAAAGAGAAGTCATTATCCGAGAAGAACTTTAAAGCCCTAAAATAATCTTTGATTGTTTTGCGTGTAGCGTCAGGATCGTTCTTAAAACGACGGAAAGCCTTGTCAATCTCAGCATCTTCAATATATGTAACATCCTCACCGAGAAACTTTTTCATTCCATCCCGGTAAAGACGTTGCAAACGGTCTTGCAGTTGGAAATCATCATCGTATGCAGAACCCTTCCAATAGAAATGTAAATTGTCAGGATTGTTTGTTTCATCAACCACCTTGGCAAGAAAAAGATTCACCAACTTGTCAAAAGCATTCTCATGAGCTCCTACATTATGCTGACGGAGGATATTGGAAAACTCACTGTATTTCTTCTTGATAGTTTCATTACTTACTGCTTTCAAATCAGCCACGGTGTATTTATCCTTACCAATATGATAAGGTTGTACAGACTCCTCAAACAATCCAATCCGAGCATAGTCACAATGATACGTCTCGTGCCAAACACGATACAATTGCTTGTTGTTTGAGGCCTTATCGTATGAAAGTACACCTTCTTCATTCTCCAACATCTTCTTGTTATCCTGGACATTGAGCAAATAATAGTCAGGCACAACTTTATCTTCTATAATGTCGGATGTGTATAGACATAAAAATCTTGTAGACTTTTCCTGTTGAAAATAGCTGAACAGCTGTGCTCCATCTTCAAGAGTGTCATTCCATGCGCCCTGAAATTCATCCGTTTTCTTACATTCAATGATGAGCAATGAGTCCTTGTCTTCATCTGTGCCTATTATTCTGCCATCGCCAAAAGTACGTATCCAAATATCCGCATAGCCGCTCTTGCTGCTATGTCCAAGTTTCCATTGTGGCTCAAGTTCAATGTGTTCTGCCCTGTATCCCTTTGACAACAGTCGGTCAACACATTCCAAAACAACAAAATTCTCTGGCTCTGAAAAATTACTCGTCGTTTCTCTTCCCACTGTAATTCCTGATTCTTTATAGAATATATGTTCGGAAGCGACATCAACTTTCAAGGTTGCCCCAGCGACTTCGTATCTCTTGGTATACACAGTTCCTTCTTGAGAAAATCCGAGTATATCAAGTAGTGTTCTTATGTTCGATTTTGTAATCATATTGTTATATCAGTCTTTTTTACTTTTCATACCCCTCATAGTAATAACTCTGCTCTATCCCCTTGAATATCACCTCGCGGTTCTCCGTGTCGAAAGTGAGGTTCTGACTGAGCAGATAACGCAGTTCGAGGTCGTTGATGGGTGAGCGTTCCATTGCCGAGAGATATTGGTCTTTGTCCACATACTGCCAGTTAACCACTTTACCGAGAGAGCGTTTCAGTATCATGTCGAGCCAAATGCGGGTGGAACGGCCATTGCCTTCCATGAAAGGATGACACACATTCATCTCGACATACTTCTCTATGATGTGCTCAAAAGTGTCTTCTGGCATCTTTTCCACAGCAGCAAGGGCAGCTTCAAGATAAAGACTATTGGCAAAGCGGAAACTGCCTTTGGCTATATTCTTATCGCGGATGACGCCAGCAAACTGGTATAGACCATCAAACAAATAATGGTTTATCTGTTGAAGTCCTGCCGTAGTGCCGACGACTATCTTGCTTATATCACCCGACTCAAAAAGACGGTGGGCATTATCCAGCGATTTTTCGTTTATTTCCTTTTGTTGTCATAACCTTCTAATTGTATTCGTCTTACTAGTTTGACGAGCTATTAAGAAGTTTATCTGCTTCTATCTCAATGCAGCTTTTCTTTGTCTGCACGATAAGCGAGCGTACATCCACATCAAGTGTCTCTGCACTCGCTGTTCCATCGGTTGGCAGTCCTTTTGTTTTCAACCAATACTATCTTGACGCGATTGATGTATTTCTTTGCTCTATCCTTTCATGTGCTTTTTGGTTTACAAAGGTAAAAATTATCTTGGATAATCAAGAAAGATTACGGAAATAATTATCCATGTTATTGCGTTTTACATCTGTTTTCCAACACGCGAATTCAACTGGCAAGTGCAAATTTATAGAAAGATTTTGGAAAATCGCTCAACAGGTGTCACAAACCCGAGTTTTTTCTTGGTCTTCTGTTTATTTTCTCTTCGATGTCCTTGTCATCGTAATCATTGAAAGAAAATTTATCGAAAACATGGATTTTGAACACCCTACCTAACGGGGTGAGGTTAGCGCGTGAAAATTGTAACAAACTTAGGGTGAAAGCAAAAGTGACAAGTGACAAATGACACTATGAATGCCTAATAATCAAACATTTAAGTGTCACTTTGTCATTTGAAATATTCTTTAATTCTGAGTTAACAAGTGTAAACGTGAACGTAAGAAATAAGAAATTTGTACACTCTCACGGTACTGAAAAAATCTCAGTTACGGATTTAGTTAAGACGGGCTAAATCCGAAACTTGAAAAAAATATTTTTCCCCAATAAACACTAGGGGAGTGAGCCGATTTTAACATTTCGAAACACAACAAATTTGCAAAAAAATTGGAATCCGCTTTTTCGTGTTGTAACTTTGTACTCGCAAGCTTGCTAAAACACGCTCCATTTTGGCAAAACACGCTTCATTTTGGCAGACGACAATTCCGAAGTCATTCCGATATCATACCGAAGGAACACAAAACGCTTTTTGGAGCTATTTTCTAACCCTAAAACGTATATCATCATGGCAAAAATTACTCCCATTGACATCATCAAGGGTGTCTCAGTAGTCGAAACATCTCCGTTAGCCCTCCGTTCGTTCTCCGTTCATCCTCCGTTCGATCTCCGTTCGCGCTCCGTTCGGGAATCGAAGAACGAACGGAGAATGAACGAAGAATGATCGAAGATTGATCGAAGAACGATCGAGAACCGAACGAGAATCTATCGAGAACAGATCGAGAACCAATCGAAGAACGATGCGGAAAATATACCGTCGGAATTGTTGGGAAGAATGCAATTCCGTTTCATTGCAAGTTGACTTCATAAAAGCAACTCCAAAAAGAATTACCCGATTTCAGCCAAAAATTATGCCACCTGCGCCACCATTTTTTCGGCGCCTAAAAACAAAAAACTCCCAAAATCCCTCGTATGCAAAAAAATAACCTCCATGTTTCAAAAAGCCCACAAAATTTAATTAAATTTGTAGGCGTAGAATCCACTCTACACATCACATAGCAAACTTTTAGGGATGTGCTAAAAATAAGATGTTTAATCACCCCCTTGAAAATTTCCTACGTCTTAGCTGCACCCAATCTTTGAAGCTTGCTATCAACAAGTTTTTTGGCAGCTTCCTTGATGTATTGAACACTTGTCTTAACCATATAATTTTAATTGGACAAGAATTTCAAACCAATAGAGCAACTGTATCTCTCGCAAGCGTTTGATACGGACGACAATGAAGAACAGATGCTTACAGAATGTAAGATGATAGCCCAAACTTACGCCTTGGCTGAAAATGCAGTTGTTTCAATGGGAGACAACCGCAGAAACTGCAGCTACTGCTACTTTGGTGGTGTGGCCGACATATTGGGCATTTCACAGGAGGAACGCCCTAGCCAGTTGCCTTCGTTATATGAAAACTTCATCTTTGACCGTTGCCATCCTGACGACCTTAGCAAACGACATGCAGAGGAAATTGCCTTTCTTCGCTATATTGCCAACAACACGAGTCCCCAGCACTATCGCGATTATGTACTTTGCAACTACCTGCGAGTAAAAAATTAGAGAACAGGTGTTCTCTGTTTTGCCAAACAATCAATGAAGAAAATAGCATATTCAATTATAGCGACATTTATGATAATGTCCATCGTCGCTTGCACGCAGAATAAGCAAGTGACACCTAATGAAGAAAAAAGCGACGCATCAGACAGTTTTATTGATGACACGACTAGTACTTGTGCGATAGAACGAACTGCCAATCTGAATGCGTATTATCCTGAATACACAAGGATAGATTTGGTATGCGGACAAATGCCAAAGACTTCGCAAAAGAATGTTGTGTTTTGCTGTGAAGCAGCTTTCACAGGCGAATTGCTGAAGGAGTTTAAGCACAGAAACATTGCCGACAACCATATCTGCAATGGCGAAATGAAAAAAGGTTTTCGCTGCAAAACAAACACTGGAGGATTTGTCTGGAAAAAAGGAAAATGGAAATTCGTGATGAAAAAGGATTTTCCCACCTCCGCTAATGGCTGGAGCATGGGATTCTGCCAACTGCTGATAATAAAGGACGCATCAGCTAGAAGTATGAGCACCAAGATGGCAGACAAGAAAAACATCTACAGAGCTTTGTGTGAGAAGAACGGGAAACTATGCATCGTCGAGTCGAATAAAGTGATGACTTACAAATTCTTTGTAGAGTCTCTGAAAGCTTATAAGGTGACAAACGCCCTCTATTTGGATATGGGCAGAGGATGGAACCATGCCTGGTATAAAATCAAAGGTAAGGCGTATGTGCTTCATCCTAAAACTCATGATTATTGCACAAACTGGATTACTTTCTACAGATAAGGGAAGAAGGACAAGATGAAATAATCTGCCATAAAGGTAATGTCTTCCGAAAAAAAGGTACAAGATAATGCCGTGAACGTGCGTACCTTTGCAGAAGATAGGCTGCACCTCAGCATTGCATTCAAGTAACACTTGATGCACTGCATTCGGTTTGCACTATCTTTGCACCATCAAAATAGAAATTGATAAAACAAAGTCTCATGAAAGAATTATTCTTTAATACCATACAGGAGTTCAACGACTACATAGGGGTAGAAACGCTTCATCCCTTGGTAAGTGTTGGGCGTGTAGAGAACACCTCTACTATACAGGAGGCTGTGCATCACTACGGACTTTATGCCCTCTTTCTGAAGGAAAACAAGGGCTGCAAATTGTCATACGGCAGAACAGAATATGATTTTGACGAAATGACCGTAACCTCGTTTGCTCCAGGTCAGTCGATTAAAGTGGAACCCATTCCAGGAGTTCCGTTTGCCAAATATACGGTATTGGCTTTCCATCCCGACCTACTCAACCGCACTCAGCTTGGCAAGAACATCTCCCGATACGAGTTCTTCGACTATACAAGCAACGAAGCATTACACCTTTCTGCTGCCGAGGTCAATATCATCCGTGATGTGCTCTCGATGATCAAGCAGGAAATGCAGCATCCCATAGACAAGCATTCGCGTGAACTCATCGTTTCTAACATCGAGTTGCTGCTGAACTACTGTCTG
>ERZ1026884.516-NODE-516-length-25310-cov-11.391606_pt1 | contig 25310 bp, 16 predicted proteins | sample MGYA00380172_ERZ1026884 | MGnify/ENA primary metagenome ERZ1026884 (study PRJEB33269, sample SAMEA4719808) | human gut metagenome | biome: human-associated habitat; feature: organic feature; material: feces | place: Cameroon | collected 2013-10 ... | reverse complement strand
AAAATCGAAAAAAGGACTAAAAAAAAGTGTGCAAAAATGGCGGACAAGGTGTCCGCCTAAAATGCACACTTTTACACTTGTAATATATTTTAACGTGTAGGACGATAAAAATGGAAATATAGGGTTAATAAATCTTATATTTTAGTCATAATGCTTTCATTCCGTTCTTACAGCCCATAACGAAGTGTTAGGCAGTATTTTGCTTTAAGCTAAAAAACGCGCTATGTTTTTTTTCTTTGCACGTTTAAAAACAAAACGTGGGTGCTGAAAACTTATTTCTTACCTCCTATATCGGCATTTACATCTATTAACTCGGAATTAAGGAATATTTCAAATGACTAAATGATCACGAAAGTATTGATTATCAATACTTTAAGTGGTCATTAGCCATTAGTCATTTTTGCATTCACCCTAAGTTTGCTGCAATTTGCCCTGTGTTTATGGGTTGAAGTTCTGCGTGATGGAGGTGTGTTTGATGTTTGAGAAATTCTGCATGGTTTGATGTGTTTATCGTTGATATGAGACATGAACACCCTACCTAACAGGGTCTCCCCTATAATGACACATAATCTAAGGTAAAGCGAATTTAAAATCTTTTTTCTGAACTTTTTCTTTCTTTTTTTTCAACTGTGCAGAAAGACTGCGTAGTATGTATGTTATTTTGCACTCAGAAAATCAGAGACGCCCACCGCTCTTCGAGCGACGTAGGCTATTTTCAGAGTACGAGGAAGCACTCAGAAAATCAGAGACGCCCACCGCTCTTTGAGTTGTTTGGCTACAAGTTATATTGTAATTTTTTGTGTTGATATTAGTCCTGCTTTATTGCATTGCTATATTTAGAGCAGACTAATTGGGCTCACCTTTCGCAGAACTTTATGGGTGAGCCCTTCTTTTTTTATAAATTTTATATGATAAAATTTAGCAAAGTCCAAGTCGCTTCACAGCTAAATGATGACCTGCTTTTGCAGCTTTGTGGTAATAAGTCATAGCTTTATTCATGTCAGGCTTATCAATCCATCCTTCTTCATAACTTTGTCCGATGCGATACCATGCATAAGGGTCGGTAGAGAGGGCGTATGCCTTAACAGCTTGGTGCAAGTCTTTAGCAATAGGCGCCAATCCTTTGCGATAAATATCCCCCATATTGGTTGGGGCATATAGCAAGTCGCCATGCTTTATGGCTTCTCCATACCAATAGATGGCAGCTTGTGCATCTTGCGGTATGCCAATGCCGTGTTCATGGATAGTGCCAATGTCATTGAGCACAACTCCTTCAATATGTGACAATGTGCCGTGTTGGTAGTTGTGAGCAATGTGTAGCAGTAAGTCTACATCAGCCTTGCTATAACTCTCGGTAGTGATGGCTCCATCTGTTTGCCAAGATTGCACGGTGCCAATCGATAAGTGTTGTGGCACATCAACCTCTTCGTTTATAGTGAGTTCTTCTACCACCTTGTCGCTGGGTAAAAGTTGGTGTTTCAGCATGTAGTGGATGTAGCCAAAAATGCGTGGCGTGGACGAGTAAATGCAAACACCCATTTGGCGTAGTGCCTCGTTGCAAACATACACATTCTCTTCTTGCACAGGCAAAGAAAGATAAAACTTTTTATTTAGTGCCAAGTAACACTTTAAGTAAGCCACAACCTCGCCCATGGTGTAGGATGCCCATTTCTCATCATATAGTTGGTAAGCCGTTTTTTGTTCCTCTTGATAAGGAACAATTGTGAGCAAACGGTAGAGAGTATCGAGCAAGTAAGGCCAAAAACGATAGTCATCGTATGCAGCTAAACCATCCATGCTCAGCACATACGCTCCTTCTATTTGTTCGATGAGGAAGAGCGTTACCGAATGTGCCTTACGATAAAAAGCCCAAGTGCCAGCCATTTCTGTAGGGCTAATTACCAACTGTACATCGGTTACACCCAACATATTTACTAATTGCTCAAAATTCAAAGCACTGTTTGATGTGATGATTTGCTGTATTAGCATGTGGTAGGGGGATAAGGGGGATTAAATGGGGATTGGTGGATTGGGGTAGTGGGGGAAACTTATGATTCACTTTGCCACTTTATAGACAATTCTAAAAATGCCCTCTTTATAGCTGGTGCTAGTGATTTTAAACAAACCGATTTCGCGTGTAGAGGTTACATGCTTCCCTATGCAGGCACAGACGTCATAATTGCCAATGCGCACAATACGTAGTGTTTCGCTTGCGTCGGTGGGTAGTTTGTCGAGCACTACACCTGCTGGAACATTCTCGCGTGTAACTAGTTCGTAGCTCACAGGTAAATCTGCCTCTATCAGCTCGTTCATAGTTTTTTCAATCTGTGCAATTTGCTCTTGTGTGGGATATTGCGCCAGGTTGTAGTTTATTTTAGACTTCTTTCGTTCAATATGTGCATTTTTGCTACGTTCGCAGCCAAACATTCTAATCATAGTTTGATTTAGTAAATGTTCAGCCGAATGAGCAGGTGCATACTCATCTTTGTGATGCTCGTTGAGCACAACCGTTTTAGTCAATTCTTTATCTGTAGTAGTATGAGTTTCGTGCATATTTTATATTCTTTGTTGACGTAAGGATTGCAAAAATACATAATTATTTTCGTACGTTCAAAATTATCATTGTGGGCTTTGAAAAGGTTTCTTGCTAAGACAAAAAATGCACGCTATCCTGAATGTAGGGTAGCGTGCAAACAAAAGTTATGTCAAAAATCAAAAGAGATCCATTATACAATGCCTTGCGCCATCATGGCTTTTGCCACTTTGAGGAAACCAGCCACGTTGGCACCACGTACGTAGTTGATGTAACCATCAGGTTGTGTGCCATACTTCACGCAGTTTTCGTGAATGTCTTTCATAATCATTTTAAGACGTTCGTCAACTTGTTCGCGTGTCCAGCTAAGACGTTCAGAGTTTTGGCTCATTTCTAAGCCCGAAACAGCTACGCCACCAGCATTGGCAGCCTTGCCAGGAGCATAGAGCAAACTAGCATCTTGGAAAATCTTGATGGCTTCGGGGGTAGAGGGCATGTTGGCACCTTCGCTCACGGCGATTACACCGTTGGCAACCAATTTCTTAGCATCTTCCTCCTCAATTTCGTCTTGTGTGGCAGAGGGAAGTGCAATGTCGGCAACTTCGCCCCAAGGACGTGCGCCTTGCACATACTTCACGCCATATTTTTCGGCGTATTCTTTGATACGTCCGCGCTTTTCGTTTTTAAGTTCCATAACGAATGCCAATTTCTCGGCATCAATGCCATCGGGGTCGTAGATATAACCGTCAGAGTCGGAGAGGGTAACAACAATAGCACCCAACTCAATCAACTTTTCAACGGTGTATTGAGCTACATTGCCCGAACCGCTAACCAATACACGTTTGCCCTTGAGTTCGATGCCACGTGTGGCAAGCATGCTTTCAAGGAAATATACGTTGCCATAACCAGTGGCTTCGGGGCGGATGAGCGAACCGCCAAATTGCAAGCCCTTACCTGTGAGTACACCTACAAACTGGTGTGTGAGTTTTTTGTATTGACCAAAGAGGTAACCCACTTCGCGACCGCCTACACCAATGTCGCCTGCGGGAACGTCTTCATCGGGACCAATGTGACGGTAAAGCTCGTTCATGAAAGCTTGGCAGAAACGCATTACTTCGCCATCGCTCTTGCCATGAGGGTTGAAGTCAGAACCACCCTTTGCACCGCCCATAGGCAATGTGGTGAGTGCATTTTTAAATGTTTGTTCGAAAGCAAGGAACTTCAAGACAGAAGGAGTTACGCTTGCATGGAAACGGATACCACCTTTGTAGGGGCCAATGGCATTATTGTGTTGAACGCGATAACCCATGTTGGTTTGTACCTTGCCTTTATCGTCAACCCATGTTACGCGGAAAGAGATGATGCGATCGGGGATGCACAAGCGCTCAATGAGGTTGGCTTGTTCAAATTCGGGATGACGGTTGTACTCTTCTTCAATTGTTCCAAGTACTTGGCTCACTGCCTGAATGTATTCAGGTTCGTTGGGAAAACGCTGCTTGAGGCGTTCTACTGTTTCTAATGCGTTCATTTTTGTGTATATGTCGTTATGGTTTTAGCTTTCTGTAGGCGGCATGGTTAATGCTTTGCGCTAATGTCGCTTGGTTGTAGACAATACATGGTTACATGTAGTTGGCTTTGAAAGGCAAAACGAACGTTTAATGACGTTCTGTTTTTAAATTCGCCCGCAAAAATACAAAAAAAATTTCTTTTTGCTATTTTATTAGCGAAAAAATTGACAGAAATATTACAAAAGAGGATTCTTTTGTATTTATGATATTTGATTGCCAACTTATGTTTGCAAAACCCAAGTTTATGTATTTATGGCGCAAGTCTACTTTTCCCCAAGGGGTAGGGTCTTCAAAATCTATAATATTTCTGCGTGGTTTTGATAGATTTATCAAGATTTTCACACGTTAGCCTCACCCCATTTGGGGTGAGAAAAGGTAGCCAGGTATGTGCATTCGGTTTGCACGATAATCCCGACGGTATATATTTCTGTATCAATCCCGTATCGTTTCCGTATCGTTTCCGTATCGTTTCCGTATCGTTCTCCTATCGTTCTCCTATCGTTCTCCTATCGTTCTCCTATCGTTCTCCTATCATTCTCCTATCGTTCTCCTATCATTCTCCTATCGTTCTCCTATCATTCTCCTATTGGGAAGCGGAAAACAATACGGAAACAATACGGAATCGAACGAAGAACGAACGGAGGATGAACGAAAAATAAAGGGAGATGTAACGACTACACATCGGTACTGAAACGAAGGGACTGCGAAACACAAACTGGAAACCACCGATACGGAAATCTAAATCTATTTCCTTTTCACACTACGCACGGCTTCTGCTTCAAGGGGATTTTCGGGCCAATAGTGTTTGGGGTAGCGTCGGCGCAGTTCTTTGCGTACCTCAAAATATGTGCCTTGCCAAAAGCTGCGCAAGTCTTGCGTGAGCTGCACGGGTTTAAAGCCTGGCGAGAGAAGTTCCATGAGTACGGGGCGCTGGTTGTTGTCAACGCAAGGCGTATCTTCTAAACCGAAGCACTCTTGCAAACGCACACTTAGCACGGGGGCTTCGCTGCCTTGTCGGTAGTCAACCCGTATGCGACTACCCGTGGGGACTGTGATGTGGGTGGGAGCAAGATGGTCGATGAGTTGCTGTTGGTCGTAGGGTAGGGAGTTCCAAATAGCTTCAGCAAGGTCGATGCGTTTTAGCTCTGTCGTGGTGGTGAGTGGTCGTCCGTTTCGGTTAAGATACATGGGCAACCATTCGGTGGCAGTGCGAAGCAAATGTTCGGTAGACACGTTGGCTATTTGCAACTCGGGATGCCACTGTGCTACTTGCATAATGCGCCTTTGCAAAGTTTGCACATGATCGTCCCACGACAGCATGCTTTGACCATATTTTGAAACAGCTTGACAAATCACCTCCGTAAGCACTTCGGGCTCTACTTGGGGAAGAGGTTGACTATCGACAACCAAAACCCCAATGCGACGTTCACGTTGGGCAATGAGGCAGCCTTGCTTATTGTCCCACGAAAGGTTGTTGCGTGTTGTCACAATGCCCTCCTTGTCTAAGTCGGATGGGAGCACAGGGGCAGCTAAAAACACACGTCCATGAGTCCCCTTGGCAGCATGGAGTGAGGCAACGGCAATCCATTTACAGCCCGAAATCCAGTCGGCTTGATTGAGCATCACATTGGTACCGTCTGCCAATCTGAAATGTCCAACACCATTGAGCGCCATGCCGATGCGTTCGGGGTATGCCAATGCTACTAACTGCCCTACACATTCGGCTGCTACATCGGTGTTTACCTCGTGTGTATGAATCATGCGACAATATTCGTGGGCAATTTGTGCTATGTGGGTCCAACGTCCCAACTGCTTATTGGCACGTGCTTGGCGCAGTTTGGCAATGCGTAGGGTAAGGTCGGCTCCTGCTTCGGTATCAGCCAAGGGGTCTTTTTCTTCGAGCAATGCGGCAATGTCGCATGCTAAGGGTTGGGCATTGTTGAGGTTGGCACTTCCCCATAGCATGCGTGCCACACGTGGGTGGCAAGGCAACTGAGCCATTTTATTGCCAAGAGGGGTGATGGTGTGGTTGGTGTGGAGAGCCCCCAACTGTTCGAGCAAAGAGGTTGCCAAACGCACAGCCTCGACGGGGGGAGGGGTGAGCCAAGGCAGTTGCATAAGGTTGCTCTCGCCAAACGCTGCAATGTTGAGAACCATTTGCGATAAGTCAGCTTCCACAATTTCGGGTTTGCGCAAAAGGGGCATGCGATGTTCGGCATTGCGTGTCCACAGTCGATAACAAACCCCCTCAGTCACACGTCCTGCGCGTCCTGTGCGTTGTGTGGCCATGTCCATGCTGATGCTCACAGTTTCAAGTCTACTCAGTTCGGTGCGTGGGTCGTATACCAATTTTCGGCATAATCCAGCATCGACCACAATTCTTACTCCCTCGATAGTGAGTGAGGTTTCGGCAATGGGAGTGGCCAATACCACTTTGCGCTGTCCTGGAGCAGAAGGGGCAATGGCTTGACGTTGATGTTCGGGCGAAAGATTTCCATAAAGCGGAAAAACTTGTATGCCTTCGTCGGGAAAATTGGCAAGCAGTTCGGCACAACGCACAATGTCGGCTTGTCCGGGCAGAAAGGCTAAAACATCGCCTTGGTCATTGTGCACAGCCAAACGGATGGTGCGTGCCACAGCTTGTGCACAGTCTTGCACGGCACAGTCCTCGTCGGCATGTATCACTTTTACGGGAAACATGCGTCCTTCGCTCTCGATGAGTGGTGCGTTGAGTTTTTTGCAAATCTCGGTAGCATCGATAGTGGCAGACATAAGCACTAAGCGTAGGTCGGGACGAATAATTTGTTGCGACTGTCGTGCCAAAGCCAAAGCAAGATCGGTGTTGAGACTACGTTCATGAAATTCATCGAACACCACAATGCTCACTCCTTCGAGCGTGGCATCGTCTACCAACATACGTGTAAGAATGCCCTCGGTGAGCACCTCGATGCGAGTGTGGGATGAGATGCAAGTTTCAAATCGTACGCGGTAACCTACGGTTTGTCCCACCTTTTCGCCAATCATGTGTGCCATGCGTTCGGCTATTTGTCGGGCAGCAAGTCGGCGAGGTTCGAGCATTAAGATTTTTCCTCCCTCGGGGGGCAAGGCTTGCAGCAGTGTGAGAGGTAGTAACGTAGACTTACCAGCACCAGGAGGAGCCGTTACAACCACTGCATCGTGTTTTTTTACAGCCTCATTCAGTTGCGTGGCAATTTGTGCTGCAGGCAATTTTTGGGCGTATGTGTGGATATGTTGATTTATCGTGTCGATAGTCATAAATGCGCTGAATATTTTGTGCAAAAATACAGAGAAAAGCACGTTTAGGCAATAAGGAGACTGTATTTTATGCTTTGCGCAAACCTTCGGTATGCTTATCTCACCTTTAACAGGGTAATTCCTTATTTAGATTTGAAAAATAAGATGCACCCTTTACAATAAAGTGCTAACTTTGCATGTTGTTAGACAGACATAAAACTAAACTATTATGCAAACATCGTTGAAAGGGCACTTATCTATGTTGGGTGCAAACTGTATGTGGGGATTAATGTCGCCCATCTCAAAAATTGTGATGATGGCAGGCGTTGTGTCGCCTTTGGTGGTGACCGACTTGCGTATAGCAGGAGCTATGATATTGTTTTGGATAGCTTCGTTTTTTCAAAAGCCTGAGCATGTAGGTCACAAAGATTTGGCACGTTTATTTGGTGCAGCACTATTGGGCATTGTGTTCAATCAGGGTTGTTTTATATTTGGCGTGAGTCTTAGTTCGCCAGGCGATGCCTCAATTATAACTACTAGTATGCCTTTGTGGGCCATGTTGTTGGCTGCCGTGATACTAAAAGAGCCTATTACGGGCAAAAAAGTGTTGGGCATAGCAGCAGGTGCAAGTGGTGCTTTAATGCTGATAATGGGTAGTGGGGCGCACGTAAAGAATGTAGCCTCAACGGGTGGCGACTATGCTGTGTGGGGCGACTTGTTGGTGCTTACGGCACAGTTTTGCTATGCACTTTACATTGTGGTGTATAAGGATTTTGTAAACAAATATTCGCTCGTCACTATTATGAAGTGGATGTTTACTTATGCCTTTATTTGCGTAATCCCCTTTTCGGCAGGCGACTTGATGCAAACAGCATGGGGCGAGTTGCATGGGAGCGAAATAGCAGGTTTGTTGTTTATTGTGGTGTGTGCCACTTTCTTGAGTTATATGCTCATTGTGGTGGGACAAAAGAATCTGCGTCCTACGGTTGCTGGTATGTATAACTATGTGCAACCATTGGTAGCTTGTATTGTGGCAGTGATATGGGGTTTAGACTCTTTTAATTGGATAAAAGCAGTAGCAGTGGTGCTTATCTTTGGTGGCGTATATCTTGTTACGGCAAGTAAATCGCGCCAAGAGGTGGCGCATTATGAGGCAGAACATGCTGAGAAATAGCAAGCATTTTTTCATGAAAAAAACAGACAATGATTTTCAAGTTGAATCATTGTCTGTTTTTTAGTGACTTAATCACGTTCAATGGCACGCCACACGTATGCGATATATGCCAAAACGAAAGGAATGAGCAGACTCACAATAGCCATGGTGCGTAATGTAAATTCGCTTGAACAACTGTTGGCAAGGCAGAGCGACGATTGGGGAGATGTGATTGAGGGATAGAATGCCGTGTTGTTGAGGCCCGCAATAAGTAGTAAAGCCCAAACAGCGAACACTGTGCCAATGGCTACGAACCAAATGCCTTGGGTGTAGGTGGGTTTTAGCAAGGTGCGACCTATGCCATAAAGAACACCCACAACGCCTAAAAGAAATAAGGCAGTGACAAGGGGCAATGCAAGGAAATTGTGCAGATATTTGTAGCTCTCAACCACAAATACTTGTTTGTCGACTTGATAGGTAAGTCCTTTTAGCGTAAGTAAATATAGGGTGAATGCCACAAAGAATAAGAGAAAAGGAACCGTATCGCGCAGCACTTGCCGACGTAAGCGTGGAACTAACGCCTCGTTGTGTAAACGGCAAAGCAAATAGAGCGTACCCAATATGCGAGCCAAAAAGAAAACGGCTAAACCTAATACCCAGTTCCATGGTTGTGCCAAGGCTTCAAGACCATGCCATGCACTGTCCCATTGGCTAATGATAGGCGAGGTTAAGGCAGCGTCAGTTCCAGCCAAAGCATTGTGACTGATGCTAAAGGCAGACCCCGTAAAGAAAGTGGCTACGGCTGCACCCAACACAAATGGACCTACAAAACCATTGAACACCAAAAAAGCTTGGTATACCTTTGTGCCAAACAAATTATTGGGTTTGTCTTGATATTCGTATGCCACGGCTTGCAATACAAAGCTTACCAAAATAAGCATCCACACCCAATAGGCACCGCCAAAACTGGTGCTATAAAACAGAGGAAAGGAAGCAAAAAAGGCTCCACCAAATGTAACCAATGTAGTAAACGTAAGTTCCCACTTGCGCCCTGTGGTGCGCACAATGAGTTGACGCTCGTTTGCATCTTTACCCAAACTGAAGATAAGCGAATTAGCGCCTTGCACAAACATAAGGAACACAAGCAGTGCACCTAAAAGCGTGACGAGTAGCCACCAATATTGTTGAAGAAAAGTGTATGTAATCATGGCTAAGAAACTTCATTCTGATTGTAATTAGAAATAGCTTTACACATAATGCGCACCTCGGCAATGAGCAGCAAGGTGAACAATGTGAGAAAGAGGAAGAAGGTGACCATTACATTGGTTGCTGAGAGTTGCGAAACGGCAACTCCCACGGGCAGTAAGTCCTGTATGGCCCAAGGCTGACGTCCAACCTCTGCCACAATCCAACCTGCTTGTCCTGCCACATATACCATGGGGATGGCTGCTACGCCGAGCCATAAGAGTACACGCTGGTTATGCAACTTTTGTTTATGCGACATCCAACCTAACACAATGAGTAAAACAAAGAGGAAAGAACCAAATCCCACCATAAGGCGGAACGACCAGTAAACTAATCCCACGGGTGGCACCAGTTGCACTTTATGCTGCAAATATCCATAGCCCATGTAGGCTTGGTGTTGGTTGAGCGTGTCGAGTGCTGCTTGAGCCATTTGTGGCTGTGTGGTGCGCAGTTGTCGGTATTGCGCAAAGGCTTGAATAGCTTTTATGCCACGGTTAATTTTCTCGTCAGCCGAAGGCATTTGTGTGCCATCGGGTAGGGTGTATCCATTCAGCAAATCTTGAATGCCTGGCACATAGCCCTCGGTGTGGTGTGTGGCAAGAAGCGAAAGGGCTTTAGGCACTTCAATGCCGGGCACAATGCTAAATGGTGCCCCTGTGCCCCCTTGTTCTAATCCCTCGGCAGCAGCCAACTTCATGGGTTGTTCACGTGCCATAGTGATGCCACTTTGGTCGCCAGTGCCCATCACCACCAATGTGGCTATAATGCCTGTGATGCTTGCCACCTTAATAGAGCGTAATGCCAATTCGGTGTTACGCTTTTTAAGCAAGAACCAACAGCTCACACCTAACACAAAAACAGCTCCTGTCATCCAGCCGCTCGACACGGTGTGGAAAAACTTAACAACTGCTGAAGGCGAAAAAGCTACCGCCATAAAGTCGGTCATTTCGTTGCGTACGGTGTCGGGGTTAAAAGTCATGCCCACGGGGTGTTGCATCCATGCGTTAGCCACTAAAATCCACCAAGCCGAGATGGTAGCCCCCAATCCGGTGAGCCAAGTAGAAGCCAAATGGAAACCACGGCTCACTTTGTTCCAACCAAAGAACATCACGGCAATAAACGTAGCCTCCATAAAGAAAGCCACAATGCCCTCGATGGCAAGTGGTGCACCAAAAATATCGCCCACAAACCATGAGTAGTTGCTCCAGTTGGTGCCAAACTCAAACTCAAGAATCAAGCCTGTGGCTACACCAATGGCAAAGTTAATGCCAAAGAGCTTCATCCAAAACTGCGTGGCTTGTTTCCACCACTCATCTTTTTTTACGTAATACAATGTTTCCATAATGCCCACAACAAGCGCTAAGCCCAATGTGAGCGGCACAAACAGCCAATGGTAGCATGCTGTGAGTGCAAACTGTGCTCGCGACCAATCAATGGTGCAAGCATCAAGTGCAGTGAGTAAAGTAGTCATGTTATATCATTAAGGAGTTATTTTTTTGTTGACTTCGTTACTTGTAAAAGCATTCACAAGTTATGGTTTATTGGGGGCATAGACTTTAGAGTTTGGCTCACGCGTTCACTTTTCTCCTCATTGTTAAGTCCCCCCAGAGCTGGTTTAAAGAAGAAAATGCGCAGCACCACAAAGATCACAAACAATTTGAGTAAGATGATTACCCAAAGCGTGCGTCCCCAAGTCATGTGTGTGAATCCGTCATGGTAGAATCGCCACACGTTCTTAAAGTATTGCTGAATGTTCATGGTGGCAAATATACATACTATTCTGTAATGATTACAAATAAATAATTCTTTTATTTTAAAAATGTGTTGTAAAACATAAAAGAGAGGGGGTAGAAAGGTTGGTTACATGTTTAAATTCAACAAAGGAAAGACATAAAAATTAAGTATCGTTATTATTGTGCAAGGTCGTGTAGAAATTTTTTTGAGTTTAAAAATCCTATCATTTTGCCATCAGGATTCCTTCGGAATGATATCGGGATTCCTTCGGTTTCTTAAATTGCCGAAAAAAGGGGGATTGAAGGGAAGCTTGCTTTTAAAAATATTCATAAAAATAGTCCAACATTCTTTTTTCTTGATATAAATGTTTATATTTGCAAGCGTTTAAGAAAGAAGGGGTGCTTCACACTTGTGATGCTGAGATTATACCCATAGAACCTGATGCAGATAATGCTGCCGAAGGGATGTTTCAACTAAAAAGTACATTTTTATTTGAGCAAACCACTGTAAAAAAGTGGTGCCCAATAGATGTTGAAACTATTTCTATTCCGTATTTTCTTTGTAGTTTGCTGATGGCGCCTCGTTCAAAACAAAAATGGTATGAGGTATCTTAGCGTATTGACAATAGCAGGCTCTGACAGTTGTGGAGGAGCAGGAGTGCAGGCTGACATCAAAACAATGTCAGCCTTAGGTGTTTATGCTGCTTCAGCCATCACCTCTGTTACCGTGCAAAACACAATGGGAGTGCAAGCGATTCAAGCCATAGACCCCCATATTGTGGCAGGACAGATTAAAGCCGTGATGGACGATATTGCGCCAATGGCTATAAAAATAGGCATGGTAAACGACCAAGCCACAATTCAAGCCATAGCCGAGACCCTGCGCCCGTATGCCCCCAAAAAGGTGGTGGTAGACCCTGTAATGGTGTCGACAAGTGGCTCCATGCTTATGCAGCCCGAGGCATTGCACACGTTTTGCACAGCCTTATTGCCTATTGCCACATTGTTAACGCCCAACATCCCCGAGGCAGAAGTATTGGCAAAAACCAAAATCAGCACCCCCCAGGATATGGACTTTGCAGCCGAACGCATTTTGGCTTTAGGTTGCAAGGCAGTATTGATAAAATGTGGGCACTTAGAGGGAGAAGAGAAGATCGATAAACTCTATGTGAAAGACGGAGATGTGTACACTTTTACACACACCACAATCCACACACGTAACACACATGGCACGGGGTGTACACTCTCGTCTGCCATAGCCTCGTTTATGGCACGGGGATTAAATATGTCTGATGCCGTAGCGCGTGCCAAAGACTATCTTAGTAAAGCTCTTGAGGCAGGTAAGGATGTGAGAGTAGGAGAGGGACACGGACCTGTATGCCATTTGTTTAATCCCGAAAAAACAATTATTGTATGATTCAGTTTATAACGCATGCCAATGCACGATATGGTTATGTAGAAGGTGCCCGATTGGCACTTGAAGGTGGCTGTAGGTGGGTGCAACTCAGAATGAAGGATGCCGATGAGGCAACATTCTTGGCAGCAGCTAAAGAGATTGGTGCACTATGCAAGACCTATAATGCCGTGTTCGTGCTCGACGATCATGTGGAATGGGTAAAACAAACAGGTGCCAATGGTGTGCATTTGGGCAAGAACGATATGCCTGTAGACGAGGCTCGAAAACTTTTGGGCAAGACGTGCATCATAGGTGGCACTGCTAACACATTTGCCGACGTGGAACGCCTTTATCGCCAAGGTGCCGACTACATTGGTTGTGGTCCGTTTCGATTTACCACTACAAAAAAAAATCTTTCGCCCGTATTGGGTTTAGCGGGTTACGAAAGCATTGTGCAACAAATGAAAGATCACCACATAGCGTTGCCCATAGTGGCAATTGGAGGCATCTTAAAGACGGACATTCCAGCCATTATGCAAACAGGCGTAACAGGCATAGCTGTGAGCGGTGGCATTTTAAATGCTGAAAATCCGGTGGACGAAATGAAGCAATTTGTTTCGTTAGAAACTGAAAACAATGGGTAGTTTTTACAAAAATCCCTACAAACACAATCACACACCAAAATATATATGGAAACAAAAATCAAATTTAAATACCCTTCGTCAGAGAAGGTGTATTTGAGTGGAAAACTCTTTCCCGAAATAAAGGTAGGTATGCGACGCGTGCGTCTTACACCCACCGTAACTTTTGAGGGAGAGAAGCGCCATGAGGAACCTAATGCACCGGTGTATATTTACGACACCAGTGGTGCGTATAGCGATCCGAATGTAGAAATCGATTTAGAGAAAGGACTCCCCAAATTGCGTCAACCATGGATAGAAGGACGTAAGGAGGGCGAAACACAAATGTATTTTGCGAAGCAAGGCATTATTACGCAAGAGATGGAGTATGTGGCTATTCGCGAAAACATGAACTGCGAGGAGTTGGGCATTAAAACGCACATTACGCCTGAGTTTGTGTGCAAAGAAATAGCCGAAGGTCGTGCAGTGATTCCTGCCAATACTAAGCACCCAGAGTCAGAACCCATGATTATAGGCACCAATTTCTTGGTAAAAATAAATACCAACATTGGCAATTCGGCTACCACCTCAGGCATTGAAGAGGAGGTAGAAAAAGCCGTATGGAGTTGTAAGTGGGGAGGCGACACATTGATGGACCTTTCTACGGGTAATGATATTCACGAAACCCGTGAATGGATTCTTCGCAACTGTCCTGTGCCCGTAGGCACTGTGCCCATGTATCAGGCTTTTGAAAAAGTAAATGGCAAAGCCGAAGATTTAACTTGGGAGGTATTCCGCGACACACTTATTGAGCAGTGCGAACAAGGTGTAGACTACTTCACCATTCACTGTGGCATTCGTTTAAAAAACATACATTTGGCAGACACCCGTTTAACGGGTATTGTGAGCCGTGGTGGTAGCATCATTTCAAAATGGTGTAAGGTGCACCAAAAAGAAAGCTTCCTCTACGAGCACTTCGATGACATTTGCGATATCTGTGCAAAATATGATGTAGCCATTTCTTTGGGCGATGGTTTGCGTCCAGGTTCTACACACGATGCCAATGACGCAGCACAGTTTGCCGAACTCGACACAATGGGCGAACTCGTAGAACGTGCTTGGGCAAAGAATGTGCAAGCGTTTATTGAGGGTCCTGGTCATGTGCCTATGCACAAAATTAAAGAGAACATGGAGCGACAGATAGAAAAGTGTCATGGTGCTCCCTTCTATACCTTAGGTCCGCTTGTCACAGACATTGCACCTGCCTACGACCACATCACCTCAGCCATTGGTGCTTCAATGATTGGTTGGTATGGCACAGCCATGCTTTGTTACGTTACACCTAAAGAGCACCTTGCCCTGCCCGAGAAAGAAGATGTGCGTGTGGGCGTGGTAACCTATAAAATTGCTGCCCATGCTGCCGACTTGGCTAAGGGGCATCCCGGTGCCACGGTGCGCGATGATGCTTTGAGCAAGGCACGTTACGACTTCCGTTGGAAGGATCAATTCAACCTCTCGCTCGACCCTGAACGTGCACTCGAATACTATAAATCGAGCAACTCTGTCGATGCAAACTATTGCACCATGTGCGGTCCTAACTTTTGTGCAGCACGCATCAGCCATTCGCTGAAGAACTGCAATGAGGAATAAAAAAACAGATTTAAAACAACATAAAAAATGATTGAGACACAAGTATCAAAAGGTATTATCAGTACCTATTTCGACAAACTTCAACGTAATTTAAACCTCGACGTAGCCATCGTGGGTGGTGGTCCCTCGGGTATTGTTGCTGCTTATTATTTGGCAAAGGCTGGATTGAAAGTAGCACAGTTCGACCGCAAACTTTCTCCCGGTGGAGGCATGTGGGGTGGTGCCATGATGTTCAACCAAATCGTAATTCAAGAAGAGGCCATGCACATCATTAAAGACTTCGACATTAACTACGAAGCCTTTGAAGACGGACTCTATACCATCGATTCGGTAGAGAGCACTTCGGCTTTGCTCTATCATGCAGTGCATGCAGGTGCCACCATCTTTAACTGCTACTCTGTAGAGGACGTAATCTTTAAAAACGATGTAGTGAGTGGTGTGGTTGTAAATTGGACCCCTGTGCTTCGCGAAGGTATGCACGTAGACCCCCTCAACATCATGGCAAAGTGCGTAATTGACGGCACAGGTCACGACAGTGAAATGTGTAAGGTGGTTGCTAGCAAAAATGGCATCCAACTCGACACCCCCACAGGTGGCGTAATTGGCGAACGCTCATTAGACGTGGTAGAGGGCGAACGCATGGTAGTTGAAGGCACACGCGAGATTTATCCTGGTCTTTACGTTTGTGGCATGGCTTCTTCAGCTGTAGCAGGCACGCCCCGTATGGGACCCATCTTTGGCGGTATGATGCTCTCGGGTAAGAAGGTTGCAGACTTGATTATCGAAAAGTTGAAGTAATAGATAATAAGGGGGGATGGGGTGATAATCAATCCACTCTCCCCTTATTTCTCAACCACCATTTACAAGAGTATGAAATGGATAGTAATCACCTCTCCCGAAACAATCTCGGGGGAGGCGATTTTTATAGATAAAATGTTTCGGCACGGACTCGATTTGTTGCATTTGCGCAAGCCAGGAGCCTCGGTCGAGACTTATCGCGAATTGCTAAAAAGCATACCTGCAGAGTGGCACAGTCGCATAGTTTTGCACGAGCATTTTTATTTAACCACAGAGTTTGCGCTTCATGGCATCCACCTGAATCGTCGTTGTGCGCAAGTGCCCGAGGGTTTCGGGGGGAGCATATCGTGTGCCTGTCATAGCCTGACCGAAGTGTGTGCAAAAAAGCCCTTTTGTCAATACGTCTTTTTAAGTCCTATTTTTAATAGCATATCAAAGGTGGGATATGAGGCAGCATTCTCCGATGCCGATTTGCAACAAGCTACAGCCGATGGCATTATCGACAACAAGGTAATAGCATTAGGGGGCGTAACAGCAGCAAACATCCCCCAACTTCAACGTATGCACTTTGGGGGAGCAGCTTTTTTGGGCGATATATGGAACCGCATCAATCAGCCCCAATTTGACGCATACTTGAAACAGGTGAGAGAGGTTTTGGGGTAGGGTGAAAGCATTTCCCAAAAAATGGATTACGCTTGCTAAGCTAAAAAAAAACGATATTTTTTTGTGTGAGATTAAAAAAAGTCTTACCTTTGTCGCCGTTCAAACAAATCATAACATCTATTCATCGCAATGAATCAACTGATTATTACACATATCTCTGCACCGCGAATTCAATGCCCTCGTAGCATTGAAGGCGCACGTTATGCGTATATGGTTGGTTCACCTGCACAACAGAATGGATGCCCCCTAATTATATAGATTCTATGTATGTCGCACTCCTCCATAGGTGGTGGTTTGAGGCATGTTTACATAAAAAACAAAATTATAGTTGGAAGGCTCTCTGCTTATTAGTGGTGCGTCTTCCAACTTTTTTGTTCTTATGCAAAATAGCATTTTCTGCAAAAAAATTGATTTCAGAACCTCTCACTCTTTAATTTAGCGTAGCACACAATGCGGATACTTCTCCATCCGTCCTGGCACATCATGTTGCGCACATTTTTATAACAAAGGCAAATTATTGCCACGGCGTAGCGATACGCTGAAAAAAAGTTTTTAACCATGATACAATTTAAAAAGTACAGTTCTATAGAGAACTCTTTTAACAACGATTACCTTAACAAGGTGAAAGAACAAATGCCTGCAACGCTGCAATATGTGGTGCAGGAGAAAGTGCATGGTGCCAATACCAGTTTTATATGTGATGGCACAGAAGTGCGCTTTGCAAAACGTACGGCATTGCTCAATGCAGACGAAAAGTTTTTTGACTTTCAAGAAATACTTGCACGTTATCGCTCGCAAGTAATGGCATTATACGCCATGGTAAAGTCCGATCATCCTGAAGTAAATAGCCTCACACTTTTTGGTGAGCTATTTGGTGGACTTTATCCCCATCCCGATGTACAAGCACAGCGCAATGTAATGCTTATACAAAAAGGAGTATGTTACATGCCAGGACACGAGTTTTATGCCTTCGATCTTTATTTGTCGGATGCTGAAGGCAATGGCAGATTCTTGTCGGTAGACGAAGCAAATGCTTATTTTGTAGCAGGCAATTTCTTTTATGCTCGCACCTTATTTCAGGGCACGCTCGATGAGTGCTTAAACTATCCTAACGCATTTCAAAGTCACATAGCCGAGTGGTTAGGTCTTCCTGCTTTGGCAGATAATATATGCGAGGGGGTAGTGATACGTCCTGTAGTTCCTATGTTTTTGCGTAACGGAGCAAGAGTGCTAATCAAAAATAAAAATGAACGTTTTTCTGAGAAAGGAAAGAAAACGCGTAATAAGAATTTTGCTGATGCAACCTCTAAAGCGTATAGTCCTGCCTTACAAACTTTGCTCAATGAGGCAAGTGCGTATGTCACAGAAAATCGTCTGACCAATGTAATCAGTCACATCGGAGAGGTAAGCATGCCCCAACACTTTGGAAAAGTTACGGGTATGTTTTCGAAAGATGCCTTAGACGATTTTATGAAAGAATATGCAGCAGCCTATTCAGCACTCGAAAAGAACGAGCAAAAGATGTTTAATAAAGAGCTTACACAACTCTGCGCGGCTTTAGTAAAGAAAAGCCTCTCCTAAATCCTCCCCTAAAGGGAAGGACTTGCAGACTTATGGAAGTCGTTTCTAAAAAGCCTCTCCCTTTAGGGGGAGGTTTGGAGGAGGCTAATAAATCCCCTCAATCTCTTGACCATTCCCAATAAAATGCGCAACTTTGCATGCAACAAACTAAAATACACTATGAAATATATTTTAAAGTCATCGCGTAAAGTCTTGCTATTGATTGTTTGGCTTGCTACAGCACTTAGCACACAAGCTGCCGAAGTGGTTTATCGCATTGTGGAGTTTAACAAAATAACGGGCGATTTTATACTCTCAGCCAGCGGACAAGTGCCACAAGGAGCTTGGGCATTTTTTGAGAATAAATTTGGTGCCACTACGGGTAATCGTTACAATCAAATTCCGCGCAATCGTCAAGCCACACTCTTTTTAGAGGGATGGAAAGGATGCACCATCAAAAGCATCACCTTCAGTTTGTGTTCTAATAACAAAGCCGGACAAGTGGGTTTTTCAATAAATGATGACGAAACCACATGCTACACGCAGCGTCCTGCCGACTTTGCTTCAGATGAATGGTTTGGCAGCTGGGTGTCAAAAGATTTAGGCGTATATGTAGATATCGAAAAACAAGTAGAACTACCTGCATTCACCAGCAATCTTGCCTCCATCACACTGCAAGGTGGCACAGCCGAAGGTTCGGTTTATGTAAATGCCATTACCATTCAGTATGATGAACCCCAAGGCGCAACACTCGAGTCACCCTTAGGTTGGGACTACGAGAAACTTACAAAGAAAAGTACACTTACCGAGGGCGATGAATATATGATATTTCGCAATGGTTGTGCTGCAGCCGACATTGATGGAATGGCTACCTCGCACTATCTTGATGTGGTAGCGCTCACCTCAACCACCAATGTGTCTAATCCCGATTTGTTGCGCTTTACACTCCATAAGGCAGAGACCGAAGGACAATGGACACTTACCGACCAAAATGGCAGAGCCTTAGGTGCCACAGGCAAGCAATCTCTGGCATGGGACGAAGGAAGCACCGCATGGAACATCACTTTAGGATATGACGGAGCTACCATCACCAATGCCGAAAGCAAATATGGCACCCTGCGTTATAATGCACCTGCCGAGAGCTATGCACGCTTCAATGTCTACACCTCCACCTCGTTGCCCTTGCCCTTCCTTTATCGCAAAACCAAGCAACAGCAACCTGTTGTAGCACGTACGCTCACCTTTAGCGAGGCAGCGCAAACAGTTAATCTGAATGATGGAAGCATTGCTTTAAAGCCTCAACTAATGCCTACCACCACCACCGACCAACGTTTGCGTTGGAGCAGTAGCAACACGCAAGTAGCCACAGTGAATGGTGGATATGTGATGTTACATAGTGTGGGCGATGCTACTATCACAGCTACAACAGCCGATGGGGGAGCTACTGCCACCATGCAACTTCATGTTACGGATAATGCTACGGGCATACAGTCTGCCACATTCCTTCCTACCCATCAAACCTCACGTAAGTATATTCAAAACAATCGTGTGGTCATCAGTTCTTCACATGGTATGTACGATGTGATGGGCAAACAAATCGGAAAATAAGTTCTTTTGGTTACAATGAATTTGTAAAATGAATGGTTACATGCACTTTTACATGTAATCATTCATTTTTTTATATAAGATTCTGCCCAAATATTCAGAATAGCTTAAAATGAGCGATTTATGAGTGTTTCACCTTAATTGAGGTAATGATTTGGCAATAGTGCTAAATTCTGCAAATTGCATACGTTTGCTTGTCAAACAACTCTTTTTGTCTGCAAAAATACAATAATTTATGTGACACACAAAGAAATATATATTTACTAGAGAATCTCTAAAAGAAATTCTGTGGATTAAGTTTACCCATTAGAAAAATATTGGCAAACTGCATCACACAGAATTTTATTTTTCCGCTTTGTTGCGGAATCATGTATTGAGAGAGTTTATAGTCTATCTATTTCTTCACTTGCAGCACTTTCGCCCTTATAGCGTTTTTTGTCTTTGAATGTATATCTTACCAAGAGGCTGATGCGGCGACCATCCTTGAAACTGCTTTTGTCGAATATGTAATCTGAGGCATATCTTGTCTCTCGTTCTTTTGTGCCGAGGATATTGTTAAGACTCAGCCTTACCAACCATGCATTGTCAGCAAAATGCTTGGTTACTCCTAGGCTAAACCATAATGCCTGTTTAACCAGATATTCCCTCATGTTTCCATCAGAATTGTAACTTAGCAGTACGTAAGGCATCCAATGGTGGCGCAAGTTGAAATAGCTGTTGAACGACATTGATATATAAGGCTTGTCATTCTTGATTTTTCTTCCATCCGTATTATAGAGTGACATATAAGTTCGCATCATGTTAAGGTTGAAATATGGTTCCCAAACACCCACATTCGTATGATAAGCCAAACTTGCATTTACTGCAGAATAATGTGGAAAATTTTCAGGCTTTGACATTGCCACCAATGGGGCTGCCTGCTGAATGATATGCGTTGAGATGATGTAATCTTTTATCCTTTGATAATCGACTGAGAAACGCAATTGATGCCATTGCAACGAATAGGATATATCTGTCGTATATTGTGGAAGTAGCCATGGATTACCTGCCTCGATGGAATAACGGTTAAAATATTCTTCGCTGTTTCTAAGTTCGTAATAGCTTGGACGTTTTACTTTGGTTGTCATACTTAATCCCATTTCGACATTCTTTACAGGCAAAGACAATGAGAAGAAAGGATAAAAATGACGATAAGTCTTATCCACCAAGCTATTTTGGGAGATGGCATCACGATACAGCATATGAAATGACTCAAATCGCATTCCCAGTTGGGCAGACAATTTGGCGATAGATACATTACATCCGGCAAAGGCGGCGAGTTTTGTTTCTTCTGCATGAAGACGACTCGTTGCGCTTGACTTCTCGTTTTCAAGGCTCTGATAATCTTTTTCTTCTTCCACATAACTTGCATCAGCACCTATGTTAAAAGTCAAGTTTTTGTTGGCTTGATAATTGATTTTCATATTCCCTGCATAGATGTCGTGAGTAGTCTCATTTTCATTTTTCACCTCATGCGCATCCGTCATGCTTCCAGACTCTTGATTAAGACGGCTATCTGCAGCTTTTCTGCTAACATAATCAGCATTCAACGTCATTTTCCATTTTTGGGAGAATTTTCCATCGTAGAAGATGTTTCCTATCCATTGATCATAGTTTGCATGAGAATGGATGTTAGAGGATAAATCTTCAAACAGGAGATTGTCATGAAACATTTGGCTGGCAGAATGTCCTCCCCATTTGTCCGTTTCCTTGGAGTATGACAAACTTGCGCCAATGGTATGATTCTTTGCCAATTCTGCACTGATACCTCCGTTAATGGTTTGATTATAATAATTGGAATTCCATTTAGGCATATCACTTTCCATATTCCAGACAGAATGATCAGCCAAAGTCTGTTCCTTATTGGTTTGGTCTGTTTTATATCTACTGCTTGAATTGGTAAAAGAAAGGAATCCATTTATGTTCTCGGTATCGTAAGTGAGCTGCACCTGTTCCGAATCAGAGTTTTTTCTGCCTTGGCTGTCAAATACAGAAGTTCTGATGCCTAATCCTCCATCAACCTTATGTTTCAAGTTGATTTTAATGACAGCGTGGGTGTCTGCATCATACTCTACCCCAGGATTGTTGATTACCTCTATCGTAGAAATATCCTTGGAATTCAAGCGGCTCAACTCACTTTTGTCCCTCATCTTACGATTGTTGATATATACATCTGCAATTCCCCGTCCAAAGACAGAATAGCTGCCATCGCTACCTGACACTGTTGGTAATTGTGCAACAACATCATCGGCACTTCCAAAATCGCTTAATACAGATTTCTGAACATCCACGATAAGCTTTGTTCCGTCTGACTTATAAATCTTCCGATGACCTTTCACGACTACTTTTTGTAGATTTAGCGTAGCTTCGCTTAAGGCTATTGTACCTATTTTGCCAGTACTAAAGATATTGCGATAAGTGTTATATCCTACACATGTTACTTTTACAATAGCCTTTTGAGCATTGCAAGGTATTACAAATTGTCCGTTTTCATTGGTCACACCACCAGTAATAAACGAAGAGTCATTGACATTCAGAAGTGAAACATTGGCGAAATCGACAGGTTGATGATGAGTGTCCACGATGCGTCCCATCATTCTGTTAGAAGCCTTTTGGATACATTCAACGATAATAACATTATCCACTTGTTTCATCTTGATAGGATAAAAGCCTATCAAGTTTATGATGGCATCTGGAACACTTTCATTTTTGATGCTCTTCGTCACCTTGAAATCCTCCAACTCGTCATACACAAAGTTGATGACATACTTATCCTGTCGAGCATTCAAATCCTTCAATGCCGCAGAGAATGACACATTATTATATTGTCGAGTAATGCGTTGGGCTAATGCGGTTTGAAAAACAGCCACACAAGCACAAATCATAATCCATTTTTTCATATACATCAGTCTTTCTTTTTTCTGTTACTTATTATCTAATATGCTTACCGAAGAATTTCGACAAGCACATCCTAAGACTCCTTGGAAACAAGTGAACGGCATGAGGAACTATATCGTTCATGAATATTTCCAAGTTGATAACAACGTTGTTTGGGATGTGATTACAAACGACCTTCCGGTATTAGAGCAACAAATAAAGGAGTATCTAACAGAAGAGAAGTAAAAAACATCGGTCAAGCAAAGAGCAAGCCAATATGGTTTTGCCTTGGCTTGACCGATTGTCATATATTCATTGTTTATTAAGAGAGTTTCTTCCTAACAAGAACTACAAGCGGCTCTTTTCTGCATTACCAGCACCCGTACCCTTATACTTGCTGTTAACAGAGTTGAAACGATAGCTTATAGTTAGCTTAACAGCTTGCGAATCGCTATAGTTCCATTTATCGAGCAACATACTTGTACCATAGGTAAACATAGAGTTACGGGCTGTACGAAAGACATCCGTTGCCTGAAATTGAAAAGTCCATTGTTTAAACTTCTTTGTTATTCCCAAATTCAACTGAAAACTCGGCTTCAGGGTTGCTATCGTATTATCACCAGAAGTATGCCCTATCATATCAGCCGTCAGTATATAACCTCTTGAAATAGAGAAAGAATTAAACCAATTGGTCATCAACAACGGATTGTTCAACTTGAGCATTTTCCCATAATGAACCATTTCAAAATTCTGTCCCATCAATACCAAAGACAAGCGAGGAGACCAAATCCCTATACTTGGCGACAATGACAGAACTGCCGTATATGTATTCATGTGGGAACGATTGACATTCGTTAGAATGTTGAGCGGTTTACCTTCACCCGGCTGCAAATCTATCGTATTCACTATGAAGTCATTGATATGTTGAAAACTGAAATTTAAATATACCCATTTGTATAATCCTGCGAAGGTTATGTCATGGATAATTTCAGGCTTCAGAAGAGGATTTCCCTTTTCATAAGTGAAGACGTCATCATATTGCATATTGCTGCTCAATTCCTGATAAGACGGACGACGAGTCTTCATCGTATAATCCAACGAGAAATTGGCTTTGCCTATCGGAAATGATAAACTTGCATTCGGAAACAATTTATCATACCGACGACTTTGTCCATCAATCCAGATTCCTTTCTCATAATAATCAGAAACGGTATGTTCATACCTCAGACCTGCTTCTAAATCAATTTTTCCCAATGGAAGATAATAGGTCAAGAATCCAGCCAACTTATTTTCCCTGATATGGTCATCTGTAGAAGCTATTATCTGTTCCACATTGTTGTAAGTTTCCTTGCGGTCTGTATAGATAAACTCACCACCACCTTCTAGCTTTCCTTTCCCAACAGGATAAGACAGCGCCAATTTAGAAGCAGCCATTACATTGTCCGCCTTGTTTGTGCTGTTAACATTACTTTCACCAGAAGCACTACTCTGCTCCTTAATATTCTGCACAGCCTTGTTCTGGCTAACAACCAAGTCATTATCAAAAACGACATTCCATTTTCCGAATTCTCCCCGATAATAAGCATTCACATAATGAGCAGGAGGTGTCTTGCGATTCCATTTCATATCATAGGATATGGATTCCAACTCTGTCCCATTCTTCATTACACGTTGATATGTAGGCCATGAAGCAGTACTATTTGGTAAAAAGTTTACATTATAAGTAGCACCTATGGAATGTTTCTCATTGAAGACATAATTGAAACCTATCTTTGTGGCAATTTGGGCTTTGCTTTTGGGGAATATCCCGATGTCGCTATGCATTTGCCACATTTCTCCATCTTTAATGACAGTCTTTTTATCTATCTGATGCTGATACCTTTGCGTCAAATCATAATAAAGACTTCCAAATATATCCAGTCCTCCTCTACGCCAGTTTAAATTACCGCCCTCAGACAAAGATGTAGAATGTCCCTGCCGAGCCATAGAAGTAACCCCACCGCTCAGTCCATCACCTTGTTTCTTATTCGTTCTGATCACAATGACAGCCTTTACCGTAGCATCATATTTTGCTCCAGGATTGTTGTTGAGAGTTACGGAGGCAATGTCTTTGGAACTTATTCTATCCAGTTCCCCCTCATCCGTCAACTTCCTTCCATTCACATATACCAATGCTTCACCCTTGCCATAAACACTATATTTTCCATCACTGCCATAAATACTCGGCACTTGCGCCATAACATCGTTGGCAGTACCAGCTTCGCTCAAAGGTGTTCCTTTCACCTGAGTAACAAGTCCTTCATTCGTCATCTCAAAGGTTTTACGATGTCCTTTTACAACCACCTTCTGCAGGTTCATTGTTGCCTCTTTCAGAGTTATTGTCCCTATCTTACCTATATTAAAGGTATTGCTTGCCGTAATATAGCCCACGCAACTTACTCTTACTATCGCCTTTCTGGCTCCGCAGGGAATCACAAACTGGCCGTTCTCATTCGTCACGCCTCCATTTATCAATGAAGAATCACGAACATTCAGCAGGGCTACATTGGCGAAATCTATGGGGCGATTCTTATTGTCGATGATACGGCCTATCATCTTGGTGGGAGTCTTCTGCG
>ERZ1026884.514-NODE-514-length-25336-cov-23.245599_pt1 | contig 25336 bp, 28 predicted proteins | sample MGYA00380172_ERZ1026884 | MGnify/ENA primary metagenome ERZ1026884 (study PRJEB33269, sample SAMEA4719808) | human gut metagenome | biome: human-associated habitat; feature: organic feature; material: feces | place: Cameroon | collected 2013-10 ... | reverse complement strand
CGATACGAGAGTCTGATGTCTCCTAGTCTCCCTGCGCCCCCAATCCCTAGCCACTCATCCCTGCTTTCAAACTTTCTGGGGGGTATCCCTTTCCCGTATCGTCATCCCGAGCGTAGCCGAGGGATCTTTCTTGCACTGCGGTCAGTATCACATAAGCACCGGTCCGGAAACGACGCCTTGGTGCTACATATTTCTGCTTTCACACATCTTTCGTTTAGCGGTCTGCAAGAAAGATTTCTCGCTCCACTCGAAATGGCGATACGAGAGTCTGATGTCTCCTAGTCTCCCTGCGCCCCCAATCCCTAGCCACTCATCCCTGCTTTCAAACTTCGGGGTTCGGGATTATGGTGGCGGCTTCGCCGCATTATATATGTGTGGCGAAGCCGCCACCACAACCTTGAACCCTGAACCCTGAACCTTGAACCCTGAACCCTGAACCTTGAACCCGAATCTCATTCCTAATTCCCCCTATCTATGCTAGAATGTAAAGATACATTCACCCATCCAAGGAGGTCCATCATGTTACAACAGGTATCCATCTTCACGGCGAACCGTCAGGGCGCCCTCTCCCGCATGACATCCATTCTTGCGAAGGAGAACATCAATATTTACACCATGCTCGCCAACGACAGCGCAGAATTCGGTATCGTCCGCCTCATCGTAGATAAACCGGAAGAAGCCGTCTTGATCCTTGAAAAGGAAGGCTACCAGTGCCGCGTCGACCTCGTCATCGCCATCGATATGGGCTCGGACAAGCCGGGCGCCCTCGACCGCATCTTAGGCGACCTTCAGGCAGCCAATGTCATGATCCGCTACCTCTACATTTCCTTCGACCGTGCGACCAGCTCCCCGATCGCCGTCTTCAGCACCACCGAGTCCGAGACCGAAGCCTTTCTCAAAGGAAAAGGCTACAAGCTGGTGGAAGAATTCTGATTGACTGGGGATTAGACGTCAGACATTAGATGTCAGACTTCAGGCTTCAGACTTTAGACTTCAAGCACAAAAAGACCCGTGATTCCCTCGTTTGAGAATCACGGGTCTTTTTATGTTCCTTGTCTGATATCTGATTTCTGACGACCAGTCACTAGTCACTAACCACCGGTCACTACTTCCCCAACACGGCTTCGACCGCTTCCTTGCAGAGGGAGACACCCCGATCCAGATCTTCTCTTGTGATATTGAGCGGCGGATTGAAATAAATGATATCCCCCATCGGGCGAAGCACAAGTCCCAGATCCATGGCCTTTCTGAAAATATGCCAGCCGATACGTCGCGAAGGATCGAAGGCCTTCTTCGTCTTCGGATCCTCGACCAGCTCGATCGCATGGATGAGCCCGATGTGGCGGATCTCTCCGACATTCTTGTGACTGCCGAGAGCCTGCATCAGCTGCTCATGCAGGTACTTCCCATTCTCATTCACCTTCGTGAGGATATGGTCACGCTTCATGATCTTGAGGACAGTGAGCGCGATGGCGCAGCCCATCGGATTTCCTGCATAGGTATGACTGTGGACAAAGGCCTTGTGCGTGCCGAAATCATCATAGAACGCATCGTACACCTCATCTGTCGTGATGGTAAGAGACATCGGCATATAGCCTGCCGTCAGTCCCTTCGACGTGCAGAGGATATCCGGAGACACGCCCGCATGCTCGATCGCAAAGAGCTTGCCCGTGCGGCCAAAGCCCGCTGCGATCTCATCATCGATCAGGAGCACGCCGTACTCATCGCAGAGCTTTCGAAGCTTTCGGAGATACTCCGCCGGATAGATACGCATGCCGGCCGCGCCCTGCAGGATCGGCTCCACGATGCACGCCACGGTTTCCTTCCCATATTTCTTAAAGGCCGCCTCTGCGTCCTCGAAGCACTCCACGCCGCACGTCTCTCTCGTCTTGCCGTATGGACAGCGGTAACAGTCCAGCCCTTTGAAATGAATATTATTCATCAGCATCGGGTGGAAGATCTTCGCATACAGATCCATCGAGCCGACCGAGAGCGCCCCGATCGTCTCCCCATGATACGACTCCGGCAGACACATGAAGCGCGTCCTCTCCGGATGTCCCGTCTGATACTGATACTGGAATGCCATCTTCAGCGCCGCCTCGACCGCAGACGACCCATTATCATGGAAAGTGAACTTCGTGAGCCCCGCCGGTAAAAGCTCTGACAGCTCACGAGCCAGCTCGATCGCCGGCTTGTGCGTGAAATTTGTGAAAATGACATGCTCCAGTTCATCCACCTGCTGCTTCAGCGCCGCATTGATCTCCGGATTCGCATGCCCCAGAAGATTGCACCACCATGAAGAAATGATATCCAGGTACGCCTTGCCATGCGTGTCATACAGATAGCACCCCTTCGCATGGTCGATCACCACCGGCGGAAATACCTCATTATCCTTCATCTGCATGGCCGGATGCCAGATATACTTCGCATCCTCCGCTTCCCAGTTGATTCCACTCATCAGACTTCTCTCCTTTTACTTTGTTGTTGGTTGTTTGGAAATCGTGTGTACGATTTATGGTTTATGGTTTTGGGGTTTCCCTCCATCTGAGCAGGTCCTTAGAGAAGGGCCGCGCCAAAGGCGCAGGATGGATCCCACGAGCGGTATAAAACCCATGTTGGACAATGCCACCTTTGCCACTGTCTGCCGCAAACTATCCATCACACCTCTTGATACAATCCTTCCAGCACCTTCGGATCGCAATGGAGGATCTCATCCCCCTTCGCGACCTTCGCGATGACAGGGACCCCCGTGATCTCCTCGATCATCTTCACATTATCCTCTTCCATTACGCCGCCCTTCCAGTTGTTCAGGATGATGCCCCGGATCGGAATATTTCTATGGGTGATATATTCGCACGTCGTTACCACATGATTGATCGTCCCCAGCCCCGCATCTGCGATGACAAGCACCGGCAAATGCAGCCAAGAAATGATATCCGACAGATAGTACACCGCCTTCTCATCGTGCCGGATCGGACACACGATGCCGCCGGACCCTTCCATCGTCACATACGGATACGCCTCCGTCACCCGCTTCCACGCCGCAAGGATCACATCCTTCTCCAGCGGATGTCCCTCCAGGCGCGCCGCCAGATGAGGAGACACCGCATGCTGATAGAGATACGACAAGAGCATATCCTCCGGTTCATGGATCCCCGCGAACTCATTCACAAAGCCCGCATCCGATGCAGCAACCGTCGGTGCCCCGCTGACCGCCGCCTTGTAGTAGCCCGTATCATACCCATTCTGACGCATCGTCTTCACTAGAAGCGCCGTCACATAGGTCTTCCCGATATCCGTATCCGTCCCCGTAATAAAAAGTCCCTTGCTCATTGCTATGCCTTCCTTCATATAAAACGTGACGGGTTTATCCCTTCACCATTGACCATCTACCCAAACGCCATTCATCATCCTGCGCGAAAGAAAATATCATGTGCAGCATCGGACGAGAGCCATGCAGCCTGCGCCGAGCCCTTCCCATGCGCCTCACCTTCACACGGCGTCCGAAAATGCAGAAGGGATCCCTCCGCTATTTTCCGATCGCCCTCTTCAGCCGCGACGCCAGCATCGCAGCCAGAATGCACAGACAGATATCCCCCGGCACCGCCAGCACGAAGCAGTACAGCACCACCGGCCAGACCCCGATCGGCGTCCCCAGGTAGAAATTATTGATGATGTACACATACACCATCCCGAAAAGATACACCACCAGGAGCCCCGCCAAATTGGCAAAAAGAGTCTTACCGAAAGAGAAGTCCCCGCTCCTCTCTGAGATCCAACCCGTCAGCCATGCACCCGCAATGAACCCGATGAGGTATCCAAACGTCGGCTGGAAAATATACGAAGGCCCGCCGCCCTCCGTAAAGACCGGCACCCCAGCGAGCCCCAGAAGCACATATAGCCCCACCGAGCAAGCCCCGTTTCGGCTCCCCAGGATAAGCCCCGCCAGCGTCGTAAACAAAAGCTGCAGCGTAAACGGACACACCGGCACCGGGATCTTGATAAACGCCCCGATCGCGATCAGTGCTGTAAACAAACCAAAGAGTACCATCTCCTTCGTCCGGCTTCCGCCGGCCAGTGCTACCTCTCCTCTGATCATCTTCATCGCCTCGATTGTTATATCCATGAATCTGTAAAGTTAACATATATATCATATAACAACTCTTTGATTTATTCAACGTTGACAATTCAGCTGGTTTAAGGTTTGTAATTTCACACGTAGCAATATGAAAACTAATATGAGCCACTCCAAATCCCGCAGACCCTTAAAGGGGAGCCACGCCATCAGTGCAGGATGGATCCTCGTAGCCGCATAGAAGCCCATATGAAACAACCCCAATCCCATAGGACCCTAGAGAAAGGCCGCACCATCGGCGCAGGATGGATCCGTGCGGTGGTAAGAAAAACATTGTCGGACAATCCCTATTCCACCTCCGACCAATGACCTCCAGCCACTTTTCATTTCTTGAAAACACATACGCTGCTGCCACCCCCAATATCACCCCGCATGTATCGATCACGACATCCGTCATCTGACCGCTACGTCCAAATGAAAAAAGCTGTAGCGTCTCATCAATGCAGGCAATGAGGACCCCCAGTGCCACCACATCCCTCGCCCGCCCACGCCTATTCAGTGCGCTGAGCTCCAGCGAGAGAAAAAATCCAAGAGCCATGTACTCCGTCATATGCGCTGCCTTCCGGATCTCATACATCGTGACATGAGAAATCCCAGGAATCACCGAAAGCGTCGATTGCACCAAATCCAGTACCCACCGGCTCTCCACCGATGAATGCGTTGCATCCTGAAGCGAATTTCCCCAAATGAAAGCGATGAGAACAGCCGTCATGAGCAAAAACACATATTTTTTCATAAAGACCGTCTACTTCCTGACTCTTTAAACATCAGCAGATCCAGCTTATAGAAATTCGTTTTTCCTTTTTTCTCCACTATCAAATGATTGACCGGCATAGAATCCAAACGCTTTTGAATCGTATTACGTGCCTTCCCCACCATATCAGCCAATTCAGTAATCGTGACCCCTCGGCCATAGAAAAAAGCAGCCTGCAACAAAATGTAATAAATCTCTTCCATGAGTTTATCATGAAATCCCAGTGCATCGATTTTCTTCTCATATCGCTGTAACTGGTCCCGTTTCCTTTTCAAAACCCCGATCGTATCCTCAATCGTCCCCAAAAGAACCTTCAGGAACCCATGAACAAAAGGCGTCAAATCACCACGATTGATTTCGCTATCTGCTTCTTCAAAAAGCTTATAATAAGTTTTCCTATTACGCTTAATGTACACCGACAAGCGAAGTCCCAAAAGCAAGTGAAAATTCTTCTTCAAAAAATAAGACGTAATAAAGCGGTCAGTTCGCCCATTACCATCGTAAAACGGATGAATATAGGCAAAGAAATAATGAAATAACCCCAGGCGAACAAAAAGAGGGAAATCTTGTGAATGCAGAATCTTCAATGCTGCGTCCATAGTCTCTATCACCTTCGCCTCAGGGTATAAGCCGCGATGAATAATTTTCCCTGATTCTGACTCTATATCTACCGGATCTTTTCGAAAAATGGCACCATCCAAGGCATGCTCTGGTTTCTCCTTTTTTATTTCCTCATGTGCAAAATCATCATAAAACCGTCGGATATCCTGGCAAGTAAAAAATGGAATTTCTGAATTTCCCATAAGGCTCTCATACTTGTGCACAATACTTTCCAAACGTTCTGATTTGGACACATTTCCATCCAAAATATCTTGTATCTCTTTCCGCGTGCTGTGAACCCCTTCTATATCATTGGTCGCTTTGACCTCATCCAAAATACTAAGCAATGTAAACTGATGCAAAATAACCGGCGGAACGCTATTCACCAAGTATAAAAAACGCTCATAGGCCGAATAAATCTCCTCCGTCACAAGAGCATACTCTCTTGTATAGTAAAAGAAAGAAGGATATGCTTTCTCTCTATGATACTGTTTGATATGAATTCCCAGATGAAAGGTAAACGGCGCTTGATACCTCACCGCATACATCTCCTCATATGACGCAGGCATCGCGTAATATATTTTGGTTAACGTCATATACTTCACACCATCGCCCCCTCTCACTATTTCATTTTCAAAAAAGCCCTTTTTTGAAAACATGCATCACTTTCATTTTCAAAAAACAGCTTTTTTGAAAATGAAATAGTCTTATGCCTTTGACAATTTATCTATAGACACTATAATGAGCCGATTGCCAAGACCTCGTTTTGAAATTTCAGGCACGCTTCACGACTCTGTAACAGCTCTTCCTCCGGTGTAATAACTATTCATCAGGTGGAGGCGGCAGGTAGCAGAGCCTGAGCGATTTATAGTTTTTCCTCATCCAAAGAGTGAATTGACAAATATATGCTTTAGACGAGAGAGAATCTCGTTGCCTGCCATCCGCCACGTAGAGACAACATATCTGGATGGCGTAGCCATGTTTTAAGCATGGCCAAGTTTTCATATCAACTCAAATGTATGTTCTTCAAAATCAGTTGGACTTTTGCTCTTAATTTCATCTTTAATATCTGAATTCACTTTTCAAAAATGATACTCCTTGATTTTTCATGGTAACCCAATCTCCAACTAAATTTTGCCGGTCTAAGGCCTCATATATGAATAACCAGTTCCTATCCATGTCAGTTTGCACTAGATTCTTAGCATCATCCTGTAGGCAAATAATGCTGGAAGAATCCCCATTCTTCTTAAAGTAAAGAAAAGACAATGATTTATAAACGCAATCATTTGTTGCTGCCACTTTAAACGATTCGATGCGCTTTACTTCCATATCATACTTCAGTGCAAAATAGATAGCATAGCTACATTCTTCATAGTTTTGCTTTTCTAATCCGTCCTCATAAGCCAAATCAATAAACTTTTGAATCTCATCTTTGGGAGCACCAAAGGCTTTAAAAACATACTCATCCATTATGGATAGCAAATACGGATATAGTATACAAAGATGCATACTCATCTTCCAACTATATCCCTTTGCATTGTCCGTAAGGTTCTGTTTTGATAAAACCTTGATTGCGTAATTTAGTACCGAAGCATTTCCACCGCTTATTTTCATAAGTTCAATTGCTAAATCGAAGTAGGCTCTTGCCTGTTTATAGTCCACCTTCCCATATGAGGTTAGTAAACTGAATCCATTTAGCTTCCTAACCCAGTCCTCAAGCACCGTATCTGGAAGTTCCTCTATTTTCGTCTTTTTGTTATTCAATAGTAAGTCAAATTCTTCTAACGCAACACCAAGGTCTACTATAAAGGAATCCGCCCGATCTCTTGTTTCCACATAGCAGGTGTAATCATCAATATTGCGAACAAAATTCCAACCTTTATCGTATAATTTTTGATCCACTACTGTGAGTATCATTTCAGATATAAGGTTTGACGCATGAGGTCCAATTAAAAGTCCATGTGTCTCGCCATATTTTACCTCTCGGCATTTTTTGTCAATTTTATTAAACCACTTGGATTCGCCTCGATTATGCTTCGCGACTGCTTTTCCCACCAATGCCCACGGAATTGAATGCGTATAAATACTAGGAAAAAAAGTTGAAATATCTGCTTTTACAACAAACCGCATCCCAATCAACAGGTCGTCCTTCGGTGAACCAGCATTTCTCCAGTCATCGTAATTCATTTCAAAGAGTTCATCTTTATTCTTTCTCTTTTGAATATGAATTCTACTGATAACGTGTGTTTGCGAGTCTGTATAGGTGTGAAAATGCGATTGGATATCACTCCAATTGCTTTTAAGCACAGAACACATTTTTTCATATGCCATTGGTACAGGAATTCCTAATTGTCTGGGTACATTAATGTTGCGGAGTGTCTTATAACGGACATAGTCATGATCACTATCGGAAAATGTCGGATGATTTTTTTCACAGTAATCAAAAAAAGAAGTGCTGCTGAATACAGGCGGAATCTTGTTCGAGAACAGCCCAAATGCTAGTAAACCTTTATATAAGTCATCCGCTGAAATCTCATCCATAAAATCCGCATATTTTTTCCCCATATGTAGGCTCCTTATGCTTTACATCACAATGTCATATCGTCCTAGCCAGAGAATATTTTTCATTTGCTCCGTTACCTGCCATTCTCCACGTAGAGGCAGCATTTTTAAACGGCGGAGTCACGCCTTCGCATGGCTATTTCTTTGACCAAAGGGCTTTCCGTTCGCCCTTTGGTATCCTTCGGCTCCCCTTTTTCACTTATGCAAAGAACTTATCTTCAAGCATCAAGCATAGACAATGATAGATGGGCAAATGTAGCTCCTGAATCATGTAAGTCTCCGTCTGCGGGGCTTTGATGCATACATCGCTCATATCCTTCAGTTTGCTATCCTTTGCCCCCGTCAGTCCAATGACCTTCATTCCCTTAGCGTGTGCGGTTGTCGCCGCAAACAGCACATTTTTGCTATTGCCGCTGGTGGAAATGCCAAGGAATACATCCTCGGATTTACCGTATCCATTGACCTGCTGTGCAAAGCAAAGCAGCGGTTCGCAGTCATTCATATAAGCTGTGGACAGGGCAGGATGCCCATCCAGTGCAATTGCGGGAAGCGCCCCCTGCAGGTTTTCTGCCAGGACAGCTCCGAGTTCCTGATTCTCAGCAACCAGCTTTTCTGCGAAATCAGTTTCAGGCTTACGGGGCAGCTTGAAGCCCTTCATCAGTTCACCAACGATATGCTCCGCGTCTGCTGCAGAACCACCGTTGCCGGCCACAAGAAGCTTTCCACCGTTCTCATAGGACTCCTCCAGCAAAAGGTATGCGGCAACAATATCATTCTTCGCCGATTCTAAAGAAGGGTATCGTTCTACCAACAAGTCGATATGTCTCATCAGTCGGTTATCCAATTCACGCATAGCTGCAATCTCCCTCTTATTTCAGGTATTTTTCCACAAAGTCCTTCAAAGACGATACCGTCACAGTCTGTCCGTAGGATTCAGAGCCAATCAAAGCAGTCCGGCATCCGGCATTCTGACCCGCCTTGATATCATTTTCTCCATCGCCAATCATCCAGGACTTTGCTAGATCGATATTAAAATCTGCCGCGGCTTGCAAAAGCATTCCAGGCTTTGGCTTTCTGCATTCACAATCAATCTTCAGCTCCACCCGCTCACCGGGAAACCCTTTATTGGGATGATGCGGGCAGAAATAGATAGCATTCACGTAAGCTCCTTCTTTGCCCAGCAGCGTTTCCATTTTCTTATGTATCTCATCCAATTCTTCATAAGATACCTCCCCACGAGCAATGACCGGTTGATTAGTCACAACAATAGCCAAATAACCCGCCCGATTGATCTTTCGGATAGCTACACCGACACCATCCAGTAGTTCAAACTGCTCGGCCTCTCGTAAAAAGCCTATATATTTATTAAGCGTTCCATCACGATCCAAAAATACAGCTTTCTGCTTCGTCCGCAGATTTCTTCCAGAAATAATGCCCTTCTGGAAATCTTCGCACACTTTGTGATACCTCTCTGGTGTCCCCATATCCTCTACATACTCTGGGCTCTTATAGCAGACCATTTTCCCACAGCCTGCCAACGGCTTCAGCAGCTGCCGATCCAGATCCACCTTGATCGGATGTCCATCAGTATCTCTCTGTCCCACCATGGTGCCATCAATGCCCGACTCATCCAGCACCTTCGGATTCATCACATGCAGTCCTGCATTTACTACATTATGATAATACGCTGGCCGCTCATCTTCCTTCGCTAGCCACTGATCCACCGTCCCATCCTTTCCCTCAATAAGCAAACCACTATCATAGGGATGACTATTGGAATGAGTGAACAGAGTGACAAGTCCACCATGTGCTTTATGATAAGCCACGAAACGATTGAAATCCACATCAAAAACAGCATCTGCATTAAGCAGCAAAAAGTCTGAATCCAGCTCATCTCGAATTTTAAACAAAGCGCCGCCATTCCCCAAAGGCTCTTTCTCAAAATAGTACTTGATATGGACGCCGAATGGCTTGCCTGTCACAGGAGAAATACCGCTGCCATCCCCAAAATAGTCCATAATGATGTGTCCCAAGTGTGAAATCGTCAAAATGATGTCCGTGAACCCCTGATCCCGCAGACACTCCAGCTCATATTCCAATACGGGCTTCCCATTGATACGAATCATCGGTTTTGGGATATCACTCGCGATCGAAGAGATGCGCGTCCCCCTCCCGCCTGCCATAATTACTGTTTTCATCACACTACCTCATACCATTAAAAAAATTCTGAATCAGTAAAACCTTCAAACAGACATAAAAGCCATTAAAACTTAAACGTCTCCCTCAGCCCTAGCCACTCCTGATCCTTTTCTGACAGATTCAGAGGTGTACCATCTTCCATAATATAGCCCTCTGCCGCCGGAGTACCCCGATACTCACCTTTGAGCTCCGGCCACTCGATTCCGATATCCGGATCATTCCACGCCATGCCGCCCTCATCATTCGGATGCCAGAAGTCATTCACCTTGTAGCAGAATTCTGCTACATCCGACAGTACCAAGAAACCGTGGGCGAAGCCTTCCGGGATGAGAAACTGCTTCTTATTTTCTTCTGTCAGCTCGACGCCATACCATTTCCCATAGGTGACAGAATCCGCACGAAGGTCGACGGCCACATCGAAGACCCTTCCTTTGACCGCACGCACGAGCTTGCACTGCGGATAATGCTTCTGAAAATGCAGCCCGCGCAGCACGCCTTTCGTGCTCATGCTCTGGTTATCTTGGACGAATCGGATATGAAAGCCTGCTTCTTCCATATCTTTCTGGTTATACGTCTCCATGAAATAGCCACGCGCATCCCCATGAACAGCCGGCTCTATGATGCAGAGGCCTTCGATGCCTCCCACATTTTTTGTGACTTTGATCTGACCCATCGTATTCTTGTCCTTTCATTGACTCCATGCTAAAAAGAGCTGCTGACTATTGCTGCCAGTAGCCAGCCTTTTTATTTCTCACCGATCTCCATCAGGTATCTTTTCAGCGCATCTCGCCAGTCCGGCAGGCGATGAAAACCTGCCGCATCCAGACTCTCCTTGCTAAGGCGGCTGTTTTTCGGCCGCTGGGCTCTGGTCGGATAGGCTTCTGTCGGGATCGGATGCACCTCACAGGAAATTTCCATTTCCTTGAAAATCACCGCCGCAAAATCAGCCCAGCAGGTGATGCCTTCATTCGTCGCGTGATAGACGCCATACTTTTCCGTCTCGATCATATCACAGATGAGTGGCGCGAGATCCGCTGTGTAGGTCGGAGAGCCCCACTGGTCAGCGACCACATTCAGTTCCTTCCGTTCCTTGCCAAGCCTCAGCATCGTCTTGATGAAATTGTTCCCATTCTTGCCAAAGACCCAGGAAATACGAATGATGAAATACTTCCGAAGAAGCATCTGCACCGCCTGTTCGCCGAAGAGCTTTGTCATCCCATACATATTGACTGGAAATTTTTCCGCATATACTGCGAAGGGCAGATTTCCTTCCCCGCTGAACACATAGTCCGTACTGATGTACACCATCTTCGCATCGATGTCTTTCGCTGCTTTCGCAATAGCCAGTGTCCCATCCGCATTGACCGCCATACATACATCTGACTCGTCTTCCGCCTTATCCACCGCGGTATATGCCGCGCAGTGGACGATCACATTCGGATGATAGGCGTGGATGACCTCCTCCACCTGCTTCGCATCCGTCAGATCCATATCCTTCGAGCCGACACCTTTATGCTCGATACCACGGCGTGACAGTTCGGATGCCACATCATAGCCAAGCTGCCCAGTCACACCAGTTACCAATACCTTCATGCTCGCCCACGCCTCTCATCGATTTCCATACATTTTTTCGTAGTACTTTTGGTATTCTCCGCTGACGATCTCTTGCCACCAATCCTTATGTGTCAGATACCACTCGATCGTCTTCTTAATGCCGTCGGCAAACCTCGTCTCCGGCAGCCAGCCCAGCTCCCCGTGGATCTTCGCCGGATCGATGGCATAGCGGCGGTCATGGCCTTTGCGGTCCTGTACATATGTGATGAGGCTCTCCGGTTTTCCCAGCGCTTTGCAGATGAGCTTCACGATATCGATATTTCCCATCTCATTGTGCCCACCGATATTATACACCTCACCCACACGGCCATGCTGCAGAATGAGATCGATGGCCTTGCAGTGATCCTCCACATACAGCCAGTCACGCACATTCTTTCCATCTCCATAGACCGGAAGCGGCTTATCCGCGAGTGCATTCGCGATCATGAGCGGGATCAGCTTCTCGGGAAACTGATACGGTCCGTAGTTATTGCTGCAGCGGGAGATCGTCACCGGCAGCCCATACGTCCGGTGATACGCCCCCACCAAAAGATCCGCGCTTGCCTTCGAGCTGCTGTACGGCGAGCTCGTATGGAGCGGCGTCTCCTCCGTGAAGAACAGATCCGGTCTGTCCAGCGGCAGATCCCCATACACCTCATCCGTCGACACCTGATGATACCGCTCAATGCCATACTTTCGGCACGCATCCATCAGGACCGCCGTGCCAATGATATTCGTCTCGAGGAAAAGCTCCGGATTTGCGATCGAGCGATCCACATGCGACTCCGCCGCGAAATTCACGACCACATCCGGATGCTCCTCTTCAAAGAGCCCATAAACCGCTTCCCTGTCGCAGATATCCATCTTCACGAAGCGGAAATTCGGAAGACCCATCACGCCCTTCAGCGTCGACAGATTCCCCGCATACGTCAGTTTATCCAGACAGACGATGCGATCTTTCGGATGCGCCTTCCGCATATGAAAAATAAAATTCGATCCGATAAATCCGGCTCCACCGGTTACAATGATAGTCATGTATTCGCGACTCCCTTGCATACACTTACCACAGAAAACAGCATAAGCCTATCGCTATTTTCAAAAAATAATTCCCCGCCATTATTTCCATTTGGACAGGAAATGTCAAATCACCGGTACTACGACCGCCCCATCAATTATTCCAACCGTATTTTCCCCTCCACGACCTTCATGAGATACTGTCCATATGGACTCTTGCCATACTGCTTCGCACTCTCCGCGAGTGCTGCCTTGTCAATCCAGCCATTCACATACGCGATCTCCTCCGGCATGGAAATATGGATGCCCGCTCTCGTCTCCACCGAACGCACAAATTCCGTCGCCTCATAGAGAGAGTCCATCGTCCCCGTATCAAGCCACGCATAACCGCGGCCTAAGGTGACTACATTCAAGTTTCCCTCCCCTAAATAAATTTTATTGAGATCCGTGATCTCGAGCTCTCCACGAGCTGATGGTTTCACCTGTTTGGCGTACTCGCAGACATTCTTATCATAGAAATAGAGCCCTGTCACGGCGTAATTCGATTTCGGATGTGCCGGCTTTTCCTCGATGGACTTTGCCCTGCCTGCTTCATCGAAATCGATGACACCGAAACGTTCCGGATCATCGACATAGTAACCGAAGACGGTAGCACCTTCCGTGCGTACCGCGGCTTCCTTCAGATACTTCGTCAAACCAGCTCCATAGAAAATATTGTCCCCCAGAATCATAGCACAAGGTTCACCATCAATGAATTCTTCCCCGAGGATAAAAGCCTGCGCCAAACCATCCGGCGAAGGCTGCACCTTGTAAGAGAGATGAATGCCATAGCGGGAGCCATCCCCCAGAAGCCGCTCGAAATTCGGAAGATCCTTCGGCGTGGAAATGATCATGATATCCTTGATTCCTGCCAGCATCAGCGTAGAGAGAGGGTAGAAAATCATTGGTTTGTCATAAATTGGAAGTAGCTGCTTCGATGTGACCATTGTCAGCGGATAAAGTCGGGTACCGCTGCCACCTGCTAAGATAATGCCTTTCATAGATTACTCCTTTCATCAGTGTTTACCTAGTGTATGAATACCCCAGCATGATTGCAGGTTCATACCTTCATTTTTTCTTTGAAATCCTCAAATTTTCCGATGGGTTTACATGGAATTCCCGCTGCGACAACACCATCTGGAAGATCTTTACTCACGACACTTCCTGCCCCAATAATGACGTTGTTCCCGATGTGGACTCCATACAATACTGTTGTATTCGCGCCAATAAAAACATTATCTCCGATATCAATCTCACCTTTGCGCGCCTTAAACTTCTGCTCTGGCTCCATATATCGAAGCATAAATACGGAAATATCATGGTTAATGAATGTGACTTTTGTTGCCACATGGACATTATCCCCAAAGCTGATCATGTCTGGCTCCGTGCCATAATTCCACGGTTGAAGATAACAGTGATTCCCTTGATTTTTAAAGTAGTGTTTCCTCTTTAGATACTCTGCTCGTTTATCCCCCCGCGTGCATAAATATACAGGCTAATGTGATATATCTCAGTATCCTTCGCATTTCAAACTATCCCTCGCAGTCTTACTATCAATATAGAATTTTGTACAACATTGCCCCTATGTATCCTTCTTATGCCATATAACTCCTAAAACTTTTTCTCATGCAAACGCTTTAGTGTTCCCAGAAAAATTTTAGCTTTTAGCTTTAATGGCGCATTCTTACCAAGTTCTTTCATCATTCTTTCATTATATTTTGGTGTTGATCGACCGTATAGTTTCAAAGCAGCAAGACGAATTTGCATCGTTGTTCTACGATTGAATTGATACGCCTGAATCACCCCCAATTCATCATAAATATGATTCGAATACTCGCATTCAATTAACTTCTTCTGCTTTAACGCTTTTATAATGCTTTCTCCTCTTGCGGTTCTCACAAAAACTACATTTCTTCCCGCATGCTCAGAAAAATCAGGCTTTCCGTTCTTAATGTACCACCCATCCCCGCAAGATATATCTGCCGCTTCTCCAATTCCATCCAAGCAAAATCTGCACGCCAATGCTACATCTCGTCCCAAAATCTTCCCCCAGGATTCTTCGTAGCGCATTTGACCAGTTTCTCCCTGTGCAGAGCAAGCAACCGTATATCCCGGCCAACCATTACCTCTATAAGTAATTTTGGTACACGTTCCCTCGCTCGTGTTTAAATGTTTCAAAAGCTTCTGCTCAGCCTGTAAGCTAGGCAGACCCGCACAAAAGAAAGAAAACAGATATGGAATCTGCTCTCTCGCCTGAATATTATTCCGTTGCCAATTGCGAACTGCTTGAACATCGCAAGGCTTTCCAATAAATGCATACCTCTTACCTTTCTCAATTAAGTCAGCCAATGCAAGTAGTGGAGATGAAACAGTATATCTAGATCCTGCGCAGGATCTAACATCCTCTTCAGTCACACTTACAACAGTCTCTGTCTGGATCGGAGATTTTTGTGAAGCTTTTGTCTGTATTACCCCCTGAACGGCTCCAGACTTTAACAAAAAAAGTGCAATTTCCGTAAGTATGCCGCCGCTAGAAGAGCCCTTTCGAATCTGATCATTGGTTGAAAATGCATAGAACGGTTCCGTTTCTGTTCGTCCCCAGACTGAACAGCTATCCGATTCCTGCCAAAAAGCTCCAGAACACATACAAATTTCTTTCAAATACCTACTCTGACGTTCAGAAATGTGTTCCGGCTTGACAAACCCTTTTGCTGTTTTGATAAGATTAACACCATAGGCAGAATGACATAATCCACAACCTGTGCAAAAATCTAAAATATCTCGATACTTGTGCATATTATTTCTCACCTTTTCGAACCACTTTATTAGCCAAAAATAATATCTCTTTTTTAAAACAAAAAAAGCACAACAGTAAATCTAAAATGAAATACTCAACGATGCCCCAAAGAGGAGACTGTATACCTGAAGCAAAGTAAAATTCTAATAAAAATAGTACAACAAATACTACATCCTTTTTTTCAATTGATAATTCTTTGAACAAAATCTGTCCATAAAAGAACCATAAATAATTAACCAGTACTGTTGCAAAAGCTACCCCCAAATACCCCCACTCCAGTTTAATAGCAAGAAAATTTGCTATTGCTGCAACGATAAATACAATCAATAAATCAGCAATATAGCGATACTTTCTTCCTTGGACTTTATATAGATTTAAATACAATCCGTTGATTACAGCTATTGCGGGAAATACAGCAAAATAAATGTGAATAACCGAAAGGCTTGCCTCATAGTTTGAAATCCACAGTTTTACAACAAGTACGCAGGCAAAATACGCTAATCCAGATGCGGATCCCAGCATCATAAGCAATCGTTTTATTCGCATATACTGTTCCCTACTTTGCAATTTGCCCGACGCTATGTAAGGAAACAACGGTTGTGAAACCGCCGTAATAAAAATAGTCATTGTATTTTGCATCGTAAGAGCAAATGAGTAGTACGCAAATTCCTGTACCATACAAAACCACTGAATAAATTGTTTGTCTATAGAATGTAAAAGTAAAGTAATATAATTGCCCAAAAGAAAGATGAATCCAGTTTTCCCCGTCTGAAAATTTTCATTACTAAAAATCTTTTTAGATTCGGCATTGCGTATTAAACTCGCATTATAATTTAATCCCCAGATCATCATTATTGCATATACAAGCAGGTAGAACTGAATACAATTATCTGCAGACAGCCTTCCCTCTATCAAAAAATATATAATAGGGAGCAAAAGCAATCCCCCCGACGTCAAAACGCGAAGCACTGCATATAAACCAAACCTTCCCCAAGATTGTAGCAGAGACAAAAAACCGCCAAAGAAACAATACGATACAGTTAAAAATGAAATATAAAGCACCATCGCATTAGCGCTATATAGATATATACAAATTCCAATAACAGAAAAAAAAGCCGGTATCAATATTTGAAGAATAAATTCCGATTTATACTGTGATCTATTTATTTTTTCAACTTGTCCCCCTGCATATTTTATACTCAGCCCAGTTGGAAAGCCCAAATGAAAAACCGCAACATAGGAAAGATAAAGCAAAAAAGCCTGGTAATAGGCATAATCTTCTAATTTTAAAATTTTAGGCAACACAAGGCTGCTAACTAGTCCGAAAAGCGCAACCAGTCCATTTGCTGATAATACTTTTAATACATCCATTCCCATTTGCAATCCTCCTTTCCCAAAGTTTTCTGAACATCCCACAATCTATCGACGAAAAGCTTTTTACTAGAAGTTTGACGCAACCTATCAAAACTTCATGAATTCCCCAAACGCAGCTTCTCAGCCCAACATACATATGCCACATCTATCTGCCATATATACAAAGTTTCAGGAATTTTTCTGCTGCTATCATTCAACATTCCTTCCAACTTTTAAGTAAAGAAAAGATTTGCTCATAAAAAACATGCAATTTGTTTTGAGCCAGACGATGAGACTCTTGTATCTGGGCAGTATAGTTTTGATACTGCCTAATATACGATAACGTTTTTTCAACAGCAATATCTGTAGGCTCCGATTTCCCATCTATCATAACTGGATAATTTAATGCACTATAATACCCTTGAAATTTGCGACTATAAGCAAACGGAATAGTAAAAACACCGCAAGAAAAGGCCCCAATGCTTGCATGCATTCTCGCTGCAATAACTATATCCATTTGTGCCAGACTACTTTTAACCGCAATAGGATCACAAATTCCTGGCAAAAGCACACATTGATCATACTTCTGCTTCATTTCATAACATGCCGCATAATCACTTCCTTTTTCTTTTAAATCCATTCCTGCATGAGGAATTAAATAAATCTTGTACCTCGGATCACGAATTAATGCATTTACTACTTGGCAAGAATATGCGACATAATCAGTTACTAACCCAAGCCGATTTTTCCCCGATTGTTGATCTTCCCACAATAAGCCCGATATATTGATGCCAATATTAATTTTCTTTGACTCTGCCAGATGAGGCACTCTAGTGCAAGGTAAACGAAAAGCTACATCCGTTACCGTCTGAATATCTTTTGTTATTCCCATCTCATGCAAATACGTTCGTGATCTTTCATCTCTAGAATAAATTCGAAACGCATGGTTAATGATATAACTGCTTATTTTCAAACAATCTTTTTTTTCAAACGGTCCATATGTTTGTGGCCCCAGAATAAGCCGTGTTGATGTTTTTTCGATTAATGCCTTTAAAATAGCCGATTTGTAAAAAACAGCCCTTCCATATATATCAGAAAAACTATCTCCCTCAGTAAAGTCGAATACTATATCGCAATTTTTTAACCCTAAAAACGCTCGATATAAAGTCCGAATATCCAGCAAATGATACTCCTGGAATGTCACAGGATATTCTGGAGCCTGATTTGTGCAAAAATCACTCTTTGAACCAATAACATAAATATTTGCCTTCATATCTAATTCTCTCAAAATTTTTATAAGCTCTACATAGAATGACATAGCCAATGCAGCACACCCCAAATTGTCCGAGCTAAAATTAAGACCCATGAGCCCTATGCAAATTGCTTTTTTCATAGCCGTTCTTCTTCCTTTAACATTTTTCACAAAAAGTTTCTGGAGCATCCATACTTTCGTAAAATCTCATGAGATACTTTAAATCCCGATTCCACCATTTCGTTTTATACAGCTTTGTAAATGTTTCATCGGCATGCCTATACCGAATTATCCTTACGGGATTTCCTGCCACAATCGCATTTGCTGGTACGTCATGTGTCACAATAGTTCCGGCTCCTATAACGGCTCCTGTTTCAATAGTCTTACAGCTACAGGTAATTATTGTGCCATAACCAATCCAAACATCATTACCTATAGTTAGTTTATTTCGCGGAACATCTTTTACATTTTCTCCGGAAAGTGATTTATTGTAAAAATAAGCAGAATTGCTCACTGTCGGCAGGGGATGATTAGCACCAAAATAATGAACATTATTCGCGATTGAACAATACCTGCCAATCACCACCTTTTTCCCCCTGATTAAAATTACGATCAAAACATCCGCCATAAGTATAACAGCCAACCTCAACTTTGTATTTTATTTTATAGTAATCACGTAAACCCCTCGATGTTCCTTGCGACGTTCTAAATAAAAAATGAATGATTGCCCCCCGATTTTTTAAGGAAAATGAAGTAACAATTTCAGCAAAATATTCATACTTTAATCCCTTCTAACTGAAACGCATTCTCTTTTAACATTGAGATTTTAACCATTGCAACATAAAAAAAGATAATTTTAAAGTTAATAATTGGAGCGCCAGAAAGTATAACAAACAAGACTAAATATCCTAGTGTTAAAAATTGCGAAATTTGTTTATTGGAATACAGTCTCTTTAAGCAGATGATGACTCTTGCTATGGCAAGTAAAATGATTGGCCCAAGAAAAATATAGTAATCCAACATTGAACTATGTGGAAACGTCGGAAATCCTCGTTGGATCGTTTCATTCTGCAAATTAATAAAAAAGCCCGAGATTCCAAAAGGATTATTATAAATAATGTCGAGTCCAACTAGGATAGATGTCGTTCGTCCAATAACTGAATCATCACTTTCCATCTTATCAGGGCTAAACGAAGAAACCATTCTTCCTATTCCAGAATCAGTACTTAATAAAGAATTTGATGTCATCAGTATCACATATGTAATAGCTATTGTGCCTATGATAGCGATACCAGTCAAAAGATAGAACCACTTCCTGTTTATTTTATGATCACTTCGTGTACAAATTAAAGCACCTATTAAAACCATCATAAACAATAATAATAGATTGATACGCGAACCAGATAAAAAAAGAGCAATTAATGCAATTCCTGCAATTAAAGCCTGATGTACTACTTTTTTGTTAAAGCAGCAAAAAATAACAAGTAATGCACAAATCGTGCCAGTACTGCCAACATCCATATTAACTGCATTAAATCTGCTAATTGCTCCAGAAATAATACCTTTCCCTGCCAACGGTGCTATGAAAACCGTCAATATATTAAGAAAAATAGCTTTCCAAAAAAAATGCTCCAATTCATCTACGCTCTGACAATTGTGCTCAACTAATTTCCAAAATGCAAATCCAACAAAAAGTGCTAAATATATTTCATATGCAGAATTTTCAAAACACGAGTTAAATCCTAAAAGCAAAAAAAATATTTCCCTTAATAGCATAAGACTTATAATCCCAAATACGGTTTTATTGCAGCATAAAATCGATAACAGGAAACCTCCAGCCAATATGAAGAGATGGATTATATTGAAGGAGTAATCCAGCCAATTATAATGAATATAGCTTGGTGTTTCACTAGAATACAAAGCAAGTATCCTATAGCAGTCGTAGGGTAAAAGAAGCAAAGTGTATAATATAAAATTATAAATCGCCCCTTTTTTTATATGTCTAATATTGGGGAATCTACACTGTATTAAATCAATCATGCTTCTACCTTCCCTATGCCAAATTCACAGCTTACACCATATCCGTAAAACTTCTCTTTTCTAACGGATCATCATGATAATTTTCCTTACGGTTTCGCATAAAAATCTAGAAACTATTCCGTAATGCAAGTACTCTTTTAAATATAAATCCATGCTCTTTATCACCAATTGCTTCTTTCCTTTATTCCACTTGTTAACCGTCATTGATTCTAAATGAATAACGTCAGCCTCAGCACAATAATAGGAATATGCATTAATTTTCAATAATCTTTCTGCCAATATATCTTCTTCGCAATATAAAAATGTTCGCTCATCCATAAAATCCGCTTTTTGAATAGTACTATTTTTTACAAGCATGCAGCATCCATATACTCTATATACAATACCCGATGTAAGACAATGCGCCATCCTCTTTTTTTTTGCGATGCCAATTCCAAGTGTCTGACTCCATCGAGTAGGTCGTTCTATGTATGGAGCTACAATATTCCCATTAAGATCCGTAATTTTAGGTCCAACACAAGCAACACTCTCATTTTCCTCGGCCACTTTAACAAGTTTTATTAAGATATTGTGGTCCGTAAGGACCAAGTCATTATTAATAATCCAAGAATACTTATACATTTGACTTATAGCATAATGAATTCCAATATTATTTCCTGCGGCATACCCTTTGTTTTCGCAATTAGCAATAAAATGGTATCCCAATTTTTTGCTTTCTCTCCCTAATATCTTCGCAGATTCATTCGGTGAACAGTTGTCGATTACCAAGATAGAATAGTTGTCATATTCCAATTTATTCTTGATTTCCTGGATCATTTTCAATGTCAAATCATATGTGCCATAATTAAGTATTACGATCAGAACGCTTGGCATATTTGCATTCATCTACTTTTCTCCTTTTGATAACCGCAGGAACACCGACTGCGATTGAATTTTCAGGAACATTCTCTAAAACCACAGAATTTGCTCCAATAATTGAATTATCGCCTACACTGATATCTCCCAAAATAACTGCCCCCGCACCAATCATCACATTATTTCCAATTCTAGGCGGCATTCCTGCTTTTTATTCTCTGACCATTTACACCCCAGTGTGACATTTCCAAAAATGCGACAATTCTTCCCAATTGAGCATAATTCATGGACAACGCATCCTACTCCATGATGATAAAAAACCGTTCCGTTTCCTATTTGAGCCTTTGCTGATATCCCATTTCCACAAATTACATTATACAAAATCTCTATTGTCCTTGCGAGATCGAGATACCCCCCTGTATAATCGGTGACTTATTCTCCATAGTTTATGATTCATAGTTTTCCTCCCGTCTTTGGCTCATATATTTCCGGTGAGTAATGGATAACTCTCGTACCGCCGTCTTCAAATTCAAACGGAATATGCATTAAATCTCGCATCGCTCGACGGACAGACTCCTGCCTTTCCTGCTGCACATAAAACACGAGGAATCCACCCCCACCAGCGCCAAGCAGTTTTCCCCCCAGCGCACCAGCATCCATTCCTTTTTTATACAGCTCATCGATGCTGTCCGTTGATACAGCTGCACCCGTTTGCCGCTTCAATTTCCATGTATGATCAAGCAAGCGACCAAAATCATCGAGATCCTCGTTTTTATCAGTCAGTATGCTTTCCGCATCATCAACAAGAGAAAGCATTTCTTTGAGCTGAGCCGTTTTATCTCGTTTGCTATTTGCATTCGCCTTTTGCACGTCCGAGGAGAATCGAGTAAATCCAGTGAAAAACATCATCAGGTTCTTGTTAAGCGCTTTTTTCCGCGCAGGAGAAGTAATCACGGGCAACACATCATATCCATTTTCATTAAAATTGATGCGGTTCAATCCGCCAAAAGAAGCAGCAATCTGGTCCTGCCAGCCCCCTGCTTCCTGACAAAGGCACCTCTCAAGATAAATGGCCTCATCAGCCAGTTTCTTCTTATCCGCATATTTTCCTTTCAGTGCATAGAACGCATTCAGCATGCCAACAGCAAACGAACTCGATGTCCCCAAGCCGGAACGCGCAGGTAAATCTGCTTCATATGTAAGACGGATATTATGCATATCGACCATTTTCATCGCATTCCGGATCGCTGGATGCTGGATGTCTTCAATATTTGTGACTCGCTCGATTTTTGAATAGGAAAGTTCAGTCGAATAATCAAAAAATCGCGGTAAATATCTAACATTCACATAGCAGTACTTATCAAAAGTCGTAGAAAGCACTGCCCCACCATTTTCCCGAAAGAAGCTTTCCATATCAGTGCCACCACCAAAGAAAGACATGCGAAATGGAGTCTTTGTAATGACCATTTATTTCTCCTCTATAAGCCCAATGAATCGCTCTACTGCTCCACTAGCAGCATACTTCTTGCTTCCATATGCATAAGCCTGCCGACTCATCGTATCATACTTTTTCTTGCTCAAATTCATTGCTGCTTTTAAAGTTTCAGCAAACTTCTCATTGTTACCTGCTTCTACCAGATATCCACTCTTTTCTGGATTGACTTGTTCAGGAATGGCTCCCACTGCAAAAGCAATCACAGGGCGACTGTACTTGTATGCATCTATAATAATCCCGGATTGTGAAGCTGAATTGTATGGAACGATAGCCCAATCGCAATGGACGAATGCTTCCTTCATTTCTTCATCTGAGACATAGTCATTATTCAGATTCACATTAGGCTCTTTTGCGAGTTCATCTACCACGCCTTGCATTTGCGGATCAACACACCCAATCACGTCAAAGTGTATCCGGGGACATTGACGCACTATTTCCAAGAGATTATCAGCACCTTTATAAGGGTTGATTCTTCCGAAAAATAACGCGTGACCATTATACACAGGAGCAGTATAAGCCGGATACCTACGCCAAAGTTCTAAGTACTTGAGCCGATTTCTCTGAATACCATACCGATCAATCATATCCTGAATATAAGTCTTATTTCGCAAGACTACAACATCAGCCAGTCGCACAACGGCCTTATTCATCAGATCGACCATTTTCACTTGCCGGTCGCCTTCATGAGGAATCACTTCATGAATCACTTGATAGGTCTTCGCACGACCAGACATCAACATAATTGGTAAATTCCATGTATGAAGGCTTTCGAAATAAATCGCATCAAAATGCTCTCTGCGAATTCTGTGAATAAGCGATAGCAGCAAGGATAGGTTAAAGGTCTGCTTCGTAACTCCTGGGCGTTTAGGGCAATCCACCAACCAAGTGTGACTATCCGCCTTAAGTGAAACTTTAGGCTTCTCTATTGCCAGAAGATATGGGTTCACATCGGAGCGTTTTTGCAATTCTTCATACATCCCAAACACAGTATCCTGATGATCAGCATTATCAGAAAAAGTAACTAAAAGTATTTTTTTCATGTAAGACCTTTCCAGAGAAGCGCTGATTAAATCGTTGTTTGATTTAATCAGCGTTCCCCTAGCACTCATCGTAATTATTTATCCAGATGGTTGCTATGACACTCTGCCGTAACTTGCCCTTCCGCTACCCCCTCCGTACTTTCCTTCATGAAGAGGATCTTCGCCGTCGCGAACATGATTTTGAAGTCCTCGAAGAGGCTGGGCTCGGAGATGTACATCAAGTCCATCAGGAGCTTGTCGTAGGGGGTCGTATTGTACTGGCCGTAGACCTGAGCGTAGCCGGTGAGGCCGCACTTAGCTTGGAGGCGGAGGTTCCACTCAGGGAATTCTTTTTCGTACTGGGCGGAAATCTCGGGGCGCTCGGGACGGGGGCCTACGATGGACATGTCGCCTTTCAGGATGTTCAGGAGTTGCGGGAGTTCATCGAGGCGGACAGCGCGGATGAAGCGGCCGATGGGGGTGATGCGGGGATCGTTCTCGCCGGTGGAGAGTCTCGCCACGCCGTCTTTTTCGGCATCCATGCGCATACTGCGGAATTTGTAGACAGGGAATACTTTCCCGTCTTTGGTGAGGCGGTTCTGCTTGTAGAAGGCGGTGCCGCCGTCTCTTTTGATAAGGAGGCCGATGATGAGCATGGGGATGGCGAAGACGATGAGGGCTGCAAGGGAGAGGATAATGTCGATGATGCGCTTCCCAAAGAGGTACTCAGGTGATGGGGAGTATCGACGGACGCGCAGGATCGGCAGGTGAAAAAGGTGGATCTTCTCGGCACTGCTCATGATGACGTCGCCGACGCGAGGCAGGACGAAGGAGTCGATGCCGCGGGCAACGCAGTATTTCACGATGATATTTCTCTCATGGCTGTGGATGCCGCAGAGGAAGATGGACTCGGCGTCCTGAAGTGCTTCGTCCAAGTTGCTAAGGCATTCTTCGGAGGTGAGGGTGCGGATGACTTCGAAATGGATGTCCATGCCGTAGCGCTTGATGAGAGGGTTCACCTCACGCCCTTCGCCCAAAATAATGACGGTCTTTTTCGGCGGGAATTTTCGGAAATACCAGTGGTGCGCGAAGGTGCACCAGCCAATGATGAGGGCAAACTGGACGAGGAAAACGAGACCAAGAGGAATGGGATTGATGAGGTGACGGTTGAGGAGGACCGTGATGACGTACATCATGGCATCGGCAAAGAAGACTGCCAGTGTCTGGCTGTAAACAAGGTCTGAGATGCGGCTGATAGAAATCCGGTAGCCATGGTAGAGATGCGAGATGAAGTAGTAGAGGATCGCAAAGAGTGCCACCATGATCTCGTTCCCCAGATCATAGAAAGGAGTAGATATCTCGTCTCCGTAGTAGGCGTACCAGCAGATTCCATATGTCATTGTCAGTAATAGCAAATCGATCGCATTCAGGATTTCGAGCTGCAGTTTATGGAATACATTTTGATCCATGGGATTTTGATACGCTCCTTTATTTTGTAAAAATGGTGACTGTTTTTTGCTTTAATGGTTGTCGAGAGTTTGCTTTTTTGTCTTCGCGAAGGAGTCCCCCCCCGAAGTAATGCTATTAAGTTAAGGAAATCGTTAGCTACGTAACGTCTTGCTTCCCCCT
>ERZ1026884.513-NODE-513-length-25418-cov-9.278003_pt1 | contig 25418 bp, 25 predicted proteins | sample MGYA00380172_ERZ1026884 | MGnify/ENA primary metagenome ERZ1026884 (study PRJEB33269, sample SAMEA4719808) | human gut metagenome | biome: human-associated habitat; feature: organic feature; material: feces | place: Cameroon | collected 2013-10 ... | reverse complement strand
TGGTAAAGCCCTCCGCCGTGGGGTGCTGCCGCAGCTCGTTGGCGGCTTCCTCCAGACCTGGAAAGTGCAGCGTCCGCTCCAGCTCCGCCAGCTGAGTTTCGCCGTTGATATATACAAGATGATTTTCGTCCTTGAACCAGTTGATACGCATGATACGGCCTCCTTGGTGGTGATGGAGGTAGTATAGCATATCCTATGAAATTTGTCACGCGATCGAAAAGCGGCAGGTGCGCGGATTGCGCATCTGCCGCTTTTTGGGTATTCTGTTGCGCGGACGGCATAACTTTTTCGTAAATCAACATCATTCAGGAAAGCATTTTTCGCCACCGGCTATGGTAAAACCATAGCATTTGCGGCACGGGAAGTCAAGTATGGCATCGATGCCCGGACGAAAACGGTCATTGGCTGTCAAATGGGTGGTTTATCCGTGGAGCTTTTCTCCAAATGGTGGGTGATAAGAAGGGTGTACGCCGTCAAAAATCGCGTCAGGAGGAGTACAAAATGGCACGCAGAGGGGAGAACATCTATAAACGCGGCGATGGTCGCTGGGAGGGCCGCTATATCCGCGGTCGAACGCCAGAGGGCCGGGCGCAGTACGGCTATGTCTACGCCGCCACTTACAGCGCCTGCCGGGAAAAACGGCGGCAGCGTCTGCGGGAGCTGCCCCGCGAGATCACGCCAAGCAATAACATGACATTGCCAGAGGCTGTGGAGCTATTTTTCACGGAGCGGGAACAGAAGCGAAAGCTGAAGGAGTCCACCGTCAGTCGGTATCGGTATGTGGTGCGGCGGTATATCCAGCCGCAGCTGGGCGCTGCGCCGCTGTATGCGCTGACGGAGCAGCGGGTAGCGGATTTTTACCGGAAGCTCCAGGAGCAGGACCTGTCGGCCAAAAGTACACGGGATGTTGGCGTACTGCTGCGAGCCATTCTGCGGATGGCGGCCAAGCGGGGGTGCTTCTGCCCGGGCCTGAACGCAGAACTGCCGGTATACAAGAAGCGGCAGGTGGAGATATTCACCGAGCCGGAGATCGTACATCTGGCACATCATATCATGGACGAGCCGAATCTGACCGGCCTTGGTGTTCTGTTGACGCTGAACAGTGGCCTTCGTCTGGGAGAGCTGTGTGCGCTGCGTTGGTCGGATATCGACCTCCATGCAGGCTTTCTACGTGTAGAACGCGAGGTGCAGCGACTCTATGAAAAAGGCCATACGAGGCTTGTCGTACAGCCGCCCAAGAGCGAGTCTTCCTGCCGCAGGATACCGCTGCCAACTGATATCCTATCCCTGCTGGCAGCGCACAGACCCGAGAACGCGGGCAGTTTCTGCCTGCTGACAAGCTCCGGCGATCCGCTGGAACCGCGTACTATGCAGAACCGATATAGGTCGCTGTTGAAACGAGCGGGCGTCCCGTATCGAAATTTCCATGCCCTGCGGCACACCTACGCCACACGCTGCATCGAGCAGAATGTGGATGTCAAAAGCGTCAGCGAGATGCTGGGCCACAGCGACGTGCGGATCACGCTGCAAACCTATGTCCATGTCTCCCTGCGGCATAAGCAGCAGGCGGTGCAGAGCATCTGTTTTCTTCCCATTTGCAGTGGGGACTTTGCGCCGTCAGAAATTCCGTCAGGCGCAGCAAAAGCCGCCGCACGACATGGCGCGGCGGCGCAAATACCATAAATGATGTTGATTTACGAAGGATGTCGCTCCATCTGGCTGAGTTTATTATGCCCAGGAGGGACATAAAAATGCCACAGGTCAACGGAGATAACCTGCTACACCAGCAGCTTGTCAAGCGCACCGTCGAAGCCCTGCAATCGCAGGACGATGCTTTTGCGATAGAATACGAAACCGCCAGTGACGCCGACCTCATCGACTATGTATGTCAATGCGTTGGTGCGTCCTATACGCCAGCGCCCTGCGAAGTCGTGGGTGGTGCGTACATCGCCCAGCGCTTCGGTAACTGGTCTGCGGCACTGAAAGCCGCGGGACTTCCCTCGCAGTACAAGCCGCCGCGGGAGCATCACTATCCCCGCTATGAGCAGGAGTACCAGCGTCAGGAAGAACAGCTCATGCAGGAACGGAAGGCGAAGCGGCAGGCCAAGGCTGACCTCATCGCCCAGCGTAAGAACCGCGACAGAGCCCGCGCCGCCGCCAACGCCGCGAAGAAGAATGAGAAAAAATGACGGGTGTATCGACTGATACACCCGTCATTTTCCGTTGTCACTTAGTGAGCAGACCGCCCACCAACACAAAGTAGTCCGGCGCTTTGCCATCCCTGCCCCACAGCATGGGCAGGTGGAAGTAGTGCTGCAAACAGCCCTCCACATCGCCGCCCAGCGCCTCGATGGAGTAGCGCAGCAGCTCCGGTCTGCCGCAGGGATGTCCCTGTACCTTTTCGCACGTCTCGCACTGGTCGCAGGTGCCCGCCAGCAGCATCTGACTCTCCGGCGTTTCCTGCTCCCACCGCTGGAGCAATTCACGATACAGACGCTTTTCCTGCTTCAGCGCCGCCACTGCCACGTCCAGAGGCTGCTCCGGCGTATCCGCCTGCAAGATGCGGGCATACAGCCGCAGTCCCGTGTAGCTCCGCCAGATGGTCATGGGATCAAAGCCAAAGGGCGGACACGTCCAGCGGGTATTGTAGCTGCCGCACTGCCGGCAGAAGGGCAGGAACTTCTCCACATGGACAAAGTGCGTCACGAAATCCTCTGCACTTGTTTCCACCGTCATTTCACGGATATGGTATTGAAACGGCATCTCAGACACCTCCTTGGCTCGATGCCGACAGTATAGCACACGGCATGATCTTTGTCATCTCGCGTCATGGGCAGCGGAGATCTGTTTTGTGGTCAGTTCTGTCGGATGCAGCAGCACCAGCGACTTGTGCTGCCCCTCTGCGTAGGCCAACGCTCTATCCTCCGCACTGCTTGTGGCCGGTATGTCCGTATCGTAGACGCACAGCACCACATCGGCGAGGTCGATGATTTTCTTGTAGGCTTGGAGCTGCGCGCCCGGTGCGCCAGCTTCGCACACAGCAGACAGGTAGGTGCAGGCGGTCAGCATATTGAAGTACCGTTCCCGCAAATAGGGCGCCCATTTTGTCGCCTGCTCCTCATGGGGCGTGTAGCAAATGAGCATCAGGTCATGGTCGGTCGTTGCCCGCAGACCGTTGACGATCTCAGCGGCGTACAGTCCCACACCGCAGTCACAGGCCACAAGGAACTGCGACACACCATTCTGGCGCAGCACCATGATCTGCTGCGCCAGTTCCATCTTCATTTTGCCGCAGGACTCATCTTCTTCATCGAAGCCCCACGGAAAGCGCATAGGATGCTGCCCGATGATGGCACAACGTATCGGCTTATCCATACCTTCACCCGCCTTATTTGTAGTCTATTAGCTTACAGCTTATATTCTAACAGTCGCTATTTTTCGCGTCAAGGAAAATGTAAGCTATAAGCGTACAATTAAAACGCTTTAGGCATACAAACGGAGGCGACACATGGATAAGAAGCTGTTGGGTAAGCGGATCAATACGGCACGCAAGGAGCGCGGCTGGACAAGTGAACGGCTGGCGGAAGCATGCAGCATCAATGCCACCTACCTGCGGCAGATCGAGGCGGGCTCAAAAGTTCCCAGCCTGCCGGTGTTCGTCTCGCTCTGTCAGGCGCTGAACGTCTCTCCAACGTATCTGTTGGTGGAGGTATTGCCGCAACAGGGCAATCAAGACATAGATGCGCTGCTGGAGTTGCTGCAAGCCGCCACGCCGAAGCAGCTGAACATGATGACCTCCATGATTCGCAGCGCATTGGAAGCATCGAAGGAATAGCAGAAACCCGTCTCAAATTGAGACGGGTTTCGACAGTGTTTGCAACAGATTATTCTCTTGCATTTCAACCTAACAGTTCCACACAAGAGATAAAAAGGGCAATTAGGGAAGTTACTATCGCAATAATACTTTCTATGCTCTCGGCGCTCTCCTTATCCGTCTTTCTAACATCTCGTAGTTTATGCCCCAATGAGAGTAACAATCGAATAGTTCCATCCACAAAAGCAAAGATATAGCAGATCGACAACAAGAATTTTGTTACTTGCCAAAACGTATCGACATTTTCATTCAACTGAAGGACTTGGTAGAGTCCCATAGCAGCCAATACAGATGCAGTAACCCCATGAATATCAATGCGCTTTAACCTATTCGCTATAATTATCAGCATAACGTATGTAGCTACTAAAAAAAGTGCTTCAATCGTCGTCGTGACTCGATCAGATATTACTCTTATGACACCTTGATTTAGCAGAAGTGCACCCAACGGCATCGTCATAGTAAGTGCGTAGAGCCACACCTGCTTCTGAATTTTCAAGTAATCTTCTCTTTTCATGATACATCACTCCACATATTGCTATATACTCATTTTATTTCATACTATACGGAAATCCAGCCGTTTGCAAGCCTTACCGAATAAAAGCCAGGAAATCTACCTTAAGTCGAGACGTATTTCGGCAAGGCTCACAAGCGCAACACAAGCAGACATCCTAGTGGCAAGCAATATTCTTCCCATCTTTGGTTGCCGAATAACAATACTACATCTCGAAATATGTCATTGCAAGCGAAAAAACAATGATATATACTATGTGCAATAAAATAAGGGTGGTGGGATTTTGAAAGAAATTATAATCGAAAACACAAGAGGAATTAAAAAACTTCGCTTTCGGCTCCCAGAACATTCCGGTGTATACTTGATCGTTGGCACAAACGGAGCTGGCAAAACTACTCTTTTAACATGCTTGGATCGTATATGCAATTCTATGGCATTTGCTCAAGGGTTTGACACTTCTAGATTAACTCGTGAAATTGATCAATATAGAAACTCATCTATTACTTATACAGTAGATAATACAAGTATCCGCTTCAGGAAATGTACCGCACGATGGGTTTCTACACCAAAAGCGGGAAGCCGCGATTTACTACAGCAATTTGGTTTTTCCAGTTCTCTTTTTATTCACGCAGATTCAAAGCGAATTGCAATCAATCAAGCCGCCATAAGAGATGGCGACTTTGTTCAAGCGTCACGCCCCATCAAAGACACATTAAATAGGCTTTTTGAGACAGAGAAGTATACTCGTCTAGAACGTTTACGTAACAGAAATGGTCGAGGGCGGCAAGCTACCTACTTTTATATAATGCGTGACGAAGATGGCTCCATTTACTCCGAAAAGAGATTTAGCACAGGAGAATTGGCGTTACTTCACCTTGCAGATAGTTTGCAAAACATTGAGAATGGCTCTATGGTACTACTTGACGAAGCAGAAATGGCTCTTCACCCCAGAATTCAAGTTAATCTAGTACACTACTTAAAGCAAACCGCCAGCGAAAAGAACTTAACCGTTTTTATTTCCACACATTCTCCCACGATAATCAAATCCGTATCCAAAAATCAAATAATTATGCTTGAAGAGAGCGAGACCTCTGATGAAGTCCTAGCAAAAACCCCTTGCTATGCCGCGCGTGCAATTGGCTGTGTAGACTTCGAAGCATCCACAATACCTGATTATATTTTTTTCGTCGAAGACGAACGTGCAAAAACAATCGTAAAGCACATGCTCAACAGGTATTATAGTCTAAATCCTTCTCAGGCGACCGCATCTGTAAGTGTTGTCCCCGTAGGTGGCTACCTTGAAACCGCACGCCTAGCAGTCCGCACAAAGCATCAATTATTCTCGCAATCTAAAGTGTTTGCTATCGTAGATCAAGATGCGTTTGAGGGTACCGGCAACAACCCAACTTTCCAGCAATTATATTCAGAAAACCTTGATTGCATTTTTGGACTCGGATTTACTCCTGAAGTATTCTTGATTGAACAAATCGAAGGCGCAAATAGACTTTTGAAGGATGCTATACGCCGCAAGTTTCATATCGAGTTATCGCAGATCATCCAAGATGATGAATATCGGACTCGTAATTCACAAAACCCCCTCAAATTGGCAAAAGACCGATATTCTGTTGTATTAAATCGTCTTTCATCTGCTTCCGGCGAGTCTGCCGAAATTACAAACAACGAACTTATACGCATTATCGTTGAGCATGTACCTGATAGTGTTGTCATGCAACTCTTAGGGCGTGTTATCGGGCACTGACATATCTGACGCAACGTTCAACTATGCGCATGAAAAGACGGGCAGGGGAGTTTCCTCTGCCCTCTATTCATCTGTGTACCACACCGGCCTTGCGGCTGTCTTGAAGCCGGTCCGGTGGGAGATTGCCACGCCGCCTGTGCCGGAAGCACAATGCACCACCAACAGGCGGCCCAGCCAGTCGCGGCCTGCGGCGATGCCGACGTGTTCATCCTCCGGATAGAACAGTAAGTCCCCCGGCTGCACTTCGTCCCACTCTATGTCCACGCAGTTTGCGTGCTGCTCTATGGCTCCGCCGCCCTGCCCGATCACATACTCGCCGCCGCTGGCGTTGTAGAACGCCCAATCCACGAAGCCGGAACAGTCAAGGCCGTAGGGCTGCTCCGTGCCGGTGGTGTCGCTGCCCTCGGCTGTGACCTCCATCAACTCTCCCCAGCGGTCATCCCAGCCCAGCACCGGCGATTTACCGCCCCAAAAGTAGTCCACCTTGTCCACCAGCGCCAGTGCATAAGTCACCACCATGCGCCGTTCCATGGAGAGATCGTCCGGCAGGCGCTCCCATACCTCCATAGCCTCGCCGGTGGGCTCCATGGTATGACTGTCCGTGACAACACCTGCCGGGGACAGGGCCGCCGCAACCGCGATCACCGGCAAAGCCAGCAGCAGGAACAGCACCACACCGCCGCCCGCTGCGGCTATCGCCTTGATACCGGCGCGAATGGCTTTGCCTGCCGCCTGTGCCATCTGCTCCAGCCGCTGTCCCGCTTTGCGGGCGGCGGCTTTCGTCTGCTGGAGCATCTGCCGCTGGGCGGCGCGTTGGGTTTGCTGCTTCGCCCGCTGCTGGGCCGCGGTCATAGTGGATGCAGGTATTTTCTGTACTGCCGTAGGTTGCTCTGTTCCCCGCCACATATCCCGTTGCCGCACCTGTGCCGCCGTTGTCTCCTGCCGCTGCCGTACCTTTTGGGTACGGTATTTGTGCAGGACGTACTTCCGCTGGAGCTGCTGCGTAGCGTGGAAAGTCAGATGGGCGGCATCCGCCGTCCCCTGCTGCGCCTGCTCCGTGGCGTATTCCACCGGCTGGCGCTGGTGCTGGGTCTGCCGTTCCTGCTTCTGCTGGGCATAGTGCCGCTGTAAGATGCGCACCGCCGTGCGGGGTATGGCGTCTTTCTGCCGCGTTTTCGGCTGCTCCATGGCGGCGCGGGTCTTGACGTCACGCATTTTGCTCCCCCGGCTTGGTGGTCATCAGGCGGTACAGCTCCGTGTCGCGGGGCAGCTCATTGATGAACGGCACAAGGCAGGAGCCCACCTTGATCAGTCCGTGGCCTGCCGGTGCGTCACTGACGTAATCCATCTGCGCGTCGCTGGCATCCAGCAGCTTGGCCAGCTCCGCACGGTCGGTGGGCGCCTGATTCAGCAGTACCAGGAACTCGCTGTTGGCGAACATCAGCCGCGCCGTGTCGGATAGCAGGCACTCCTCCACGTTCTGCGTAATGCCGGTGAGGGTGGCGTAGTATTTACGGAACCGCTTCCAGCATTTGTAAAGAAATTCACTGGAATAGTTGTTGATGGCACTCTTGCCGCCCACACCAGGGCTGGCGAAGAACAGATAGATCTCGTCAATGTAGACGTGGGTGTACCGCCCCTGCTGCCGGTTGCGAATGACGCGGTTGAGGATGCTGTCCAGCATCACCAGCAGGCCGATGGGCTTGAGATTTTCACCCAAGTCCTGAATGTCGTAGCAGATGATACGGTTGCGGGTGTCGATATTGGTCTGGTGGGCGAACACGTTGAGGCTGCCGGTGGTGAACAGCTCCAGCGCCAGCGCAATTTCATGGGCAACAGGCTCCTTCTGCCGCATAAGGTCGTCATAGAGGTCTTTCAGCGTGGGTGGATCGCCCTCGTATTTGTGGATGTACTTGCGGTAGATGTTGGCAGTGCAGCGATCGATGATGGACTTCTCCTTTGCGCCGATCTCGCCCGCGCCCATGAGCTGTTCACACAGAGACATGATGAACTCGCTTTTCAATACCAACGGGTTACGCCCGTCGCCGTACTCCTTGGAGATGTCCAGCGCGTTGACATAGCTGCCGTTGGAGGCGGAGATGGTGATGACCTCGCCGCCCAGGGCACGAATCAGCGGGCCATACTCCCGCTCGGGGTCTACCACAATAATATCGTGGTTGGTGTTCAGTGCCACGAAGCCGATCTCCTGCTTGGCCATCATAGACTTACCGCTGCCGGACACACCCATATAAAGGCCGTGTCCGTTGAGCATCGCGTCGCGGTTGCAGATGATAAGGTTGCGGGACACGGCGTTGACGCCGTAGTACAAACCGCCGGTATCCATGATCTCTTGCGTCTTGAAGGGCAGCAGCACGGCGGTACTCTCCGTGGTCAGCGTCCGCATGGCGTCGATACGCCGCAGGCCGTAGGGCAGCACCGTGTTCAGCGCATCCTCCTGCTGGTGCTTCATAGTGGCAAACTGACAGCCGTGGGAACGGCCAATGGCGGACAGCGCCTCCGTGTCCTGCTCCAACTGCTCCTCGTTGTCGGCAAGGTGAGTCAGCGTCACCAGCGCGTACATCATCCGCTGGTCACGGGCGGTGAGATCGTCCAGAAACTCCCGTGTTTCCTTCCGCATTTGCTCCAGATCGTAGGGGATGTTTGCAGAGAAATTGTTGTGGTGGTTCTGCCGCTGCTGCCAGCGGGTAATGTCGCTCTCCACCGCCATGATGCGCCGGTGCATCTCCGATACAGCCTCATCAGTGGCCACCGGCACAATGTCGATGGACAGCATCATGTTCCGGGGGTAGTCCATCAGCTCGGTTATCATGGTGTCCTTGATGAAACTGGCGTACTCCCGCAGGAACAGGGTGCGGCCCACGCGCTCGTCCACGGCGTAGTGGTCGTGGAAGAATTGCAGCGTCTCCGGCGCGATGGCATCGCGGAAGTCGTGGCCGCGCCGCTGGGCGGTTTGCAGGTCGAAGGCGAAGGCGGATTCCTGTCCTACGCGGAAGAAGTCATGGAACAGGCGCAGACGCTCGTTGAGGGTGATTTCCCGTATACCGGAATCCATGCGGCTGAGGCCAGCGGTCAGGTCAGTTCCCACGCGGGCGAAGAAGGTGCGAGCCTCCTCGATGCTGCGCTTGGCCACGGACACGGTGATGTACTTCTCCTGCACCAGATTGTTGCTGCCGCTGGCCTTGTCCAGCAGAATGTCGTTGTACTCGCGGCGCATATAGTCGCGGCCATCCTGCCGGTAGGCCATCAGGAGATTCCGGCTAAACTCCTGCCGGTTGAGCTGGCGGTTCACCAGCGTCAGCTTAATGCCTGCGTCTATGGGCAGGCTGTTGAGGACGCCGCAGTAGCCCAGAAACAGCTCCATTTGCTTTTCCGGCGAGGCCACGGCATAATTGATGTCAAAAAAGCGCCAGGTCTTGGAAAACCTGCCGCTTACACGAAAGATACCGTCTTTATAGATGCGCTTGATGGGGATGGACTGCTGCACACTGCGTGGGATGCGAAAGGCGTCCCGTTCTGTGCTGCGGTCCTTGAATAGTTTTCTCACTTCTTGTCCTCCCTCTCCCAAAGATCGTATAGGTAATTTTCGCTGTGCCACAGCCGCCGACCGGCCAGCAAGAAATTGGTCTTGCACCACGCCCACAGAAATTGCTCCAGCGTCAGGCCGTTGTAGTGAAAGAAGCCTGCCGCCGCCATAGGTGCAGCACCCACGATGCACAGCCAGCCCAGCGTCTCGCGGTCTAATGTGCCCCGCAGGGCGAAGTACAGCCCCACCGCCGTACCCACGGCCAGCAGCGAACAGATGAGCTGCCGCGCTGTCAGGCCAAAGTAGACAGTCTCCTTGTAGCTGCGAATTTCTTTGTTGATTTTGATTTCCATGTGTTTTCTCCTTTTGGGCAAAAGAAAAGCACCGGAAACCGGTGCTTTTCTTCGTTGTTACCCTAATGCATAAGATATTGTCAGAGTACAAACTCATATAAAAGGAACTTCCTCGGTATTCCGATGTCCACATATGTGATTTCGACAGTATCTACATAGGCAAATCCAAACGACATATACATTTTCTGTGGAACATCATTTCCCTCTATGCAGTCAAGGCGAATGGATTTCAGCCCTCTTTCTCTTGCGGTATCGATTGCGTGCTGCACCAATTGCTTGGAATACCCGCGACCGCCATATTCGGGAAGCACTCGCAGAGCATGGAGAACGACCATCTCTTTGTCTTGCGCATCTGTCAGCCATCGAACTGTGTGGTAAGCCTCGTCGCAGTCATGATTCATGATATACGCGGCAACGATTTGGCCATCTTCTATGCCGATAAACTGATCCTTCTCTGCAATCGCATTTTTGACCATTTCGTCCGAGGGAAAGCCTCCCTTATCGCCTTCCGGCAGAAAGTCCTTTTCTCCCAGAACCTCACACATACGGTCATAAAACTGCCGTAGTTCCCGAAAATCTTTTTCCTCCGCACATCTGATTAACACGATGACAAGCCCTTTCGTATATCAATTTGCTTTTCTCTAATTGTACTACTCAGCAGAATCGTTTGCAACCCAAAGATACGGTGCCTTTCCTGCTAATACCAAGGCAGAAATTAGCAAGAAAGTATAGGGCGATATTTTCTCACATTCCAAACATCTCCCGTACCACACGGTCGGCACCCTTCACCAAGCCCACCAGCACCAGCATATTGAAGATCACCTCGCCCAAATAGCCCCATACCTGCGTGACTACCGAGCCACCGCCCAACACCACCGTGTCGCTGGCGGCGAAGGCCGAGAACACGATACAGGCCAGCACGATCACCGCGCCCTCCAGGCACACGCCCATATAGCTTTTGAGAAAGGCACGTCCCATCCGGGACGTGCCTTCTCCCGCAAAGGACGCCAGCGCCACCGGCGACAGCGCGGCATATAAATAGAGCTTAAAAAACCGGCCATACACGGTGAGGATCATCAAAAACGCCAGCACCGTAATGACCAGACAACCCAGCAGCGTTACCAGCCACAGGGGGATACTGGCGAGGAAGCCCACATCCTCGATAGCAGTTGCCATCTCCGCAGGCAGTGACACCGTTGCCCCGTCGATACCGCCCACGCTGCCGGCAGCGGCGGAGATGATACCGGCGCAGACCGCGAAAATGTCCACCATCAGGTCGATGCCGTAGGTAACAGCCAGCTTCGCCATGACGAAGTAGATAAAATGCCGCAGGACATGTTCAGGCCGTTGAAAATCCCGGAAACTGGCACTGCTGCGAAAGATGCCGATGGCCAGAAACAGCACCAACAAACCGTAACCAATGCCCTGCATAGCTCCGTTGACGGTCTGGATCGTCTGCCATATCGTGCCGCCCTTAAACGCCTGGGGCGATTGGGTCAGCAGCGACCACATCTCCGTCAGCTTATCGTTCCATACACCAAAGGCATAGTTGAGATTGTCAATGATCCAGTTGTTGTCCATACCTTACACCGCGCCGATCAGCGTCAGGATCTCCTTGGCGAAGGTAATAAGCAAGCCACCAAACAGACACAGCAGGCCCTGCGTCCGCTGGCTGGCGTCGTGGCTCTGGATGCTCATACCCACCTGCACGATACCCCAGCCAAGGATAATAATACCGATGGCCTTGATAATGGAGAAAATAAAATCAGACAGATTGTTGACGATGGTCAGCGGATCACCGCCGGTGGCGTAGACCGGCACAAAACAGCAGAGAGTGAGTCCTATGCCTGCACACACGGCTCTTGCAATGGTGTTAGGTTTCTTCAATTTCATGTTCGTCCTCCAAAAATGTATAGTCGTCCAATGTGTGGAATTCGTAAGGCAGGTCGGGCAACGTGTAGTCCGGCACAGGCGGGTTGTGGATGTAAGGCTTCGCCCGACCATCCGCTGTGCGGCGCAAATTGGGATGCTTTTTGATGTCGTACTTCTTATCCCGCACCGGCTTTTCGCCTCGAATGAACAGCAGCGCATCATTGGTGGGCAGCATCCGTATTTCGTCAGGGGTCATCAGGTCACGCCCGGTCTGCTGGAAATTCACAGAGCTTGACCCACTGCGTCCCTTCGTCCGCCCGCGTGTGCGGGTATGCACCGTTTCCTTTCCCAGCAGCTTCGACACAAATTCCAGTGATGTGGGCTCGTTGCCGCCACCGAGAAACAGGAGGGTATCACAGTTGCCGATGATACCCTCCCACTCGTCCTTATACAGTGCCTTTATGCTCTGGATATTCTGTACGATGATGTTGATGCCGATATTATAGCTGCGGCAGGTAGCCAACACCTTGGGATAGCTGTCCGGCTGGGCAACGTTGGCCCACTCGTCCTGTATCACGCGCACCGGCATGGGTAGCCGTCCGTTATACCGCTCGTCCGCCCGCAGATAGAGCTGTTGAAAGCACTGTGTCAGCAGCATACTGACCAGATAGTTCATGCTGCCGTCGTTGACGGGAATAACGCAAAAGATCGCGCGCTTACGCTCACCCAGTGAAGCAAAATCCATCTCATCGGTCTGCATCATGGCGGCATACTGCGGAAAGATAAACGCTGCCAGACGCACCGATGCCGTCACAAGAATGCTTTTTGCGGTCTTGCCCGCCGCCTGCTTGTAAACCTTATATTCCCGCACGGCGATATGTGACGGGTCGCGCTCCTCCAAAGTTTGGAACAGCAGATCCAGTGGACTTTGGTACTGTTCGTCCTCCTCCATGACTCGCGCACATTCCAGCATGAACATCAGCATTTCAAAATTCTGTTCCTCCACAGGTGCCTCATAGAGCAGATATAGCATCAGCGCAGAGTCCAGCGCGATCTCCGCCTTTTCCCAAAACGGATCGTTGGATGCGCCCTTGGGCGGTGTGGTGTTTTTCACCAGATTGTCCATGAGCTTCAGCACATCCGGGTCGTCCCGAATGTAGGTAAAGGGGTTATAGCCGTCCGATTGCCGGGGGTGGATGAGGTCAAATACCTTGATGTCGTATCCCTCCTCCTTAAGTAGATAGCCGGTACTACGCAGCATCTCTCCCTTTGGGTCAACGATCAGATAGGAGCAGTTGACGCTCATAATGCCGGGTTTGCAGAAAAATCGCGTCTTGCCGGAGCCGCTGCCGCCCACCACAAGGATATTGAGGTTGCGCCGATGCTTGTAGCCATCCAATCCAATGGAAACGCGCTTTGTGAGGATAACGTTTTTCCCGTCTCGGTCTGCGTACTGCTTGTTCAGTTCACGGGCATTACCCCATTTGGCAGAGCCGTATTCCTCGCCGGGGCGGCGGTTTTCATGATCGGCGTAATATAGAAGAACACCGCCGCCGTAGAGCAGCAGAAACACCAGCAAAAATCGCGATGTATACGCTGTCCATCGCAGCAGATCGGGACGCCTCACTATAGTGCTGATACGCTCCAAGAGTGCAAAAATATTCTCTCCGGGGATATAGACGCTGGCGGTCACCATTGCGAAGTATACAACCGGAAGGCAGAGAATTGCCCACACAATGGGATGTATTTTCTTCATGGCAACGCCCTCTCGCAGTACACCACATACCTTTCCCGCCCACCGCTGGCGTAAGGATGGCAGGTCAACAGCGTCAGCAGGTCGCGGTTCGGTTGGATTTTGATCTTATCCACCTCGTGGGGCTGGATGATTTGAATGTCGGCCACGGTATAGGTCAGCGTTTCCCACAGGTTTGTCAGCGTAACGGTATCGCCCATCTGCAAGCGGTCGATATGCCGGAAGTAGTCCGCACCGCGCCATCCACGGTGGCCTGCGATAACGCTGTTGGCGTTGTCACCGCCGATGGGCGCGGAGGTATTACCCAGCACTGCCGCACCTGCGGCGAGGTGGTCGTCTAATGCCCCCAGATAGACCGGCATGGTCAACTCCATAGCAGGTATCTCCAGCACACCGATGATTTCATCGTCAATGCCATAGGCGGCCAGATCGACGGCGGGTTCCTCGCAAGCTTTGAGGTCAACAAGGCCGGATTGTTTTTCAGTGTAGATACGCTGATTGTAGGCTTGTAGCTCTGCCAGCAGTTCAGGGTACTGCTGCTCCGGCTCGTCACGGTCAGCCAGGAACTCCTGCACAGCAGTTGCGGCGCTGCTTTGGAGTCTGTTCCCCGTGAACACCGGCCACAGCATCACACAGATGCCCGCCACGGCCAGCAGTGCCGCCAGTACAAGGGATGTCTTACGCATGGCGCACCCTCCTTACCAAAAAGTAAGCACCACCGATTACCGCCATCGCGCCAAGGCCGACACCCAAGCCGGTGAGGTAATGCTGCGTCCACGAGGATGCCACAGGTTTTTCTGCAGCGGCAGGTGCTTCCTGCTCCGGCACATAAGGCACCCGCTGGCCTCGCACCAGCAGCCGGTGGGTGTTGACGCCAAATGGCGTACACGTCACCAGCGTGACTAAATCCTTGCCGTCCTCAATTTGGAGCAGGCTCGTGTCTGTGGGCAGTACCGTGTGGATGGCGTCTACCTTGTATGCCAGCGTATCACCCAGCACATGGATGTAAAATGTATCGCCCTCTGTAAGCTGGTCGATGTCCGAAAACAGCTTGGAACTCGCCATGCCGCTGTGGGCCGACAGTACCGCGTGGGTGCTGCTGCCGCCCACTGGCAGGGAAGTCCCTACCACATGACCGACTGACTTTTCAAGCGTTTCCGCGCCCGTTCCGTGCTGCACCGGCAGATATACGTTGATTTTGGGGATGTCCACATAGGCCATGACGCCGCCCACCGTGAGCTGCTGGGCATAGGCCAAGGGAGGGGCGGATGCCCCTCCCTCTGCAATGGCTGCGCCGGACAGCATGGTGTTGTACTGCTGCGCTGCTTGCCGCTGTTGCTCTAATTCGTCAGCGTTGCTGTCCTCGATGGCGGCGGTGTAGGCGGTCTCAATGTCAGAGTGGTATTTACTGTTGATGATCGTGCTGACCAATGGATAGGCCAGCAAAACTCCCGCCACAGCAAACAGCACGAAAGAAATAAGTATCCATTTATGTCTCAAAAAATACCTCCCCTTCAATTTTGATTTTTCTTATAGCTACTACGTTCGGGCATAAAACAGTCCGACTGCAATTTTGCAGTCGGACTGTTCATGATTATTCAGTTGTCTTTTTCAAGCAGCCAATCCACAAGATTTTTCACGCGGATGCCGTTGTAATTGCCAACTGTCAGATGGTCGGCAGTCAGGATGATCTTTTCGTAATTGTCGCGGATCAGTGTCAGTGGACGCATTTCACGTTCGAAGGTCTCCTGCGCCGTCATATCCGCCGTTACCTGATAATAGGTGTACTCACCCTGCTTTTCTGCAACAAAATCGACCTCCGTGTTGCCCAGCTTACCGATCATCACCTTATAGCCCCGGCGCAGCAGTTCAAAATAGACCACGTTTTCAAGAGAAAAACCGAGGTCAAAATTTCTGCGCGGCAGAATGTGATTTCGCAAACCGAGATCTACGACATAGAACTTCTTGTTGATCTTCAGAAGCTGCTTGCCCACAATGTCAAAGCGCTCTGCGGGATAGAAGATAAAGGACTCTGTCAGGGCATCCACATAATCATCCACCGTATTGGGCGACACCTTTCTGCCGGAAGAAATCAGATAGTCTGTGATGCTACGAACAGAAACCGGGCTGCCCACCACGCTGGCGAGGTACTTTGCAATGGATTTCAGCAGCGCAATATCTGTTACCTTCCGCTTGGATGGCTCACTCTCCTTGCGGGCTTGCCGGTCTTCGATGTCCTTCACAATGACCGTGTTGTAGATGCCCTCTAAGTAGGTCTCCACTTTTTCCGTGGTGCGATCCATCCTGGCAACATAGGGCAGTCCGCCGCATTGCAGGTACTCCGCAAAACCGCGGTCAGCGTCCAACTCTGTGATCGTCAAGAACTCTTTCAGCGAAAGCGGGAGCATCTTAATCTCCACATAGCGGCCTGTCAAAAGCGTTGCAAGATCGCCTGAGAGCATATACGCATTGGAGCCTGTGATGTAGATGTCCACATCTGGTTTGACATACAGACTGTCCACGACCTTTTCAAAGTCCGCAACCTTCTGGATCTCGTCCAGAAAGATGTAGGTCGTTCTCCCGGCCACCAAGCGTTCTTTCAGATAGGCGTACAGCTTTTTGTAGTCCAGCAGTTCCTCGTATTCCAGTTCCTCGAAGTTCACCGATACGATCTGCGCGTCTGTGACGCCGTTTACCCTCAGCCAATCCTGATACTGCGCCAGCAGCGTGGACTTTCCGCAGCGGCGAATGCCGGTCACAACTTTGATGACCTGCTCGTCCTTCCAGCCGACCAGTTCAGCAAGATATTCTTTTCGTTCTACCAAGGGAGCCACCTCCTAAAAAGAAGTATTCTCATTATAGAACGAAATATGCCATCCGTCAACTAAATATTCCGAAACTGGAATAAATTTTCTTATTCATAAAAATTTATTCCGAAAATGCGCTTTTGTTTTTCTGCTTCACTGCTCGTCCTTGTGCTTGCGGCTACGGATCACGATAAACGCCGCCGCACCCAGCAGAACCACGCCGCCGATAGTGAACATCCACGTGCCGTAGCCGCCGGTCTTGGGCAGGTCGAAGCCGGGGTTGTTAATCACGGTCAGGGGCGCGATGGCGTTGCCATCGGTCATGGTGACATCCTTGCCGTTGACGGTGGCGGAGGCGGTCAGCAGCTTGGTGCCGCACTTCTCGCAGACACCATTTTCCTTGGTGGTAATGACGATCTTGACCGCGTCCTTCAGCAGCACATAGCCCTTGTCTGTGGCAATCTCAGTCAGCGAATAGGCGTCATCCTCCAGTCCCTTGGCCACGATGTGACCCTGTGCATTGGGAATGAACGTAGTAGCATCAGACTTCTTGGCGGCAAAGCCCTTGGCGTAGTACACGCCATCCTTCAAGTCGGCAATCACGAATACATCATCGGTGTCGTTGTGCAGCCGGAACTTCACATTTCGCAGATTGCCGCCGTTATCGCTGAACTGCTTGAGAACGTCGATGCCGTATGTATACACATGACAGCAATCCTTGAGGGTGTCAAAGTAAGTCGTGTTGGTACGCTTCCAAGTCAGCACGACCTCGTTGGGATTGTCGGTATCGCCCAACTTGGCATCGGCGGTCAGTGTCGCCGCGTAGGTGATACGCATGGTGCAGTCGCTGTAGCCACGCTTCACGCTGTCGGTATACACGGTGGCCGCCTCATCGATCTCGCTCAGACCGGTATCGGTCATGCGGATGGTCATGGTGTTGGCGGTATCATCGTAAGCCACGGTGAACTTGCCGGAGCTTTCATCCCATGTGGCGATCTTATCAGTGCAGCCAGCGTCCTTAAAGAACTCGATGACCACGTCGTTCTTGTTGTAGCGGATGCCCTTGCTCAGCGTGTCCACATAGGTGTACTCGCTCAGAGAAGAAGCCTTGGAGGTAATCGTGGGCAGGGTGCTGATGATCTGATAGTCCACAACATCACCCACGGATGCGGTAGCAGTATGCTCGTAACCGTCCTTGATGTCGGTCAGGCTGCCGGTGTTCTTGCCGGTGGAGTTCTTGGCCTCACGCACGGTCTTTTCGAGGTCGGGGTTGCCGGTCTGGTTCTTGGGATAAACAGTGACATCGTAGCTCCATGCCGCACCGTCGATGGTAGTCATGGGCAGAGATACGAAGAAAGGATTGCAGGCGGAAGTCACATTTTCAGGGACGCGAGTCTCTACAACGAGATACAACCCCCGCTCCATGTCGGATGCAGCGGCGTGGCCGGTGGCGTCGGTCTCTGTCATAACCACACCGCCGTTCTTCACAGCCGTTTCCAGCGCATTTTTCACGGTGGTGGCATTGGCAGTCAGCGCGGTGGACAGCTTGTTGTTCAGCATATCGCTGGTGAAGTAGTTGATACCGCCCTCAGTCTTGTGAGTGTCTGCGCCGGTCAGACCGATGGCAGACAGTACGGCATTAGAGCGTTCAGAGCCATCAAAGCCATACAGCACGCCCACCTGACGCTGACCGTCCAACACTTCATTGTTCATGGTGATGTCAGCAACGCGGAGGTAGGTGAACTCCACGCCCTGAATGGTGTACTTGCTCAGCTTGTCAACAACGGCATCGTCATGCAGACCGGTGGAAACATAGGACTCCACATCCCATGCGCCGTCGTTGCCGGCTGCGGTGATGTCATATTTATAGATGCTCAGGGATGCTTTTTTGCTGGGATCGATGGTAGGTTCTGCGAACGCTGTGGTGATGAGGCTCAGAGCCATGATGGCGGCCATGAGCATGGCCAATACGCGATGGATCTTTTTCATGTTCAGTTGTTCTCCTTGTTCATAATCTTTGAGTTGAGTTTTTCACTTTTTACGGGTATACTGGTGGTATCAATCCGAAGGAGGTGATTGCAGATGGTCTATACCGTGGAGCAAATCGCGCAGCGTATTTTGCCTGTTGCACAGAAGTACGGGCTGAAGGCGGTTTATCTGTTCGGTTCCTATGCCCGCGGCACGGCGACCGAATCCAGTGACATAGACCTTTTGATCGACACCTCGGGGACAAACATCAAGAGTCTCCTCTCGCTTTCCGCTGTGTACTGCGACTTGGAAGATGCGCTCCAAAAAAGCATTGACCTGATTACGGTAAGTTCGCTGGAGCAGCGGCCCCAGATGGAAAACGATGTACGCTTCCGTGATACGGTGCTGAAAGAAAGGGTGAATCTCTATGTTGCCGCCTGATGCCCAGAGATTGGCGCACGGAGGCTCTATGCGAGTTCTGTGAACAGCAGCTACAAGCCTTTCAGAATTGAACCATCAGCCTGCCGTTTTGCGGCGGGCTGATTTTTTGCAAAAATAAACACCCATGCAAAGCATGAGTGCTGCAAACAGGAAATAGGTTGTAAATCCCGTGCCGCCCGTGAACGGCAGGGCAAATCCTGCGCTGTTGCAGGCGGTAATGGTAATATCTCGGTCATTGTTGTCCAGCGTTCCCGTGAACAGCGGCTCGGTCAGCAGCGTGTACCCTGCGGGAGCCTTCACCTCGGTGATACGATACTGCACACCGATCTTGAGGTCGCTCCACTTGGCAACGCCGGTCTTGTCGGTGGTGATTTTGCCCACCTCCGTCCACGTCTGACCGTCTGTGGAAGTTTCCAGCAGCAGCTCCGCACCGGTGAGCGGACTGCCGGTCACGTCCACCTTGCGGACGGTGATGCTGCCTTTTGCCAGCGCGTTCGTCCGTTTCGCCGTAATATTCAACGCCGTGGCCGTAATGTTGATCTGATACTTGGTGTTGTCCACCACATAGCCGCTGGGAGCGCTGATCTCCTGATAGCTATACCTGCCCTGCGGCAAATCAGCAAGCACTGCCTTGCCGTCCGCGCCGGTGGTCACATCCGCCACCTTTTTCCCTGCGCTGTCGTACAGCCGGTAGGTCACGCCTGCCAGTGCCTTGCCGGTTTCCGCGTCCACCTTATTGATGGTCAGGCTGCCTTTCTCCTCCACAATGTTGACCTTAAAGTGAATATACGCCCACACGGGGTCGGGCAGCGAGGTCAGCGCCGCACACGCCTGGTAGCCGCTGCCGTTGCTGGGTTCTAACAGCACGGACTCTGTGCCCGCCACATCCAGCGAGTAGCCGTAGTCGCTGCTGATATAGCCGTTCAGCTGCGCCGCTGCGTCCTTTGTGGCTGTCACGGTCAGCGTGTTCCAGCTCTGATTGACCGTCACGCCGCTGATATTGGTGCTGAAGTAATACTGCGGCAGCACACCATTGGTGTCGGTGGCCGTACCGGTGTACTGACTGCCGTCCCATGTCAGCGTAATGGCATTAGCGCCCGAAAGCTGATTGCGGTACTTCACCGCGAAGCTGGGGATCTTGCCGTGGTTCATAATGCGGTCAATGATGATGTTGTACGCCACCGCCACGTCGTCGCCCGCATAGTGGAACAGGTTGGCGCAGGTGGTATCATACAGCGCGTAGGGATACACCGGGCTGCGGTAGCCGCACACGAACTCCCACACCACCGCCTGCGTCGCCAGCTGCGCGCAGTCCGGGTGCATATTGAAGCCGTAATTGCCGCCGTAGCCATAGGCCATGGCCAGCGTCACGGCATACCGCTGATTCCACGTCAAATCGCTCCACGATGTGGAGGAATACTGCAAATCGCCGCTTGCCGAACGCACTTCCGGCTCCATGCAGTAGGCCGGGACAGTCTCCCCGGTGTCGTTCCGGGTGAAATACTTGAGCTTGTTGCTGGTGTACGGCCCCCACTGGGACACAGGCGTCTTGTCCTCGTGGTAGCGGTACTCGTTGCCGCTGCTGACGGTGCCCGTGACCGTGGCGGCGTGGACGGTCACGATGGACAGCCCCATGACAGCCACCAGTAGGCACACAAGTGTCAGCAGCTTGGGAATGGTTTTCTTCATAGCGTTCCTTTCCCCCAACGCAAAAGACCGGCAGCTCACGCTGTCGGTCTTTCGGTCGGGTATTCAGTTGGTTTATCCGTACAGCACCACCACGATGTACTCGTCCGATGCCGCATCATAGCGGGCGGTGCAGTTGAACCGCGCATACGCGCTGACCGTCTCTGCGCCGTCCATGGCGGCGAGGCAGGCGAAGGTGGCATCCACGTTGCCCTTTACAGCGGCGGTCAGTGCCGCCTGTCCACCGTTCTCCGCCAGCCATGCCACGCTGTCCGCCGTGCCGGGGAAGTAGCTGGAGTCAGCGGCGGTCATGCTGGTGTCGATGGTCACACCGTACTGCGCTCTTGCGTACTCGTTGCCCGCCCGGACAGCCTCCGCGATGGAGTAGATGTTCCCGCTGGCGGCAGGCTTAGGCGCAGGGGCAGGTTCGGGCGTAGGCGCAGGGGCAGGTTCGGGCGTAGGCGCAGACGCAGGTTCTTCCTCCTGTTTCTCCTCTGCCGGGGCAGGCACCGGCGTGGGTGCGGGAGCAGGTTTATCCTCCGGCGCAGACGCGGGTATTGCCGGCTCTTTCGGTGCAGCGGGCGGTGCCGCTTCAGCGGGTGCAGGATTCTTTTCCGCTTCTGCATCCGTAGGCGTATCCACCCGTTCGGCAGGCAGCAGCGCATCCGCACTATCCTCGGTTTTGCTGTTTTCTTCCACCGTCTGCGATGGCAGTAACGCGGTCGCCACTTCTGCCGTATCATCGGCTTCCTGCGCCGAGGTCAGTTCTGTCTTTGCGGAAATCGGCGTCTGTGTCTTGCCCGATGCTTGCGCTGCACAGCCCGCCATGATCGCCATGCAAAGGATCAGAGCCACGCAGAAAATTGTTCGTTTCATTGTAACATCATCCCTTCGTTTTAAGATACCCCCATTATGTGGTCATAAATATCTGCCGTCAAATTTTTGCTCATCTCTCTACGCTCTGCTCCTGTTTCTTTTCCTGCTGCGGCGGCACAAGGCCGCGCTGGATGGCGGCACGCTGCGCGGAGAAGGTCTGCTGGAAATCAGCAATAACACCCATTCTGTCACGTGCTTCCAGTCCGTCAAACATTTCCACAAGCCCTACGGGCTTAGGTCTGTCGCAGGGAACGCCATAACTGCGGCAGAGCATATAGCTGACGCTATCCGCACTCAGCGCACAGGACTCACGGCTGTAATAGGGGAAGTTCCCATGATCATGAATACCCGCATGGACGATCTCGCGGCTCAAGGCGCGAAACGCCGCGCTGTCTGTGATATAACCGCTGACAATGATCTGCTGCTGATTGGGGTCATACAGTGCGTCCTGCCCACGGGCGTCACCGGTCACAACGGGGACGGGCGACACCGTCAGAAGCTGGTACAGTGCCTTGCTCATGGCGTCGCTGTTGTCCGTAAGCTGATTTTTCACCATTTGACCGCGGCCTGCGGTCTGGGAGATGTCGAACACACGCCCCACCTTATAGCCGCGATACTGCCGTCCGTCTCTGACATAGGTATCGCCCACGCGGATCTTCATGCCCACCTCCTCCCGCATGACGTTGCGGTTCAGGCTGTTCCACCCCTTAACACTATTGAACACCGTCACCTCGGGGTTCTGTTCCATCGCCAGCAGCACATTGGACGCGCTGAAACGCGGGTTGTCCGCCTGCACATCCAAATAGTGCAGGAATGCGCCGGTACTCTCCGTCACACGCAGTGCGGCGGCGTCATTCATCTCGTTAAGGCTGTCGCGCTCATCTGCCTTCCGCTGCTTCCATTCCTCGGTCTGCTGCTCCTTCTGCCGGATCAATTCACTCAAATTTGCCATAATAATCTCCTATCTCTGTTCATGCTCCGGCGCGGCAATGGTTCTTGCCTGCCGCGCCATCTGTTCGGATACCTTCTTCAGCTCCAGCATTTTCGCCCGCACGGATGGCTTATCCATCTCGGTAGACGTTCTGGCACCATTCCCGCGCTCTCTGAAGCTGCTCTCTGACCGAGCGCGGGGGTTCGCTTTTTTTGCGGTGTCGTCCTCCCGCACCGGCGCAGGATAGCCCATCCGCTCAAAGATGCGGTTGATCTGTCGGGCGTCCTTGGCTTTCGCCATGATCTCCACTGTGCCGGTTTTCTCCACCCGATTGATAATGGGATAGAACAAGACACCGTACCGCTTGCTCTCCATTTGGAAGCCCCGCAGATCCTCCTGTTTGACGGAGAATATGGCCAGCTCCTCGCCGTCCTGGATCAGCCGCTTTAGTCCCGTCTTGCCGGATAACTTAGGGTTGTCCTTGGCTACTGCCACCAGCAGAGCCGCCAGGTTCTTTGCACCCAACCCCGCCAGCTTAACAGCACTCTCCGTGATCTGGATGCTCTCCCGCACCACCATATCGGCGGTTTCACCGTTGGTACTCACGCTTTTGCGCCTCCTTTCTCATTTCTTCCCGCCGTTCCGCCTCGGCTTGCTGCACCTGCCGGGATACCAAAGGCACATCCTCCAGTATCCTGCGGCACAGAGCAAGCTCCCTTCTCTTTTCCCGCAGGGCGGCGGTCTGGCGGTTGATCTCTGCACTGCATTGTGTTTTGTACGCCTCATCTTCTGCATCCCTCCTTTCCCGATATAGTGGTTTTCTCTGCTGCTCACCGTTGTATATCTCCCGCTCAAGGGCGGCGATCCGCTGCTCCAAATCCTCCGCCGTGGTCAGGCCGTTCGCCCACAGATACCGAAACTGCCGGTCATACCGCTGTAAGCGGATGACCTCCTGCCGCATGGAAAAAGGGACGCGCCGGAAGTTCTTCTTCCGATGCGTCCCTCGCAGCAGGTACAGGTATCTGAGATAGAGTGCCTGAAACCCTTTTATCTTCCTTTGTGTCCCTGTGGGACGCCTACCTTTGATGCGATACCGTCTGCCTGTATGCGTAAAGGTATGTGTCGTCAGTGTGCCGCCTTCGCGCTGGGCGGCCAGCCTCCTGCGGATGTCCTGTTCTGTGTAGCCCTCACCCAAGCTATCCAGCCGGATCGCCCGCTTACCGCCCGGCGGCAGCACGGTCACATATTTACGGTTGGGGGCGTTCCGCACCACATACCCCGCCCGCCGCAGCAGCATCAGAAATGTCTCGTATGTATACGCCTCTCCGATGATGCTGTCAATATCGCCGCGAATGATACTGCGGATGGTGGGCTTGCCGGTGTTCTCCGCTTTCCATTCGGCGTAGTGTTTCCCCTTGCCCTGCGGCACGATTACAGACAGGTCATTTTCCCGGCACATGGTGTCGGATGTGCTTCGCACTTCAAAATAATAGCTGCCGGGACTGCTATGATATTTCTTACCGTCCACAAACGACACAGAGTTCACCACCACATGATTGTGAAGATGCGCTTTATCCAAGTGCGTACCAATGACCGCCTCATACCGCTTGCCAAACAGCCTCTCGGCAAACGCCACGCCAATGGCGTGAGCCTGCTCCGGCGTCACCTCGCCGGGCGCAAAGGATTGGATGAAATGATACCCCACCACGCCGCCCAGCTTGCCGAATCGCCGCTTCGTGGTCTGCATCTCGGCATAGGCTGTTTCACAGCTCTCACAGTTAAGGACCGACATAAAGAAATGCTGTTCCGTTTTCTCTGGATTTGCGGCATAAGTAATACCCGTATCCAGCGCAGTCTTTTCTCCGTTGACAGCATAGTTTATTCGTTTATCCAACCGGTCACGGATGGCGATGATCTTCGTGATGGCCATATCAGAGTTCTTTCACCGCCTGCCAAAGCATTCCCTGCATCATCTTGATCTGCGCTATATCCTCCATGCGGATAAAGCCGCTGGCATTGGCCACCTTGGCGATCTGGTTGATGTTTACGGCCATGCCGGACATCTGACGCAGCAACTCTGCCAGCTCATCGGGCGGACGGGGACGCAGTTTGATACCTGTGATAAGCGCACGGATGAACGGCTCTATTGGCCGTCCTGCAATCATAGCCTGTTCTTTCAGATGCTTATGTTCCTGCTCGTTCAATCGAACCGAAATCTTGATCGCACGTTTTCTCAATGCATTCTCCTCCTCTCTACATGGGGGTCTTAGGGGGCTGTGCCCCTTAACAAGCGCATTTGGACGGCCAAATGCTATGCTTGCCAGGACAGCGGCGCTCCGCGCCGCGTCCTTCAATACCTGCCGAAAAAAGAAATTAGCGGGCTTCGCCGCGCTGCGCGTCACGCCGATACCGCAGCAGATCATTGTAATCCTTCCCCCGCGCCGGTGGTCTGTCAATGACCTCATATCCTCCCAGCAGCCCCTTCAACACCGCCGCTGCTTCCCGCCCCGGCTCGTCGTTGTCCAGACATAGCACAATGCGGGTGATGTGGGGTGCATCCTTCAGATACCGTGAAAGTGCCGGTGGGAGTTGCTGGTCTTTTTTCCCGACACCTCCCAGCGACAGGGTGTTGGCCTTGCGCCAGTCCTTTCCTCGCTGCTTTAGCAGTGTTAGATAGGAAAGGGCATCAATGGCGCTTTCAAAAACGCACAGGGTAGGGCTGTCCCCCGGTGTCATCGGCACTGCGAAGGAATACCGCTTGTCGCTGCCGACCACCTCGCCCACAAAACGCTTGTCTTGCAGCGTCCCCCGCTGCATGGCGTAAGCCGGTCTGTCACCGGCAAAGCCTACGAACACGCAGTTGTGATGCTGTGCCGATTCATAGAGCAGGCCGTGTTTGATGCAGTGGTTAATGATCTCCGGGTCGATACCGCGCCCACGCAAGTATGAAAAAACACGCCGGTTGTCGGCGTGTCTGGGCGGCAGGGAAAATGATTTTGTCGGGCAGGCTTTCCGGCGCGGCGGTTCTGCCAAAGGTACGCCG